>Ga0208330_1000370_pt1 | contig 21763 bp, 26 predicted proteins | sample DeeseametaMP1896_FD_184180 | JGI IMG/M metagenome (GOLD analysis project Ga0208330, IMG submission 184180) | Marine microbial communities from the Deep Pacific Ocean - MP1896 (SPAdes) | ecosystem: Environmental > Aquatic > Marine > Oceanic | place: East of Hawaii, North Pacific Ocean | collected...
GGGCCCCTCGCCGGTCGGGGCTTTTCCGCCGAACGGCTACGGGCTGGTCGACATGATCGGCAACGTGTGGGAGTGGACGACGACCCGGTTCAGCGGCCACCACGAGATGGGTGGCGGCACTCAGACCTGCTGTCCGGCAAAGGGTCCCGATCCTGCACTGGTGCAGGCGCTGAAGGGTGGATCGCATCTGTGCGCGCCGGAGTACTGCCACCGGTACCGGCCCGCGGCGCGTTCACCGCAATCCCAGGACAGCGCCACCACCCACATCGGTTTCCGCTGCGTCACCGGCGCGTAGGTTGGTGTGATGGTTGACGCGGTCGCCGATCTAGGGGCGGAGAAGTTCGTGTCGTTGACGACGTACAAACGCAGCGGTGAGGCCGTCGCGACGCCGATGTGGGTGGCGGCGCAGGACGGTCGGCTCGCGTTCTGGACGCCGTCGGACAGTTGGAAGGTCAAGCGCGCCCGCCGTGACCCCAGGGTGTCGGTCGCCCCGTGCAACCGCACAGGTTCCGTGCCGGAAGGCGCACCCCGGATCGGTGGGCACGCCGAGGTGCTCGACCACGACGACGACGTCCGCCGCGTGCGGGCCGCGATCAAGCGCAAGTACGGCCTGGTGTTCCACGTGGTCACCGTCGTCGAACGGATCATGCGGCGCGGCCGCGAGGAGCGCACGGTGCTGCTGGTGACCCTGGACTGATCCGGTCAACCGGTGGAGGTCAGCGCCGCGCGCGGCGACAGCCGCAGGTGCCCCAGCCATGCGGTGCCCGCCGTGAGCGCTGCAGCCAGGCCGAACGGCACCGCGACGTGGATCCGCAGCAGCAGGGCGCCCACCAGAGCGCCGGCGAAGATCGTCACGATCGCCCCGAGCCGGCGGTTGAACACCGCCCCCCGACCGCCGCGCGGCCACGTCTCGCCCGCCAGCGACGCCAGCGTCGACGTGACGACCACGGTCGTCATGTCGGCGACCGCGACCGCTCGCGCGGCGACGGCCTGCTGACCCATCACCGCTGCCGTCGTCGCGGCGAGCACCACCTTGAGCAGCGGCCCCGCGTCGGACCCGGTGAACGCCGCGACGACGGTCAGGACCGTCAGCGCGAGCGCGCCGACCGAGAGCAGCACCGTCACCCGGTGATGCCAGCCCGGCGGGTCCAGCGACCGAGGTTTACGCAGCACCATCCCGGCCACCCACGCCGCCGCGGTGAACGCGACGAGCGCGACCGCAGGGCCCAACACCGGCAGCTCGTCGGCCCCAGCCACACCCATTCCGAGGATCACGATGTTGCCGGTCATGTTGCCGGTGAACACCCGGTCCAGGGCCAGGAAGCCGACCGCGTCGACCACCCCGGTGACGAAGGTCAACGACATGGTCGCCACCAGGGCGAGACGGTCGCGGTCCAGTGCGGCGAGCATCGTCGTCCTCAGAACACCAGAAGCGCGAACACCGTGCTCAACACGAGTCCGGTCATCACCGGCAGGAAACACTTGCGGGCCAGCGTGAGCACCGGAACGCGGGCGAAACCGGCGACGGCGATCAGCGACGACCACGCCACGAGGGTGCCACCGCCCGACCAGATGTTGCCCATCTGGCCGATCGCCGCCAGCGTCGACGGGTCCATCCCGCCGGCCGGTCCGAGCGCGCCGGCGAGCGCACCGGTCAGGGGCAGTCCGCTGAAGCCGGAGCCGTCGAGACCCGCGACGATACCGATGATCAGCACGCCGAATGCCAGCACCACGGGGTTGGGGGTGATGTGCGACTGCGCGGCGCTGATCAGGTCGAACAGAAATGCCGGCGGGGTCGCGGTCTCGGGCAGACTCAGGATGCGGCCGGCGAAATCACCGTTGCCGATGAAGAAGAAGCCCGCGATCGGCAACACGATGCCCATGGCCTTGAATGCGAAGACCAGCCCGTCGGTGATGTGCGCCGAGGAACTCTCGAGGAAGTTGCGCTTGTCGTTGGTCACGCACGCGGCGAACAGGAGCAGCGCCGCGATTCCGCCGACGATCCCGGCCGCGTCGCCGCCCTGCAGCGGCGGCACCAGGGAGGTGAACTTGCCGAGCAGCAGATAGGCGATGAAGGCGAAGTAGGCGGTGGGGACCAGCACGGCGAACACCTTGGCCGAGTTCGTCTTCGGCGGATCCGACGGCGCCGGTTCGGCCACCGGTTCGGTGCGCACCAGCGTCGCCGCGGCCGCCGGACGCGCCTCGCTCACGGATCCACCGGAATCGACCGGGGAGTCTGCGGGGCGGGCCCCCGTCGGGCCGCCCTGACCGCCATCGGCGGCACTGCCGCCGCTGCCCGCACTGTCACCGCTGCCCGCGCTCCCGGCGCTCTCGCCGCCGGTCATGCCGAACTTGTCGGCCTTGTTCTCCCATGCCACGAGCAGCTCCGGCGACGGCTTGCGCCACGTGCGGCGCTGGGTGACGTAGGTGACCAGCAGCGCCACCACGCCCACGATCAAGGACAGCACCAGCGACTTGTCCGCCACACTGTCGGGGTCGACGCCGGCCGCCGTGGCCGAGATGCCGGGGGCGACCTTGATGATGTAGTCGGCGGACAACGCCATGCCCTGTCCGGCGATGGCGATCACCATGCCCACCGACAACGGTGTGAGGCCGGCGCGGATCGCCACCGGGATCAGCACGGCACCGACGAGCGGCACCGCCGGCGTCGGCCAGAAGAACAGCGAGATCACGTAGGTGACGAGCGCCAGGATCAGGAAACTGCTTGTGCCCGCGCGCATCACACGGCGGAACGGGGTCACCATCAGCCGATCGGCCCCCATCTCGCGCAGCGCGCCGAGCATCGCGGTGACCAGCGCGATGATCAGGAAGATGTTGAACAACTCCTGGGCGGCCACCAGGCTGGCATTGAAGATCGACGACAGACCGGTGATGATGCTGCCCGAGAACGCCCACGCCGTCAGCATCGTCGCGGCCACGGCAGGCACCACGATGTTCTTGCGCATCGCCATCGTGATCAGGATGACGACGATGCCGGCCAGATAGATCCAGTGCGCGGCAGTCAGTTGAACTTGCATAGGCAGGGCCCTTCGTCGCAACTGCTCGTGGGCTGTGCAGTCTGTTGGTGGAATGCTCGGCGTGTCGACCGTCACGGTCAACGCTCACAGTGCACACCGGTTTGTGGCCACCTATGTGCAATATGCTCCGAGCTTGTCGGTGAGATGTCAGCGCGTTTCAGGCAGGTAACAATGTCGGCGAAAAGCGACACAGGGCGACTTCGCAGGTGTTAGAGCCGATTTCCGGGTCGCTGTGCGCACTGTTCAGATTCGGCCGCCCCGGCTGTGCATGATGCCCTCGGCGTAGGCTGCCGGTCCGGCCCTGTCGGTGAGACAGTGGGCATGACGCGATATCAGGCCCGCACGGGCATCCCCGACAGATCGATGGTGACCTCCGAGCGACCATGACAGACACCGACATTCAGCGGCCGGGCGCCGCCGGCCGGCCGCAGGGTGACGGCACACCGCTGGCGCTGGCGGCCCTGCTCGCCGGCACGTTGGTGGGCACGGTCAGCAACAACGTGGTCAACGTCCCGCTGCCGGCCATCCTCGAGGAGTTCGACGCCCCGCTGAGCAGCGGGGTCTTCGTCGTGGTCGGTTTCCTGCTGACGTTCACCGCCACGATGCCGCTGGTGGGCTGGATCGGGGACCGGTTCGGCCGGCGCCGGGTGTACTGCGTGGCGTTGATCGGCACCGCGGTGTGCGCGGTCGGCGCGGCCACCGCCCCCTCGCTGCAGCTGCTCGTCGCCTGGCGTTGCCTGGGCGGTTTGCTCGCGGCGGCGTTCGCCCCCGCCGTGATGGGACTGCTCACCTGGCTGTTCGACGGGGACAGGCGAGGGCGCGCGGTGGGTGCCTGGGCTTCGGTCAACGGAATCGGACAGGCGGCGGGCCCGGCCATGGGCGGCTTCGTCGCCGATGCGTGGGGGTGGCGCTGGGTGTTCGTGCCGTTGGTGCCCGTCGCGCTGGCCGGCCTGATCGGCACGCTGCGCCACATTCCGGCCTACCCGGGCACCAGGATGCGGTTCGACCTGACGGGAGCATGCGCACTGACGTTCGGCTCCGGCCTACTGATCCTCGGGGTCGCCCTCATCCCCGCCCCCGGCACCACCGCCGTCGTCCTCGCGCTGCTCGGCGTCGCAGTGGCGGTGCTGAGCTTCTTCGTCTGGCACTGTCTACGGGTCGAGAACCCGTTCGTCGCCGTGCGACTCGTCGCCGAGGTGCGCTTCGTCCGCAGTTCGGTGGCGGCGTTCACGCAGATGTTCGCACTCGGTGCGATGTTGCTGGCGGTCCCGCTCTACCTCATCGCCCAGGGCAGGTCCGCGTCGGCGGCCGGGTTGGTGTTGCTCACCGTGCCGGCCACGATGGCCGTGCTGGGGCCGCTGGTCGGTCGCTACCTGGATCGTCTCGGTCCGCGCCGGGTGATGCGTACCGGCCTGGTGCTGCTGATCGTCGCCCAGGCGGGGCTGGCGGCAGCCGTTTCGGACCGGTTCGACGCCGCGCACGCCGTGTTCGTCGCCGTCACGGTGATCCTGGTCCTCGCCGGTGTGGGTATCGCGCTGGTGCAGACGCCGGCCGCGACGGGCGCCACCCGTTCGCCGGCGGGTGCGCACGGCACCGGGCTGGGGTTGTACAACCTGGCCAGGTTCGGTGGTTCGGCGATGGGCGCGGCGTGGGTGGCCATCGCGCTTCACCTGGCGTCCTACCCGGCGGTGTTCGCGCTGACCGCGGTGATGGCGGGGCTGGGCCTACTGGCCTCGTTCTGCGGCGCCGACCCGCCGTGAGGCGGCCTCAGCGATAGCGGGCTTCGCGGTCCACGGCCGCATGGACGTCGGCGAGCATGTCGATGCGGACCGCGAGCCACACGGTGAACTGGTTGTCCGGCACCCGGATGTCGAGTCCCAGGGCCCGCGACATGCGGTCCAGCTTGGCCAGCATGGTGTTGCGGTGGACGTTGAGGGCCCGCGCGGTGGCGTTGACGTTGCCGCCGTGGGACAGGTAGCCGATCAGGGTCTCGACCAGATCAGGTGCCGACCGCAACGGGCCCAGGACGTCCTGGACGAGCGCGCGGCTCTGCTCGGTGTCGGTGATGTCCGCCAGCACGGTGAAGCTGCGCAGTTGCTGATACGAGATGGCCCCGGTCCGGCTCAGCCGACGCGCGATACCCAGCGCGACACGGGCCTCCCGGTAACCCCCGGACACCTCGCCCGCGCCCCGCGCCGGACGCCCGTAGGCCACGGCGACCGGACTGCCGCGACGCGACTCCAGCTCCGCGGCCATCGCCTCGGCGTACTGGGTCATCTCGCGGCGCATCGAGGTCTCGTCGTCGCCGCGCAGGGAGCGCACGACCACCAGGACGTCGCCGATGACGGTGACATACGAGCGCACCGCCGGGTCGGGGGCGACGCCCGCGGCGTACCGGGCCAACCGGACCATCGACGCGGTCGGATTGTCCACCCCGCGCGGTACCGCGCCGGGGGCGACGAAAACGCCGAAGCGGGAATCGATGTCGATCTCGTGGTACTCGGCCCGGGCGCGCATGTCGTGCTCGCTGGAGAAGTGGCCGTGCACGAGTGCCTGGACGAAGTCACCCCGGGCGCGTTCCTCGGCCTCGTCGACGCTGTGCTGGCGCAGCATCTCCGAGCCGATGATCGCCGTGGCCTGCTCGGTGACCACGACGTGCCTGGCCAGGTCGTGGGTACCCGGCTCGTCGCTGGGCACCAGCACGAGGACCCAGCCCTCGAAGGATTTGCCCAGTCGGATCGCCGTGGACACCACTGTCCAGGTCCCGGCCGGCGTGTCGACCGTTTCCACCCGGGTGTCGTGGTGTGCCGAGCGGCGCGCCGAGGCGGGGAGATCGGTGGTCAGCATGCCGAGGATCGACTCGCTGATGGCTTCGGCGACGTCCGGCGCGATGCCGTGGTGCGCGACCAGGTTTCCGCGCGCGTCGAGCGCCAGCGCCGGATTGCGCGCCAGATTCGAGACCTCGCGGATCAGCAGCTGCAGGCCGGCGCCGCGGTGGAACAGTCCGGCCAGCGACGCGTGCACATGCGTGGCGTAGCGCATGACGTGCACCTCGCGGCTCAGCGCACGCTCGGCCAGCAGGCGGTTCAGTGCGGCGAAACCCGCCGGGAAGGCCATCTCGATGACGACGAGGTGCCCCGGCAGCCGCCGGCCGGGAAAGTCGACGGGTGCCGCCCCGTCGATGACCAGGGTGGTCGCACCGCGCGCGGCCAGGGCGGCCAGCGCGCCGCCGTTGCCCAGCAGCGCTTCGGGCCGGCTGTACACCGCGACGCCGTCGAGCGGGTCGGGGCGGGAGAGAACTTCGGAAAGCGGTAACACCCAGTGCAACTCGCGATCGAGATGGTCGCCGCCGGCGACCACACGGGCCCCGGACATCAGCGCTTCGTCGAGCAGTCCCGCGACGGTCAGTCGATCGTCGTCATGTCCTACCGGCGCCATGTGTCACCTGCTCTGATTCGTGGGCTCCCGATTCGCCTGTACACCGAATACACCCGGAACCGCCCCACACACTATGTGCAGTTTGACCCGGATGCGCGTCGAACGGGGGACATGTTGACCCGGGACCCGGCGCGGCGCCGTTGGTAGACATCTCCACAGGCGCAATGCCTGTCAGCGCAACCCACAGGAGTGAAACCCACCATGCACCAGATCTATCGGATCAATCTCGACGACGCCCTCCCGTTGCTTGCGGCCGGCCGGGCCAAGGCCGAGGAGATCGGCGTCAAGCAGACGCTGTGCATCTGCGACGACGGCGGCAATGTCGTGGCGTTGCACCGGCTTCCCGGCGCGCGGTTGACCGGTGTGGACATCTCGATAGCCAAGGCGTTCACCGCGGCAGGCCACGAACGGGCCACCCATCTGTTCAACGAGCCGCCCAACGGTCCCGCGCTGCCGGGTAACGAGGCGTTCGGTATCAGCCACATGCTGCCGGGCAAGTTCGCGATCTTCGTCGGCGGCTTTCCGCTGGTGTTCAACGGCCAGATCGTCGGCGGCGTGGGCATCAGTGGCGGCAACGGCGCCCAGGACAAGGAGGTCGGCGCGGCGATCCTCGCCGAGTTCGAGTCGTTGACCGCCGCGGTCGGCGCCCGCTGACCCATTGAGCACTCGGACCGACTGTGCACTCTGACCTGCGAATGCCGATGATCAACGGTGAAGTTGTCCATGGTCAACACGTCGGCACATTCGCTAACGTCGCTGGTGCCGAGGATGATTCGCGACGATGCGTGATCCCGCCACTGCGACGGAGCCCGAATCAGTCACCGCAACAGCGGGTTTCGTGGATCGCATACCACGGTAGCCAACCCATCCCCACTGACGATCAGGAGTCCCACCGATGACCCAACTTCTCGGGCGCGACGAGTTCCGTGCGCAACTCGAAGACGCCATCAAGGGCCGTGAGGCCAAGAACGCGTCGTTCTCCAAGGCGTGGGCCGAGGGCCGGCTCGAGCGCCACCACTTCGCCCGCTGGGCCGAGAACCACTTCCACTACGTCGGTCCGTTCGCCGACTACCTGGCCAACATCTACGCCAACACCCCCGACGAGTTCACCGGCGCCAAGGACTTCACGCTGCAGAACATGTACGAGGAGGAACTGGCCGACATCCGCCACACCGATCTGCTGATCAAGTTCGGCGAGGCGTGCGGTACCACCAAGGAACGCATCGAGGACCCGAACAACATGAACGCGATCACCCGCGGTCTGCAGTCGTGGTGCTACGCGGTGTCGCAGCGCGAGCATTTCGTGGTGGCGACCGCGGCGCTGGTCGTGGGTCTGGAGTCCCAGGTGCCCAGCATCTACACCAAACAGATCGTGCCGCTTCGGGAGGTGTACAAGTTCACCGAGGACGAGATCGAGTTCTTCGACCTGCACATCACCTCCGATGTGGTGCACGGCGAGCGCGGCTACCAGATCGTGCTCGACCATGCCGACACCCCGCAGCTGCAGCAGCGCTGCCTCCAACTGGTGCGCTGGGGTGCCGAGATGCGGTTCTCCTACACCAAGGGCCTGTACGACACCTACGTCGCGCCAGAGCTCGAGCCAGTAGCCGTTTGAGTGATCTCGGCGTGATCGGTTGCGCCGACCGCAACCGATCACGCCGACATCGCCACGAGTCGAGGAGTCCGATGACCGCGGAATGGGTGGCCGTGGCCACCGTCAACGAGATGGGCCGACGCCGCAAACTGCGCGTGGAGCTGAACGACGTGGCCATCGCTCTGTTCCAGGCCGGCGGCCGGGTGTACGCCTTCGCCGATCTGTGCGTGCACCAGGACAGGTCGTTGTTCAAGGGCACGCTGTTGCACGGCAAGGTGATCTGCCCCGGCCATCAGTGGCAGTTCGATCTGGAGACCGGTTACGAAGCCGACCAGGGCCGCTGCCAGCCGACCTACCCGGTGCGCGTCGACGACGCCGGCACCATCTACGTCCAGCCGACGCCGAAGCGCCCCGAGGCCGCCGCCGAGGCAGAACAGGAGGCGCGGGCATGACCCGGCGCACCGTCGTCACCATCGGAGCCGGGCAGGCCGCCGCCGTCGCAGCCCGCAACCTGCGCAGGAGAGGGTTCGACGGTCGCATCGTGCTTCTCGGCGACGAACCCCACCCGCCGTACCAGCGGCCGCCGCTGTCCAAGGAGTTCCTCAGCGGCGCCGAGGGTCTCGACTCGTTGTGGATTCTGCCGCAGAAGTGGTTGGCCGACAACGACATCGACATCGTCACCGGTGTCGAGGTACGCCGGGTCGACGCGGCGACGAGAGCCGTGCAGATCGACGGTGGCCCCGACATCGAGGCGGACGCGGTGCTGTTCGCCACCGGTGGCCGCCCACGCACGCTGCCCGTGCCCGGCCCCCGCCCCGAACTGATCCACTACCTGCGCACGCTCGACGACGCCACCCGGTTGGCGCCCCAGCTCACGGCGGGACGGCGGCTGGCCATCGTCGGCGCCGGCTTCATCGGTCTGGAACTGGCCGCCACCGCCACCGCGGCGGGCGTGCACGTCACGGTCGTCGACCCGGCGCCGCTGCCGCTGGCACGGGTCATCGGGACCGCCATGGGGCAGGCCGTGTGCCGGTTACACCGCGACAGCGGTGTCGACCTGCGCACGGGGTCGGCGCTGGACGCCGTGCGCACCACCGCTGACGGCGTGGTCGTCGACATCGCCGACGGCAGCACCGTGCACGCCGACGTGGCCGTCGTCGGGATCGGCATCACGCCCAACATCGACGCCGCGGCGGCGACCGGGCTGCACCTCGACGACGGCATCGTCACCGACGCCGCCGGACGCACCAGCATTGCGCACATCTTCGCCGCCGGCGACGTCGCGCGCCGCTACTCGCCCCGGGCCGGCGCGCATGTGCGCCTGGAACACTTCGACAACGCCAGCAGGCAGGGCGCCGCCGTGGCCGACGCCATCCTCGATCGCGGAACCGGTTCCGATGAGCCGCCGTGGTTCTGGTCCGACCAGCACGGCCGCAATCTCCAGTTCGTCGGTACCGCAGCCGGCGACCCGCTGATCCGGGGCGACCTCGACGGCATGGATTTCACTGCCGTCTACCTGCAGGGCGGGGCGGTGTGCGGGGCGTTCAGCGTCGAGCGCGGCGAGGACATCATGGCCGTGCGGGAACTGCTGGGCCGTGAGGTCGACACCGCGGCGCTCTGCGACGAGGACACCGACCTGTGGGATCTGGTCTACGACGACGAAGAGGTGCATGCATGACCGACGGCCTGAACTTCATCGGCGGCAACTGGGTGCCCGCCGTCTCGGGGGAGACCTTCACCCGCCGCAACCCGGCGGACCCGACTGACGTCGTCGGCACCTTCCCGGCGTCGGGCCCGCGTGATGTCGCGACAGCGATCGACCACCTGGACAAGGCCGCACCCGAGTGGGCGGCGACCTCCCCGGAACGACGCGCCGCGGTGCTGGAATCGGCGGCCGCTCATCTGGAAGCCGGCAGTGCACAGCTGATCGACGAACTGGTGCGCGAAGAGGGCAAAACGGTCGCCGAGGCGACGATGGAGGTCAGCCGCACTCCGGCGAACCTGCGTTTCTACGCCGCCGAAGCCACCCGGTGCGGAGGGGCCACCTATCCCGTCGGTGGTGACACGCTGCTGTACACGGTGCGCGAACCCGTCGGCATCGTCGGGGCCATCACGCCGTGGAACTTCCCCCTCAACATCCCCTCCCGCAAGCTCGGGCCCGCCCTGGCCGTCGGAAACCCGGTGCTGTTCAAGCCGTCCGAGCTGACCCCACTGATGGGGCAGCGCCTGGTGGAGGCCCTGCTGGCCGGCGGATTACCGCCCGGCGCGATCGCGCTGGTCCAGGGTGACGGTGCCGCGGGCGCCGCTGTGGCCGCCGACGACCGGGTCGCTGCGGTCACCTTCACCGGGTCGACCGGCGTGGGGCGGTCCATCTACGGGCGGGTGGGACCGCACCGGCGGGTGCAGCTGGAGATGGGTGGCAAGAACCCGGTGGTGGTGGCCGACGACGCCGACCCGGAGCGGGCCGCGGCGCTGATCGTCAAGGGTGCCTTCGGATTGTCCGGTCAGGCGTGCACCGGGACCAGCCGTGTGATCGCCACCGACGCGGTGCACGACGAGCTCGTCGAACGCGTCGTCGCCCGCGCGCAAGCGCTGCGCGTCGGCCCGGGGGCGCAGGCCGGCATCGACATGGGTGCCCTGGCCAGCGCCGAGCAGCTCGCGAAGTTCGTCAGCTACGTGCAGATCGGCACGACCGAGGGAGCGCGCCTGCGCTGCGGCGGATCCACCGTCGACGTGCCCGGCCACGACGGCGGATTCTTCGCGCAGCCGACCGTTTTCACCGACACCACGCCGAGCATGCGGATCGTCACCGACGAGGTGTTCGGGCCGTTGCTGGCGTTCCAGCGGGCCGGATCGCTGCGCGAGGCCATCGAGCTGGCCAACGCCACCGAGTACGGACTCTCGGCGTCGATCATCACCGGCGACCTGGCCGTCGCGCAGACTTTCGTGCGGGAGTCGCGCACCGGTCTGGTCAAGGTCAACCAGCCCACGACGGGGATGGCGATGAACGCGCCCTTCGGCGGCTACAAGGCCTCGTCCACCGCGACCTTCAAAGAACAGGCCGGGCCCTCGATGATGGAGTTCTACCTCACCGAGAAGACCGTGTACCTCAATTCGGCGAGTTGATCGACCACTACAGAAAAACGGAGTATGACAATGGAATTCGTTCGTGTGGCGCGATCAGGTCAGGTGCCCGAGGGGATTGTGCGGCGCTTCTATGCCGGTGAGCACGAGTTCGCGGTGGCGCGGCTGAACGGCAAGGCCTACGCCACCTCCAACTACTGCACCCACCTGGACTGTCTGCTGTCGTCGGGCAAGCTGCGCGACGACGGCATCGGATGCTCCTGCCACGGAAGCGCATTCGACCTCGAGACCGGTGAACCCATCAGCCCGCCGGCCACCGAGCCCATCCAGACGTTCCCGGTGCAGGAGCGCGACGGCGAGATCTTCGTCGGCGTCGAACCGGGTCAGATGCCTGCCGGTCCCACCCGGCGGGCCCGTCGAGGAGCCTGATGGACACGCGGCGGCCGCCGGCCCTGTCGGCCGGTGGCATGGTCAGCAGCAGCCACCCGGCCGCGAGCCTGGCCGGGGCGCGGGTACTGGCCGACGGCGGCAACGCCGTCGACGCGACGCTCGCGATGGCGGCGTTGACCTGGCTGACGCTACCCGGGCAGTGCGGCATCGGCGGGGACGCGTTCGCGGTGGTGCGGGAACCCGACGGCCGGGTCTGGACCGTCAACGGCTCCGGCTACGGGCCCGACGGCGGAACGCGTGACTTCTACACCGACAGAGGCTTTTCCGCGATCCCGCTGGACGGCGCACTGGCCGTCGCGGTACCCGGCGCGCCTGCGGCGCTGGCGCGTCTGCACACCGAAGGCGCCACGTGGTCGCTGGAACAGTTGTGGGAGCCCGCCGCGCGCATCGCCGAGAGCGGTCTGCCGTGTTCGGCGCGAACCGCCGGCGACGTCACCACGGCGCTGACCGCGGTGTGCGCCGACGCCGATCTGAAATCGGTCTACGCCCCGGCGGCACGCCCGCCACATGTCGGAACCCGGCTGGCGCAGCCCGAGTTGGCGCGGACCATCCGCGAACTCGCCCGCGACCCGGGCGGTTTCTACACCGGTGGGTTCGCCGAGCGCGCGGTGGCGGCATTGCAGGCCGGGGGCGCGCCGTTCAGCGGGGCCGAGTGGGCCGCAGGCGCGCACGTCGCCGCCGAACCGTCGGTGTCCGGGCGCTACGCCGGGGCGGTCGTGCACCAGACACCGCTGCCGACACCGGGCTGGATGGTGTTGCAGCAGGCCGGGCTGTGCGACGGTGTCGTCGGCTTCCACGGCTGGATGACCGCCGAGGCGATCGACTGGCTGGCACGCTCGGCCAGGCTGAGCTTCGCCGACCGCCTGGCGCTCTGCGGCTCCGACAACGACGGTGCGCGCTACGTGCTGCAACCCGAACGTCTGGACCTCCAGCGCCGCGACCTGGAAAGCCGTTGTGAGCAGCGGACACCGGTCGATGTCGGGATCGGCGACACCACCTCCACGGTGGCCGTCGACGCCGACGGTCGCGCGGTCAGCTTCATCCATTCGCTTGCCTTCACGTTCGGCGCCAAGTTCACCGTGCCGGGCACCGGGGTGGTTCTCAACAACCGGTTGGGCCGTGGCGCCTATCTGATCCCCGATCACCCCAACGAGGTGGCGCCTCGGCGCAAGCCGTTGCACACCCTCAACGCCTGGGTCGTCACCGACGACGCCGGCGCGCTGTTGCATGCGGGCAACACCCCCGGTGGCGACGGGCAGGTGCAATGGAACATGCAGCTGATCTCGCACCTGCTCGATCACGGACTCGATCCCGCGGAGGCGGTGTCCGCGCCGCGCTTCACCGTGTTCCCCGGTTCCGACGCCGACGTGGTCGGCGCGACCGAGGAGCTGCGTATCGAGGACACAGTCCCGGACGCTGTCCGGTCCCAGCTGGCGTCCTGGGGGCACCGAGTCATCATCCAGGGTGCGCTCGACGCCGGCGGTAGTGCCCAGGTCATCTCGCTCGACGAGCGAGGGGTGCTCTCGGGTGCCGCCGACCCGCGGCAGGAGGGGGTCGCGCTCGGTGTCGACTGAGCGTCCGGTCCCGCGCCCTCAGGGTGACTACGTGCCGGCGGTGCTGCACGGCGGTGTCGTCTACACCGCGGGCATGACGCCGCGACGCGACGGCGTGCTCGCGTTCACCGGTGTGGTGGGGGACGGGCTCGACCCGGATCAGGCGCGGTTTGCGGCCGGGTTGGCGGCAGGCAACGCACTGGTCGCTGCTCGGTCGGCGATACCCAGCGGGGCCGCACTCCGGTGTCTGAAGATGACGGTGTTCATCGCGTGCACAGCGGAATTCACTGCTCTGTCGGCAGTGGCCGACGGGGCATCCGCGGTGCTGGTCGACGAACTCGGCGAGGTCGGTCGCCCTGCCCGTAGCGCAATCGGGGTGTGCGCACTGCCCTCCGGCGCGCCGGTCGAGGTCGAACTCGTCTGCGCAGTGGTCAGCTGAGACTCCTCTAGCAGAAGCGGTCGGCCTCGATGCGATTTCAGCAGAATCGGTGCACGATGCACAGGACACGGCGGAGAGGTCGAGCAGGATGACCTTTGCGGGTGAACAACGGTCGTCATAGGTTCATCGAATCCATTGGTGCCTGAAGCCAATCGGATCGGTGACAGCGCCAAGTGATCCGCCCACGGCGTCACCACACCGCCCACCCGCAATCCGTGGGATCTGGCAAGGATCCCAGGGGGATCGAGCGGTGGATCTGCGGCCGCGGTGGCCTCCGGACAATGCCTGGCGGCGTTGGGCAGCGACACCGGCGGTTCGATCCGGGTGCCGTCGGCGTTGTGCGGGGTTTCGGGTCTACGGCCGGGCCGCGACGACATCCCCGTCGACGGGGTCGCGGCGTTCTCGCCGCGGCTGGACACCTGCGGACCGATCGGGCGCGACGTTCGCGACCTCGCTCTGCTCCACGCCGTCCTCAGCGGACGACGAGGCACGGTGCCGTCTGACGTCGGCGGGCTGACCGCCGGAATCGTCGGTGCGCAGACAGGTGAGCTGGGGGACGGAGTCGGCGAGGCCGTCGCCGCCGTCGCCGACGTGATGGCCGAAGCGGGTGTGCAGGCGCGGCCGGTCTCGGTTCCGCCGTTCGAAGCGTGGAGCGCGCCGCGCGCACAGTACGTGCTGACCGACTTTCTCGACGTCCACCGGGACGCCGACTTCTACCCTCAGCGGACGGATCGCTACACCGCTGAGGTGGCCGGGTACCTGCGGCACGCCGAGACCATCCCGGCAGCGGCGCGGACCGCGGCCATCGCTGCACTCGACGAGCTCGCGCGGTGTCTGGCGGCTTCCTGCGCCACCGTCGACGTGGTGGTCTTGCCGACCACCCCGGTGACCGCGCCTCTCGTGCGGGACTGTGCCTACGACCCCGACCAGGCGGGACGGGCGGCGGTGATCGGCACCCTGATGAGGTTGTGTGGCCCGTTCAGCTGGTGTGGCTGGGCGGCAGTGTCGGTGCCCTGCGGGTTCGACGCCGGCGGGATGCCGATCGGGGTGCAGATCGCCGGTCGGAGCGCGTCCACGGTGCTCGCGGTAGCCGCTGCCTACCAGGACCGCACCAGCCACCACCTGCGCGAACCGATGCTGATACCGTCGCGCCGTCGCGAGGCCCCCGCCGTCGGCTGACGGCACGCCGTCCCGCCCGGCTTGCGAGGCCGAGTCTCGGTCTGAGCCGGGAAAGACCGGCGATTTGGAGCATTCCCCGAGCTCACCTAGTATATGGGGGTTGCCTCGGGCAGACCTCGGTTCTCTTCATGGGAGAAAACCCTGCGTGCCTCTTGGGGTGACGTGAATTAGTGACAAGACCGCGCACGTCAGGTCGGTATCTGCCGTGCACACAGTAACCAGGTCGAGGAGATCCAGTGATTCAGCAGGAATCGCGGCTGAAGGTCGCCGACAACACGGGCGCCAAGGAGATCTTGTGCATCCGCGTGCTCGGCGGCTCGTCGCGGCGCTACGCCGGCATCGGTGATGTCATCGTGGCGACGGTCAAGGACGCCATCCCCGGCGGCAACGTCAAGCGCGGCGACGTCGTCAAGGCCGTCGTGGTGCGCACCGTCAAGGAGCGCCGCCGCGCCGACGGCAGCTACATCAAGTTCGACGAGAACGCCGCCGTCATCATCAAGCCCGACAACGACCCGCGCGGCACCCGCATCTTCGGGCCCGTCGGTCGCGAACTGCGCGAAAAGCGCTTCATGAAGATCGTCTCGCTCGCCCCGGAGGTGTTGTAGATGAAGGTCCGCAAGGGCGACACGGTGCTCGTCATCTCCGGCAAGGACAAGGGCGCCAAGGGCAAGGTTCTGGTGGCCTACCCCGACCGCGAGAAGGTTCTGGTCGAGGGCGTCAACCGGATCAAGAAGCACACCCCCGAGTCGCGTACCGAACGTGGCGCCTCCTCCGGCGGCATCGTCACCCAGGAGGCGCCGATCGCGGTGTCCAACGTGATGCTGCTCGATTCCGACGGCAAGCCGACCCGGGTCGGCTACCGCGTCGACGACGAGACCGGCAAGAAGGTCCGCATCGCCAAGACCAACGGCAAGGACATCTGACATGACCACCACAGAAACCAAGGCCCTGCCGCGCCTCAAGCAGCGCTACCGCGAAGAGATCCGCGACTCCTTGCAGAAGGAGTTCGGCTACGCCAACGTGATGCAGATTCCCGGCATCACGAAGGTGGTCGTCAACATGGGCGTCGGTGACGCCGCCCGCGACGCCAAGCTGATCAACGGCGCCGTCAACGATCTCGCGCTGATCACCGGCCAGAAGCCGGAGATCCGCCGGGCCCGCAAGTCGATCGCTCAGTTCAAGCTGCGTGAGGGGATGCCGATCGGCGCCCGCGTCACGCTGCGTGGCGACCGGATGTGGGAGTTCCTGGACCGCCTGATCTCGATCTCGCTGCCGCGTATCCGCGACTTCCGCGGCTTGAGCGCGAAGCAGTTCGACGGCACCGGCAACTACACCTTCGGGCTGACCGAGCAGTCGGTGTTCCACGAGATCGACGTGGACTCGATCGACCGGCCCCGCGGCATGGACATCACCGTCGTCACCTCGGCGACGAACGACGACGAGGGACGTGCGCTGCTGCGGGCGCTCGGCTTCCCGTTCAAGGAGAACTGAGCACATGGCAAAGAAGGCTCTGGTCAACAAGGCCAACAAGAAGCCGAAGTTCAAGGTGCGGGCGTACACGCGCTGCAACAAGTGCGGCCGTCCGCACGCGGTGTACCGCAAGTTCGGCCTGTGCCGAATCTGCCTCCGCGACATGGCACATGCGGGCGAACTGCCCGGCGTGGCGAAGTCCAGCTGGTAACGACAGCCGGCACTACCCAAGACCACTTACCGACAACAGGTTGCGGTAGGCCTCCGGATCACGGAGGAACCACCGCGAGAAAGGTGAACCGGCTGTCATGACCATGACGGATCCGATCGCAGACTTCTTGACACGTCTGCGCAACGCCAACTCGGCGTACCACGACGAAGTGACCTTGCCGCACAGCAAGATCAAGGCCAACATCGCCGAAATCCTCAAGAGCGAGGGCTACATCAGCGACTACCACACCGAGGACGCCCGCGTGGGCAAGGCGCTGGTGGTGCAGCTGAAGTACGGCCCCAGCCGGGAACGCAGCATCGCGGGCCTGCGCCGGGTCAGCAAGCCCGGCCTTCGGGTGTACGCCAAGTCCACCAACCTGCCGCGCGTGCTCGGCGGGCTCGGGGTGGCCATCATTTCCACGTCGTCCGGTCTGAGGACCGACCGCCAGGCCGCCCGCGAGGGCGTCGGCGGCGAAGTCCTCGCCTACGTGTGGTGAGGGGTAGATAGAACATGTCTCGCATTGGAAAGAATCCGGTTCCGGTTCCGGCCGGGGTGGACGTGACGATCGACGGCCAGAACGTGGCGGTCAAGGGCCCCAAGGGCACCCTGACGCTCGATGTCGCCGAGCCCATCGTGGTCGCGCGTGACGACGACGGCGCGATCGTGGTCACCCGGCCCAACGACGAGCGCCGTAACCGTTCGCTGCACGGCCTGTCGCGCACGCTGATCGCCAACCTGGTGACGGGTGTGACGCAGGGCTACACCACGAAGATGGAGATCTTCGGCGTCGGCTACCGCGTGGTGGCCAAGGGCAGCGACCTCGAGTTCGCGCTGGGCTACAGCCATCCGGTGCTGATCACCGCTCCGGAGGGCGTGACGTTCGCGGTCGAGACGCCCACCAAGTTCTCGATCTCCGGCATCGACAAGCAGAAGGTCGGCCAGATCGCGGCGAACATCCGCCGCCTGCGCAAGAGCGATCCCTACAAGGGCAAGGGAATCCGCTACGAGGGCGAGCAGATCCGTCGCAAGGTCGGAAAGACGGGTAAGTAAGCAATGGCTACCAAAACGAAAGACACCGCAGCAGCCGGTCATCAGCCGGTGGGCAAGAACATCTCCGAGACGCGCCGCGTCTCCCGCCTGCGCCGTCACGCGCGGCTGCGCAAGAAGATCGCCGGCACCGCCGAGCGGCCGCGTCTGGTCGTGCACCGGTCGTCACGGCACATCCATGTGCAGCTCGTCGACGACCTGGCGGGGGCGACGCTCGCGGCGGCCTCGTCGATCGAGGCCGACGTGCGCGCCCTCGACGGCGACAAGAAGGCCCAGAGCACGCGGGTCGGTCAGCTGATCGCCGAGCGGGCCAAGACCGCCGGCATCGACGAGGTCGTGTTCGACCGCGGCGGGTACACCTACGGCGGACGGATCGCGGCGCTGGCCGACGCCGCCCGCGAAGGTGGGCTGAAGTTCTGATGAACAACACTGACCTGACAAAGACTGGAAGGATTGCATGATGGCCGAGCAGGCTGCAGGAGCCGGCGGGCCCTCGAGCGACAACCGCGACAGCAGGGGTGGCCGGGACGACCGTGGCGGTCGTGGACGCCGCGACGATCGGGGCGGCCGCGGTGGCCGCGACGACCGCGGTGACAAGAGCAACTACCTCGAGCGCGTGGTCACGATCAACCGCGTCTCCAAGGTCGTCAAGGGCGGTCGGCGGTTCAGCTTCACCGCGCTGGTGATCGTCGGTGACGGCAAGGGCATGGTCGGGGTCGGATACGGCAAGGCCAAAGAGGTTCCAGCCGCGATCGCCAAGGGCGTCGAGGAAGCACGCAAGAACTTCTTCCGGGTGCCGCTGATCGGTGGCACCGTGACCCACCCCGTGCAGGGTGAGGCGGCGGCCGGCGTCGTCATGCTGCGTCCGGCCAGCCCCGGTACCGGTGTCATCGCCGGCGGCGCATGCCGCGCGGTGTTGGAATGTGCCGGCGTCCACGACGTGCTGGCCAAGTCGCTGGGCAGCGACAACGCGATCAACGTGGTGCACGCGACCGTCGCCGCGCTGAAGTTGTTGCAGCGCCCCGAAGAGGTCGCGGCTCGCCGTGGCCTGCCCATCGAAGATGTGGCGCCCGCTGGCATGCTCAAGGCCCGGCGTGAAGCCGAGGCCGTCGCTGCCAGCGCCGCACGTGAGGGAACGGCGTAACAACCATGGCAGAGCTCAAAATCACCCAGGTGCGCAGCACCATCGGTGCGCGCTGGAAGCAGCGGGAGACCCTGCGGACCCTCGGGCTGCGCAAGATCCGCCAGTCCGTGGTCCGTGAGGACAATCCGCAGACCCGCGGGCTGATCAAGACGGTCCACCATCTCGTAACAGTTGAGGAGGTCTAGAGCAGATGAGCGAGATCATCAAGCTGCACGACCTTCGCCCCGCGCCGGGCGAGAAGACGCCCAAGACCCGCGTCGGCCGCGGTGAAGGCTCCAAGGGTAAGACCGCAGGCCGCGGCACCAAGGGCACCAAGGCCCGCAAGAACGTCCCCGTGATGTTCGAGGGTGGTCAGATGCCGATCCACATGCGTCTGCCCAAGCTCAAGGGCTTCAAGAACCGGTTCCGTACCGAGTACGAGGTCGTCAACGTCGGCGACATCAACCGGCTGTTCCCGCAGGGCGGCGACATCGGTGTCGACGAGTTGGTCGCCGCCGGCGCTGCGCGCAAGAACACGTTGGTCAAGGTGCTCGGCGACGGCAAGCTGACCGTCAAGGTCAACGTCACCGCGCACAAGTTCAGCGGCAGCGCCCGCGAAGCCATCACCGCTGCCGGTGGGACCGCCACCGAGCTGTGATCGACCGCACCTGACGTACCAGCAGAACCCCCGCCCCGCCCGCCGGAGCGGGGGTTCTCTGTTCCGGCGCCACGTAATGCCGGAGCCGGGTCCGGCGATTACACTTTCGAACGCCGAGCAACGAGGAGCAGTCATCATTCACACCACACGCAGGATCGCCGCCGCGTTGGTCGTGGCCGGATTCGCCTTGGGCAGCGCCGCCACCGCCCACGCGCAGACCGATGACGAGCGGTTCGTCAACGCCGTCGACACTCTCGGCATCGAGACCGCCGCGACCCCGGAAGAGCTGCCCGCGGTCGGGCACCACGTCTGTGACATGCTCACCGCCGGGCTGGTGGGCAATCCCAACCCGGTGCCCGCCGTCCGTGGGGTGGTGACGACGCTGGCCGGCAACGGCATGAGCAAGGAGCAGGCCGTCGGTCTGATGCGGGCGTCCTCGGCGGTCTACTGCCCGCAGTTCGCCCGGTTCATGGGCCGCTAACACCTGTCCCCGGCGTCGGTAGGCTCGATGCCATGTTCTCTCTTCTGTCCGGCGTGCCCGGCGTAGACGAAGTCCGCGCGTTCGTGCGCAAGGTCGACACCGCCCGACACCAGGGCGTCGCCAACGGGTGCATCCTGGAGCTGGATCTGCAGAACGCGCCACCGGAGAGCGCCGGGTTCGATCCGGTCGCCGTGCTGTCCGGCATCGTCGGCTCGGGCCGCCCGATGCTGCTGCGCGATGTGGTGGCCGCCCTGCACCGTGCCGCCGAGGATCCCCGCGTCGCCGGTCTGATCGCGCGGGTGCAGATCGACGCCGCCCCACCCGGACCCGTGCAGGAACTGCGAGAGGCGATCGCGGCGTTCACCGCTGCCAAGCCGTCCCTGGCGTGGGCCGAGACCTACCCCGGAACGCTGTCCTACTACCTGGCCTCGGCATTCGGCGAGGTGTGGATGCAGCCGTCGGGCACCGTCGGGCTGATCGGCTTTGCCACCAACGCGCTGTTCCTGCGCGACGCGCTGGACAAGGCCGGCGTGGAGGCGCAGTTCGTCGCACGCGGGGAGTACAAGTCCGCGGCGAACCTGTTCACCCAGGACGGTTACACCGAGGCGCACCGGGAGGCCGATACCGCCCTGGTCGAGAGCCTGCGCACCCAGGTGTGGGACGCGGTCGCGTCGTCGCGCGGCATCGAGCGTGCCGAACTCGATGCGCTGGCCGACCGGGCCCCGCTGCTGCGCAACGACGCCGTGTCCGCGAACCTGGTGGACCGGATCGGGTTCCGCGACGAGGCATACGCACGGATCGCTGAAATGACCGGCGCCGAAGGCATCTCGCCCGGGCAGGGCGATGCCGACGCCGACGACGCTCCGCCGCGGTTGTACCTGGCTCGGTACGCGCGCACCGACCGTCCGGGAATGCCTGCTCCGAGCCTGCCTGGTCGCAAGTCGGCCCGGAAGGTGGCGGTCGTCAATCTCGCCGGCCCCATCGTCAGCGGCCGGGGTGGCCGCCAGGTCTCACCGCTGGGCAGTTCCGCGGCCGGGGGTGACACCATCGCCGCGGCCCTGCGGCAGGCTGCCGCCGACGACGAGGTGGCGGCCATCGTGCTGCGCGTCGACAGCCCGGGCGGGTCGGTGACCGGGTCGGAGACGATCTGGCGGGAAGTGGTTCGGGCCCGCGAGAGCGGTACCCCCGTGGTGGCCTCGATGGGAGCGGTCGCCGCATCGGGGGGCTACTACGTCTCCATGGCCGCCGACAAGATCGTCGCCAACGCCGGGACCATCACCGGATCCATCGGCGTGGTGACCGGCAAGCTCGTGGCGCGCGATCTCAAGGAGAAGCTGGGTGTCGGGTCGGACAGCGTGCGTACCAACGCCAATGCCGACGCCTGGTCCGTCAACGCCCCGTTCACCGAGGAGCAGCGCGCGCAGGTCGAGGCCGAGGCCGATCTGTTCTACCAGGACTTCGTCCGTCGCGTCGCCGACGGCCGCGCCATGACTGTCGAGCAGGTCGAGCAGGTGGCCCGCGGGCGCGTGTGGACCGGTGCCGACGCGCTGGAGCGCGGACTGGTCGACGAACTCGGTGGGCTGCGGACCGCCATCCGCCGGGCCAAGGCACTGGCCGGAATCGACGAGGACACCAAAGTCGAGATCGAGAATCTGCCCGGCACATCGCTGCGGGACATGTTGCGGCCCAAGCCCTCCTCGCAACCGGCCGCGGCCTCGCTGTCGACGGCGGTCGGCTCGGTGGTGATGCGCACAGTCGGTGAGGCATTGGATCAGACGCAGCGCTCCCTGTCCGGCGCCAACGTGCTGTGGTTGGGCGACAACCGCTTCTAGCGACGGCTGTCTGGTAGCAGCGTTGTGTCGCTGGCGGTCGCCGGTCTGTGCAGTATGCCGGCGACCGTCTCTTTTTGTCGGTGGGTGCTGCTTTGATGGGTTCATGTCCTCTGCTGCAGCGTTTTTGGATGACGACGAGGTGTCGCCCAAGGAGCGGTTGGCGGAG
>Ga0208330_1000371_pt1 | contig 21725 bp, 19 predicted proteins | sample DeeseametaMP1896_FD_184180 | JGI IMG/M metagenome (GOLD analysis project Ga0208330, IMG submission 184180) | Marine microbial communities from the Deep Pacific Ocean - MP1896 (SPAdes) | ecosystem: Environmental > Aquatic > Marine > Oceanic | place: East of Hawaii, North Pacific Ocean | collected...
ATCGGGTCGGGGTTCCAGGCCGACCGCCTTGCGCAACTGGGTCACCGTCGCCACCGACGCCAACTCCACGTAATGATCATCAGAACCATCGGCGGCACGCTCGGCGAGCACCCCGACCTGATCCAGCGACAACCGGCCCTCCCGCAGCCCGGCCACACACCGCGGGAACTGCTCACCACGCGCCGCGACCGCAGCGATCGTCTTCGCGTTACGCGGCGACACCCCGGTCTTCCAGGCCACCAGCGCCGAGATCGACCGCGCGCCGGTCATCCCGGCCAACCCGCCATGATCGATCTCGGCGACGATGTCCACGATCTGCGCATCGATGGCGTTGCGCTGCCCGGTCAACTCCGCGATCTGCTCGAACAACTCCGCCAACCGCTCCTTGGGCGACACCTCGTCGTCGACCAAAGACGCTGCAGCAGAGGACATGACCCCATCCAAGCAGCACCCACCGACAAAAAGAGACGACCGCAGCCCGCGTTACACAGCCCGAAGGCACCCACCGACAAAAGAAACGACCGCAGCCCGGCTCACACAGACCGAAGGCACCCTCCGACAGAAAGAGACGGCCGCCGGCTGCACACGGCAGGCCGGCGGCCGTCATCGACAAACCTGGATCAGGCCGGCTTACGGAACCGCTGAATTCCCCAGGCCAGGTGGCCCTGGTCGGCGGCCTCCACCCAATTGCGGAGTCCTACAACCATCTTGTCCAGGTAGTCGGCCGAAGACTTCTGCCCGAGCTCGCTTCGGCGCGACTCCAGCTCCTGCCGGACGCGGTCGTAGTGGGTGCGCAGGTTGTGCACCAGATCAATCTGGTCGAGCACCTCGAAACCGATGTCCTGCGCAGCTTCCCGGTAGAACCGCATCGAGCCCAGGTCGCGCAGGTTGAGCCGATCGTAGACGGGCTGCAGCACCCCGTCGGGCACATCGTCGGTTTGCATGGGATCGGTGAACACCAGTTCACCGCCGGGCTTGAGCAGCCGGAAGGCCTCTTCGATCACCTTGCGACGGTCCGGGGCGTGCAGGAAGGCGTCCTGGGACCAGACGACGTCGGCGCTTTCGGCAGGCATTGGCACGTCGTCGAAACTGCCGTGGATGACATGGATCTGGCGATCTAGCCCGGTCTGCCGATTCTTGGCCCGGTTGTTCGCGTTCTGTGTTTCGGAGATGTTCACACAGGTGACCTTGCAGCCGTGGGCGCTGGCCAGTCGGCGTGCCGAACCACCGTAGCCGGCCCCCAGGTCGACCACCATGGAATCGGGGCCGGGGTTCGAGAGCAGCCCGGCCATCCGGTCCACTGTTTCGACGCCGGCGGCCCCGATGTCGTCGGTGTCCTCGTAACACCCGACATGGATGTCCTCGCCGCCCCAGATGAGGGAGTAGAAATTGTCCGCGTCGTCGCTGTCGTAATAGGCCTCCGCCTCATCGGCGACGGTGTTCAGATTGTCCACCGACTTCTCGGCGACGTGGACGAAGAAGTCCGGCTCGTTTTCCTGGTAGGTCTCCTGAAAGTCCCCGTAGGTGCGGACCCGCTCGAAGCCGGCCTCGCGAATCAGCCGTCGCACATAGTTTTTCCGCAGCGGGTACATGTTCAGCGTGTACTCCGAGCCGTCCGGGAACGTGTACTTGAACCGTGCCAGTCCGTCGTCGACGTGCTCGGGTTCCGCTGTGACCTGTTCACCGCAGTAGTAGTACTTGTGTTTCGACGAGAAGCCGTGGTCGAGCATCTCGTCGTAGTTACGCTGATCGAGGATCAGGATGCCGTCGTGGCGCAGCGCGGCGTAGAACTCGGCGAGCGCGCGGCGCCGGTCCTGTTCGTCGTGCAGATGGGTGAACGAATTGCCCAGGCAGATGATGGCGTCGTACTTGCCCTGGATGCTCTTGTTCAGCTGGCGCCAATCGGCTTGGACGCTCTTGAGGATCAGCCCGCGCTTCTTGCCGTTCTCGAAGGCCTTGGCCAGCATCGCTGCGGACCCGTCGGCGCTCGTGACGTCGAACCCGGCCTCGGTGAGTCGCACCGAATGAAAGCCCGTGCCGGTGGCGACGTCGACCACGCTCTTCTTGTCGCGGGCTCGCAGGACGTCGATGAAGAATCGGCCTTCGGACTGGGCCCGGGCATCCCAGTCGATCAGTTCGTCCCACTTCTCGACGAAGCTCATGACGTATTCGCCTCGGTAGAGATCGGTGTCGCGATCGGCTAGTGGATCGTCACCGTAGTTCTGTTCACGCAACCGCAGTTCTGCATTGTCCTGGGTGGTCGTGGAAGTCATGAGACCTTTCTTTTTCCGTTGCCACGCGCACGCTCTCGGAAAAAGTGGTCGTGCGTGCGCTGATCCTTCAATCACGAGGAATGCGCACGCCATCCGCGGTTTTGGGGGCGAAGTCGTAGCTGCGCTGTTCCCCGCAGAGCAGGGGACGGGCGACTCCCGTCGCACCCACACCGCGGTTCTACTGTAGTTCACAGGAAACTTTTAGCGACCGCTAGGGACGAATCCGTGGGCCGCCGACTCCTCGACCAGCGACGTCACCGAAAAACTTGTTCTCAGGCCAACTCCGCCTCGGCCTCCCCGGCGGGTGCGATACGCACCAGCGAACCGGGTTGATAGAGCAACTGGTAGACGTTGCCATCCGGGCCCTGGGCGAGCACGACGGTCGAGCCGGCGTCCGGATCGAACGTTTGCGCGTCCCCGCACGAGGTGAACTCCGGTGTGCACGTCAGGACGCGGATCCAGCCCTTGACCAGATCGGCGATGAACACCTTGCCCACGTAGTCGGGGCCGAACGTGTCGCCGTCGTAGACGAGCACCGAGGTGATCGCCGCCCCGCCGCCACGCGGGTAGGTGTAGATCGGGTTGATCGAGTCGCAGTCATTGCAGACCCCTTCAGCGCCGGGCCACCCGTAGTCGCCGCCGGCGGTGATCAGGTTCAGTTCCTCGAACGAGGCCGCACCGACGTCGGCGACCAGCAGCTTGCCGTCCGGTGTGAACGTCAACCGGAACGGGTTGCGCAGACCGTAGGCGTAGATCTGGGGCAGTGCACCGGGAATCGCCGGGTTGTCCGCCGGGGTGCTGCCGTCAGGGTTGAGGCGCAGGATCTTGCCGTGAATGTTCGTCAGGTCCTGCGAGTTGGCGCCGTTGCCGTTGTCGCCGACTCCCCAGTACAGGGTGCCGTCGGGCCCGAATCCCAAGGCTCCGCCATGGTGGTTCACCGCGGAGGACTGGCCTGACTGCAGCAGGACGACCTCGGTGCCGGCAGTGTTGCCGACCATTGTCAGCCGGGATAGCTGGTTGCGGTTGGCCGAACTGACGTACGAGACATAGAGGTATCCGTTGTCGGCGAAGTCGGGATCAACGGCCAGGCCGCTGATTCCGCGCTCACCGAGCGTGTTGACCGACAGCGTGATCACGGGTTCGTCTCGCAAAGCGCCGTTTTCGACGACCTTGATCGCGCCGGCTTTCTCGGCGACCAGGATGCGGCCGTCGGGCAGGAACCGGAAGTCCACCGGGGTGTCGAGCCCGGGAACGACGACGGCGCGCTCGAAACCGATGAACACCGTCTCGGTGGAGCGGTGGCCGCTGTTGCCGAGCAGGCCGAAGCTGACCAGGTTGAGCAGGCCCGCGAGGCCGTGGATGTGCAGACCGCTTCGTGCCTCGCTGACCGTGACGTCGAACCTGTCCTGCCCGGCGAAGGTGTCGTCGGGGGTGTAGACGAAGCTGCCGTCGGAGTTGATGACGACGCTGCCGTGGGCCGGATCGGTCGCTGTGAAGGTCAGCCTGCTCGAGTCCGCGTCCTCGGGATGCAGCTGGCCCTGGATCGTCCCGTCGACGACGCTGTTCTCGGACGGGTCGTGGTCCAGGCTCGGCGTGTCGTTGTCGAAGAAGCTGTCGATGAGCTCGCCCAAGGTGGGCGCTGCGGCCGCGGGAGATGCGTCGTCGGGGGCCGCGGACTGCGCGGCGGTCGTGGCGGCGCGGTTCGACTCGGCCTCGGTCGCCTCGTCGAGGAATTCGGTTTCCGGCCTGGCGATCTCGGCCACCTCAACTGCCGCCTCGGCTTCAGCCTCTGTCTCCGCCGCTGCCTCTGTCTCCGCCTCTGCCTCGGCCTCAGCTTCCGCCTCTGCCTCGGCTACAGCCTCAGCCTCTGCCTCTGCCTCCGATTCGGCCTCGGCTTCCGCTTCAGCCTCCGCTGCTTCGGCCTCGGATTCCTCCGACGTCACGCTGTCCTGCTCCGCGGCCGAAGACTCCGAGGCGGTCGACGACACGCTCGCCGACGTCGTCTCCGACGTGCCCGACTCCGACGTCTCCGCGGACGCCAACCCCGGCCCCGCCAGCACCGCGGCGCCGACTCCGAGCGCGAACGCCAGCCCGCCGACCCGTCCGATGTACCGGCTGGACCCGGCCGTCGGCCGCGCCTCCCGTGTGATGGCTGATCCCCCCATGTCGCCTCCCTGCGAACGGGGCGCCGTGAAGCTCGCCTCCACGCTCGCCCACTGGTAGCCCGACTGTATGGCGCAGGTTTGCTGGGCACAGCGTTTTGGCCGGACGGTCAGCAATACGTCACACCGGGCAGCACGTCCGGCCCCCGGGCGCCATCGCCTCGGAACCAGACACACCCGTGGTGCAGCTGAGACAGCGCCGGGACGGGTCGGTCAAGATGGGACGCATGGACGTCAACGAGGTTCTGCTGCCCGGCGTGGGGCTGCGTTACGAGTTCGACAACACCGACGGCGACCGCATCGGCGTCGTCGCGAAGCGGGCCGGCGACTTCGAGGTTGTGCTGTACGCCGCCGAGGATCCCGACGTTGCGCAGCCGCTGTTCCACCTCAACGCCGAAGAGGCCGACGCGCTCGCCCAGATCCTCGGCGCCCCCCGTATCGCCGAGCGGTTCGCCGACCTGACCCACGAGGTGCCCGGCCTGGAGGCGGGGCAGGTCTCCATCGACCCCGACAGCCCCTACGCCGACCGGCCCCTCGGGGATGCCCGCGTGCGCACCCGCACCGGCGCCTCGGTCGTGGCGATCGTGCGCGACGAGGACGTCCAGCCGTCGCCCGGCCCAGCCGACGTGCTGCGCGTCGGCGACATCCTCGTCATCATCGGCACCGAGGAAGGCATCACCCAGGTCGAGCACATCTTCGACAAGGGCTGAGCGGGGTGCACGGCTCTGTCGCGCTGCTGATCCAGATCGGGCTGCTCCTGGTCGTCCTGACCGTCCTCGGTGCCCTGGCCCGCAAAGTGTCGCTGTCACCGATCCCGCTGTACCTGCTGGCCGGGCTCAGCCTCGGCGAGGGCGCGATACCGCTGGAACCGTCGGCGTCGGAGTTCATCGAGACCGGCGCACTGGTCGGGGTGGTGCTCCTGCTGCTGACACTCGGGCTGGAGTTCTCGGTCACCGAGTTCGCCGCCAGCATGCGCAAACATCTGCCATCGGCGTGGGTGGACCTCGCGCTCAACGCCACCCCGGGTGCGCTCGTCGGCTGGTTCCTCGGCCTGGACTTCGTCGGGATCCTGGCAATGGCCGGCGTCACCTACATCTCGTCGTCCGGGGTGGTGTCGCGGCTGCTCACCGATCTGCGCCGGTTGGGTAACCGCGAGACCCCGGCGGTGCTGTCGGTGCTCGTGCTCGAGGATTTCGCGATGGCGGTGTATCTGCCACTGCTGGCGGTGCTGGCCGCCGGAGGGACGTGGGTCAACGCCGTCGTCGGCATCGCCATCGCGATCCTGGCGTTGGCGGTGACGTTCCTGGCGTCCTACAAGTGGGGGCACGTCGTCGAGCGGTTGGTGTCGCACCCGGATTCGGAGCTGCTGCTGCTGCGGGTGCTCGGCCTGGCGCTGCTGGTCGCCGGACTCGCGGAGTTCGTGCACGTGTCGGCCGCGGTGGGGGCCTTCCTGGTGGGCCTGACCCTGAGCGGGGAGACGGCGGTCCGGGTGCGCGAACTGCTCAGCCCGCTGCGGGACCTGTTCGCCGCGATCTTCTTCGTCTCGATCGGGTTCATGGTGGATCCGGCGGTGATGATCCCGATGTTGCCGTTGGCGGTGGTGCTGGCCGTGGTCACCGCGGCCACCAAGGTGGTGTCAGGCATGTATGCCGCGAAACGGGAAGGCGTGGCGCGTCCGGGTCAGCTCCGGGCGGGCACCGCACTGATCGTGCGCGGGGAGTTCTCGCTGGTCATCATCGCGCTGGTCGGCGAATCGATTCCGGTGATCGAGGCCATCGCCATGCCGTACGTCTTCGTGCTCGCGTTCGTGGGCCCGGTGGCCACCCTGCTCAGCGGACGTGTCACCGCGCGACCGAGACTGCAGCGGCGGGTGTCGCGGCCCGCTCGGGTTCGGCGATCGGAACCGCCGTCGGGCTGAGCGGACAAGTCAGCGGGGCGACCACGCTCCGCGACGGACCTCGTCATGCGAGGCGCTCTCACGTTCCAGGTGCCGGGTGTGTTCCCGTCCGGCGTCGTGTCCGCGCAGCTGGCGGGACAGGTGCCGGATCTCGTCGCGCAGCTCGTCGATCTGCGCGGCGGTGGCAGCACGGTGCGCCGAGTCCTCCTCCGAGACACGCTCGACGATCCACGACGCGACCGTCGCGGTGATCACACCGATCAGGCTGATTCCACCGATCATCAGCAGCACGGCGATGACCCGCCCTGTCGTGGTGACCGGGTACTCGTCGCCGTAACCGACGGTCGTGACCGTCACGATCGACCACCACACGGCTTCGCCGAAGTTGGTGATGGTGGCCTCGGCGGCGTTGCGCTCCGTCTCCAGCATCGCCAGCGACGCCACATAGACCAGCAGCGTCGCGCTGGCCGCGGTGTACATCACCACCCGGCCGCGGATGGCGTCGCCGCCGGCCCGGTGCAGCACCTTGACGAGGACGACCAGCCGCAACAGTCGCAGCGGACGCAGGAACGGAAGCACGACGATGGCCAGGTCCAGCAGGTGCCGGAAGAACCAGCGGACACGCTGGGGCGCGAGCGTGAGGCGGACGACGTAGTCGACGACGAAGGTCACGTACAGCACCGTCATCACCGCGTCGAGGGTGTTGTTCACCGCACGCGGCGGCTCGGCGAGCACCTGCACCGAGTACACCACCAGGAAGATGACGGCTACCGCGGCCAGCACCCACTCGCTGCGAGACTCCCACTGCTCGAGTCGTTGCGAGGAGGCCATCGGACGATCTCCACCTTTCATTGCAGTGCGGTGTTGATGCGGCGAACAGGGACGATGACGGCCACGCTACCGCGACCCGCCTGCGGGAGGGGTACCCACTACCGGCCCGGAGGTAGACGTCGGGGCCGGTAGGGTGGGTCGTAGCAAACCTCTGATCGTCACCGGCGGGTCGTGTCACCGCGCCCCGCGAACTCAGGAGAGGGTGGGCAGCTCGGGGTGACTCGCTCGGCCGACGGCGACCGTGAAAAGCCGAGGACGCCGAAGCAGGCGGAGACGCCGAAGCCGGCGGAAACGCCGACGCCGGCAGAGCGGCAGCGGCAGGTCGCGCTGCACTACCTGCGAGGCACCAAGATCGGCGACGACCCATCCGACGAGGTCTTCGAGCGGTTCATCGGCGCGGTCATCGACGGCATCGGAGCGCCGCCGCCGTCACGCTACGAGAAGGTGTCCTACAACGCGGGCTTCCGGTCGCTCTCGCATGGCGGCATGACAGACCTGACCTACGACGCGTCGCTGGCACAAGGCGTGCAATTGCTGGCCGAGCGGGCTGCCGAACCGGGCGAGGTGATCTTCGGCTACTCCCAGGGTGCGGTCGCGGCGTCGTTCTACAAGTCCGCTCACTCCGGCAACCGCTACGTGCTGGTGGAGAATCCGAGCCGCCCCAACGGCGGCATCATGGCGCGCTTCCCCGGGGTGTCGATTCCGGTTGCCGGCGTCACGTTCAGCGGCGCTACCCCGCACAACGGTGACCACACCGTCGACGTGGCCCGCCAGTACGACGGTTGGGCCGACTTCCCGGCTGAACTGTGGAACCCGTTGGCGGTGGCGAACGCGCTGATGGGCATCCTGGTGGTGCACGGCGGCACCCAGACCGAGGTGACCGCCGACGAGATTCGGGCAGCCGAGTCGGCCGGCAGGCGGTACTACCAATACGACGCCGACTCCAACACCGTGTACTACCTGCTCAGGACGCCCTCGCTACCGCTGCTGATGCCGTTCGAACGCGTCCTGCCCCGGCGGGTCGTCGACGCCGTGGCGGGTCCCCTCCGCTGGTTCATCGAAACGGCCTACGACCGAAGTGATTACAGTCGCCCGACCCGCTCGACGTTCCTGTGACCGCTGGGACTGCTGCGCAGGATGGTTCAAGACACCGGCCTTGTGTGAGAGGGCAGACGTGTGTGATGCATTACTTCGCCGTGCGCCGGGCACCTCTGTGGTGAGACCGTCGGATCAGAGTCCGCGGGCCAGAGAGGAGCGTCATGGCGCAGATGGAGTGCCGGCGATGCGGCGCGCAACGGCCGTCCTGGCTGGGTGAACCGCACCGCTGCGTCGGCGACGCCAACGTTTCCTGGCTGGGTTTTCATCAGTTGACCGCGCAGGCCGCCATGGCGTGGCGCCGCCACCTGCTCGACGGAGCGGGCTGATCGGAAAACCCGGCCGGATGCATCTGCGGGGCGGCTCGCGGTAGTGTCGGGGGCTGATCGTTACCAGATTGGAAGCTTGCCCCATGGATCTTGTGCTCGGTTTGTCGATGACGTCGTCATCGGTGCGCTGGGTGCTCGTCGAGTCCGCGGGGGAGGGCGCGACGCTGGACCGGGGCTCACTGCCCCTGGATCACGATCAAGTCTTCGACGCTGACGCCCTGCTCAGCGCGCTGATGGACAGAACCGCGGGCCGGTTGCACGCCATCGGCCTGAACTGGACCACCTCGGCGGAAGCCGCCGCGAACGCGATCTGGCAGGCGCTGACCGACCGTGGCGTCGAGAACGTCATCGCCGTCTCCGACGTCGAGGCCGCCGAAGCATTGGCCCGCGGCGTCGCCGAGCTCGCCGGAGGCGACCGCGTCGTGGTCTGTGTCGCCGAGCCGGGTACCGCCGTCGTCGCTTCGGTCAGCCCGGACGGGGTGACTGCTGAGCGCGTGCACCCGACGGAACTCGCCGACGTGGACCGTCTGTCTCCCGACACGGTGCTGGTCGCGGGTTCCGGTGACGTCGACGCGGTGGTCGAGGCTCTGCGTCAGCGCACCGACGCCGCCGTGATCGCGGCCGATGAAGCCGACCTGGCTCTGGCCAGGGGCGCCGCGCTGGCCTCGGAGTCGGCGGTGTCGCTGCTCGACGCCGAGTCCGCGCCGTCCCGCCGCGCCCTGTCACCGACCGCAGTGGCCGCCTCCGTGCTGGTCGCGGCGGTGGTGACGTTCGTGGTCTCGCTCTCGATCGCGCTTGGTATGACGTTCACCCCTGACGCCGAGGCGCCGAAGATGGCCCGCTCGGCCAGCGAGCCGTTGCGCGGGGCCGCTCCGCCGTCACCGGCCGAAGCCGCCCCGCCCGCCCCGAAACCACTGGCCCCACCGCCACCTGCCGCCCCGGTGCCGGCAGAGGCCGTCGCGGCCTTCGTCGAGGTCCCCGACGCAAGGCCGATCGTCGAACCGCCCGCAGCCCCGCCGGCGCCGCAGGCCCCGCCGCCGGTCTACGAAGAGCCGATCGCCCCCGCGCCGGCCTATGTGCCCGAGGCCCCGGCCTACGTCCCGCCGGCGCCGCCGCCGAACTATCTGCCGCCCGAGCCCGCACCGGCGTACGTGCCGCCGGCCCCGGCGCCGAACGTGGCGCCGCCTCAGCTGAACACCCCGCAGCCCGAGCCGCGGCTGCGCGATCGGATCATCGAACGCATTCCGATCATCAACCGGTTCCACGAGCCGGAATACGACTACACGCCCTAGATCCGGTGCCGGGCGTGCGTTGTCGCGTGCCGGAAAGTGGTGCCGAGCGTGACGTTATTACGCGCCCTAGTCGACCGATGTGTGCATCGTCGTCACGGTTGGTTCACCACATTCTCCAGCGGTTCGCCGTGGGCGAGACGGGTGATGTTGGCGCCGACGTCGTCGACCCGGCCGATGAAGGTGTCGGTGGTGATTCCCGACGAGTGCGGGGTCATCAGCACATTGGGCAGGTCGGCGAACGGCAGTTCGCTGGGCGCGCAAGGCCCTTCGCCGGCGGGATAGCGGTACCAGACGTCGATCGCCGCCGCCTTGATCACGCCGCCGGCCAGCGCGTCATAGAGCGCCCGCTCGGAAACCAGCGGCCCACGCCCGACGTTGATCAGGACACCGTCGGAGCCGAGCGCGGCGAGCTGCGCCTCCCCGATCATCCCGGTGGTGTGCTCGTTCAACGGCGCGGAGATCACCGCCACGTCGCACTCGTCCAGCAGCTGGTCCAGTCGGCTGGTGTCGGCGACCCAGTCCAGTCCGGCCTGCTCGGCGACCCGGCCCGACCCGGTGACCGCGACGCCTGTGCAGCCGAACGCGCGCAACAGCTTCCAGCTGCACAACCCGATGTGGCCGAACCCGACGAAACCGATCCGGGCGTCCCCGAAGGCGGGCGGCTGGGGCAGTGAGCGGTCGTACACCGGCGTGGCCCAGATCCCGTCCCGCAGCGCCCGATCGTGGGCCAGGAATCCGCGTCGCAGCATCACCGCGGCCCCGGCCACGTACTCGGCGATCGAACGTTCGTGATGGAAGGTGTTGCACACCTGCACATCAGGGGGCAACGCGGCGAAGTCGATGCGGTCGGTGCCCGCACCGGCGACGTGGATGAGACGCAGCCTCTCGGCGGCCCGCACCATGTCGGCGGTGAAGAAGCTGCCGACAAACACGTCGGCGTCGCGCAGCTCGTCGTAGGGCACCCCGTCGGTCAGCCAGACGAACCGCGATCCGGGCGGCGCCTGCGCCTGCAGCCGCTCCCGGTGCGGGAGCAGGTTGCCGTCGGCCACCACGATCACCATGTCGTTCCTCTCAACCACGCTGCAGCGCAGGTCGTTTGCTGTCGAATGTCCAGCCCGGGATCAGGTACTGCATGGCCGCCGCGTCGTCGCGGCTGCCGAGACCTTCGCGCTGGTAGAGCGCGTGGGCGGCCGCCACCGCCGTCTCGTCGAGCGTCACGCCCAGCCCGGGTGCCTCGGGCACTGTCAGATATCCGTCGACGATGCGGTACGGGTCGGTGGTGATGGCTTGGCCGTCCTGCCAGATCCAGTGGGTGTCGATGGCGGTGATCTCACCCGGCGCGGCGGCGGCGACGTGGGTGAACATCGCCAACGACACGTCGAAGTGGTTGTTGGAGTGCGACCCCCACGTCAGGCCCCAGGCTTCGCAGAGCTGGGCCACCCGCACCGACCCGGCCATGGTCCAGAAGTGCGGATCGGCCAACGGGATGTCCACCGCGCCCGAGCGGATCGCATGCCCCATCTCGCGCCAGTCGGTGGCGATCATGTTGGTCGCGGTCGGCAAGCCGGTGGCACGTTTGAACTCGGCCATGACCTCGCGGCCGGAGAACCCGCCCTCCGGCCCCACCGGGTCCTCGGCGTAGGCGAGCACCCCGGACAGCTCACGACACGTCTTGACGGCGTCACGCAACAGCCAGCCCCCGTTGGGGTCCAGCGTGATGCGCGCACCGGGGAAACGCTCGGCCAGCGCGATGACCGCCTTGGCTTCCTCGGCTGCCGGCAGCACGCCGCCCTTGAGCTTGAAGTCGGCGAAACCGTAACGGGCGTAGGCTGCTTCGGCGAGGCGCACCACCGCGTCAGGAGTCAGGGCCTCCTGGTGGCGCACGGTGAACCAGTCGTCGGCGTCGGGCGCCTCGTCGGCGGGGGACCGGTAGGCCAGATCCGTCTTCGTGCGGTCTCCGATGAAGAACAGGTATCCCAGCGCCTGCACCTCCGTGCGTTGCTGACCGTCACCGAGAAGCGCGGCCACGGGGACCTCCAGGTGCTGGCCGAGCAGATCCAACAGCGCCGCCTCGACGGCGGTGACGGCGTGCACCGTGACCCGCAGGTCGAAGGTCTGCGCTCCGCGACCGCCGGCGTCGCGGTCGGCGAACGTGCGCCGCATGTCGGCCAGCACCGCGTGGTAGTCGCCGATGCTGCGGCCGGTGATCAGCGTCCGGGCGTCCTCGAGGGTGCGCCGGATCGGTTCGCCCCCGGGCACTTCCCCGACGCCGGTGTTGCCTGCCGAGTCGGAGATGACGATCAGGTTGCGCGTGAAGAACGGCCCGTGCGCGCCGGACAGGTTCAGCAGCATGCTGTCGTGGCCGGCGACCGGGATGACGGTCACGTCGGTGACAACGGGGGTTCTGGCGGTCATGGCGCTCCTTCGGGCAGGGATCCGGTCACGACGCAAACCATTTGTCGCCGTTGGCCAATGGGCGGACCACGCGGGTCACCTTGTCGCCGACGTCGCGCAACGCCTCGATGATGTCGCGCTCGCGCTCGGCGGTCAGACGCTCGGCGGGTATCGAGGCGCTGATGGCGTCCTGCGCGGGACGGCAGTAGCGCAGGGCCACGGCGAAGCAGCGCAGCCCGGCGGTGTTCTCCTCGTCGTCGCAGGCATACCCCCGCACCCGGACATCGTCGAGCTGGTGGTCCAGCGCGGCACGGTCGGTGATGGTGCCGGCGGTGAGCGCCTCCAGCGCCGCGGGGACGTGTTTGTCACGGTCCACGCCGAACCGTTCGGCCAGCAGGGCTTTGCCCAGGGCCGTGGCGTAGGCGGGCAGCCGCCGGCCCACCCGGCTGGCGGTGCGCAGGTACTGCTGGGATTCCCGGGTGGCCAGGTAGACGATGTCGGTGCCGTCGAGGCGGCCGAGGTGGAACGTCTCGTCGAGCTGGGCGCGCAGCTCCTCCAGGAACGGCGTGATGAGCGGTAGGTAGGGGTCGCTGTCGAGGTAGCTGGTGCCGACCAGCAGCGCCCGGATGCCGATGCCGTAGTAGGTGCCGGTGGGGTCCGAGCGGACCCACCCCTGGGCGACCAGCGTGCGCAGCAGGGCGTGGGCGCTGCTGCGCGGCATGTCCAGGGCGTCGCTGATCTCGCGCAGCCGGGCCGGGTCGTCGGGGCGGGTGGCCAGATACTCGAGCAGCTCGACCGTGCGCACGGCGGACTTCACCTTGCGCACCGAGATGTCCTGGCTCACCGTGTCCCCCTCAGAAGGTCAGCAACAGCTCGCGCCCGATCAGCACGACGGCGCCGGTGGCCGAGACGCCTATCGCGAGCCAGCGCAGCCGCAGCGGATTGAGATACCGGTTGAGCACCCGGGAGAGCAGGTACCCGAGGACGGCGGCCGGAACCAGCAACGCGAAGGTCTTCAGCGTGCGGCCGTCGACGGCGCCGGTGAAGGCGAGCACGATCAGCGAGATCACCGAGCCGACGAGGAAGAAGCTGCTCATGGTGCTGCGCAGCACGGCACCGGTGTTGCGTTGCCAGACCAGCGCCATCGGCGGCCCGCCGATCGACGTCGCGGTGCCCAGCAGCCCCGAGGCCGCCCCGGCCAGCACCACATTGCGGCGCCGGGCCGCCGGAACCCAACCGGAACTGGTGAGCACCACGCCGCCCAGCACCACAGCGGCCAGCACGATCACCAACGCCTGATGCGGCAGCGCGGCCAACAGCAGGGCGCCCGCCACGGTCCCGGGCACCCGCCCGGTCAACGCCCAGCCGGTCCCGGACAGGTCGATGGCCTCCCGTTCGCGCACCACCACCATGAGCGTGACCAGCGTGGCGACCATGATCAGGGTTCCCGGGATCATCGCCGGTTCGATCATCGCGACGATCGGCGCGGCGAACATCCCCATGCCGAATCCGATCGACGCCTGCAACGCCGAGGCGAACAGAATCGCCGCGGCCACGACGCAGAATCCCGCGATGGTCATGCCGACACGGTCTCAAGTCCACTCCCCTCCAGTAGCAACGGGTGGTGGCACAGCGCCGTGTGTCCGCCGAACTCGGGGTCGACGGTGACCGGCGGCGTGGTGGTGGCGCACACCTCGGTGGCCTTCCAGCAGCGGGTGCGAAAGCGGCAGCCCGACGGCGGGTTCAGCGGTGAGGGCACCTCGCCACTGAGCAGGATGCGTTCCTGGCGGTGTGTGCCGTCGAGGGTGGGCGCCGCGGACATCAGCGCCGCGGTGTAGGGGTGGTCGGAGCGGTCGAACACGGTGTCGGTGGGACCGTTCTCGATGATCTTGCCGAGGTACATCACCGCGACCCGGTCGGCGACGTGGCGTACCACCGAGAGGTCGTGGGAGATGAAGATGTAGGAGATGCCGAGTTGCTCCTGCAGATCGTTGAGCAGGTTGAGCACCTGGGCCTGTACCGAAAGGTCCAGCGCGGAGACAGGTTCGTCGCAGATGATGACGTCCGGGTTCAGCGCCAGCGCGCGGGCGATACCGATGCGTTGCCGCTGGCCGCCGGAGAATTCCTGCGGGTACTTGTCGGCGGCCTTGGCGCCCAGGCCCACCAGGTCCAGCAGTCCGCGCACCCGCATGTCGCGGTCCTGGCGGTTCTTGATGAGCCCCTTGTGGCTGCGCCACGGCTCGGCGATGATCTCGGCGGCCGACATCTGGGAGTTCAGCGACGCGTAGGGATCCTGGAACACCATCTGCACGCGGCTGCGGAACTTCAGCAGTTCGGCGCCGGCCAGGGTGAAGGGGTCCACGCCGTCGAAGCGCACGGTTCCGGCGTCCGGACGTTCGAGCATCATCAACGTCCGTGCCAGCGTCGACTTCCCGCAGCCGGATTCGCCGACCAGGCCGAGGGTTTCGCCACGGGCCAGGTCCAGGCTGATGCCGTCGAGCGCGCAGAGCTTGTTCTTGCCGGCGTGCGGGACGCGGAACGACTTGCGGACGTCGCGGACCTCGAGCAGATTCTCAGACATCTTCACTCTTTCCTCCTCGCGTGCGGGGCGTGACCTCTTCCGGGAAGTGGCAGGCGGCCTTGCGCTGTTCGCCGACGTGGTCGAGGGTGGGCCGGGTGGTGACGCAGATGTCGCGTGCCAGCGGGCAGCGCTCCTGGTAGACGCACCCGTCGGGAATGTCGTGCAGGTCCGGCGGTGACCCGCCGATCGAGTGCAGGCCGTCGCCGCGGCGGGCGTTGACCGGCACGGAGTTGAGCAGACCCTTCGTGTAGGGGTGCTTCGGGTCGGCGAAAACCTCGGCGACGGTGCCGGTTTCGATGACGTTGCCGGCGTACATGACAGCGACACGGTCGGCCTCTTCGGCCACCAGCGCCAGATCGTGGGTGATCAGGACGACGGCCATGTCGAACTCGGTGCGCAGGTCCCGCAGCAGCGCCATGATCTGGGCCTGCACCGTGACGTCGAGCGCGGTGGTCGGCTCGTCGGCGATCAGCACGCTGGGGTTGAGCGCGACGGCCATCGCGATGAGCAGCCGCTGCCGCATACCTCCGGAGAACTGGTGCGGGTAGGAGTTCAGGCGGGTCTCCGGCTGGGGGATGCCGACCCGCGCCATCAGTTCGACGGCCTTGGCCTTGGCATCCTTGGCCGTGAGCCCCTTGTGGATCCGGAACGGCTCGGCCAGTTGGGTTCCCACGGTGTAGAGCGGGTTGAGCGCGGTCAGCGCGTCCTGGAACACGATGGCCAGTTCGGTGCCGGCCATGGCGCGCCGCTTCTTGCGGTCGGCGGAGAGCAGGTCGACACCGGACAGGGTGGCGCTGCCCGCGACGACGTCGGCCACCGGCTCGAGCAGGCCGACCAGTGCGGTCGCGGTCATCGACTTGCCGCAGCCGGATTCGCCGAGCAGTGCGAGCGTTTCACCGCGCCGGGCCTGGAACGAGACGTCGTTGACGGCGCGCAGGGTGCCCGAGATGGTGCGGACCTCCACCGAGAGCCCGTCGACGTCGAGCACCGTCGGCGCGTCGGCGCGGTGGTCGGTCTGCGTGTCATGGCGTGCTGGTGCGGTCATGCTCGAGCCTTTCATCAGAGGCGCTTTCCCGACTTGGTGAACGTGCTCAGTCGCTTCTGCGGGACGGTCAGGCGCCACCGCTGGCCGGGGTCGGTGGCGATGCGGGCCCAGGCGGCCAGGATGGTGGCCGACACGGTGGTGATCACGATGGCCAGGCCGGGGAAGAACGACAGCCACCAGGCGGTGTGCAGGTAGGTGCGGCCCTGGGCGACCATCAGGCCCCAGCTGACGTCGGGCGGCTGGATACCGATGCCCAGGAAGCTCAGCGAGCTCTCGGCGAGCATCACGTAGCAGAAGTCCAGTGTGGCCACGGTCAGCATGGTGGGCAGCACGATCGGCAGCACGTGGCGCCAGATGATCGAGGTGGCGCTGGCGCCGAATGTCCTTGCCGCGTCGACGAACACGCGGCTGGCCAGTTCGGCGGATTCGGCGCGGGCGGTGCGCAGGTACACCGGGATGCGGGTGAGCGCCAGCACCATGACGATGTTGGCCGCGCTGGGGGAGAACACGTAGAGCACGACGACGGCCAGCAACAGCGACGGGAAGCTCATGATGACGTCGGCGACGCGCATCGCCAGCGTCTCGCGCCAGCCGCGGTGATAACCGGCCCACATGCCCACCGCCGAGCCGATGACCGCGGAGATGACCACGGCCGGGATCGCAACCGACAGCGTGGTCTGGCAGGCCACGACGAGGCGGGCCAGCATGCTGCGGCCCAGCGGGTCGGTGCCCAGCACGTTGGCCCAGCCGTGGGCCAGTGTGAACGGCGGCTGGTTCGAGTTGTCCAGGTCGATGCGGGTGGCCAGGTCGCCGACCAGCAACGGGCCGAAGACGGCAGTGAGGACCACGATGCCGAGGACGCCGGCCGCGGTGAGCGCGACCCGGTCGTTGGACAGCAGCCGGAACCAGAACGAGGGCCCGGACTGCTTTCTGGTGCGTGAGGGTGTGTCGTCCTCGCCGACGATCGCGGTGGTCGGTTTGACCGGGATCAGGTCGATTGACGTGCTCATGGTTGTCTCCTGGGACTTCTCAGACTCGGGCGGGTTCGCGGACCCGCGCGTCGAGCAGCGCGTAGCAGGCGTCGATGATGATGTTGAGCAGGAAGATGCTGACGGCGGTGAGCAGCACGGCGGCCTGCAGGACGGCGAAGTCGCGTTGCAGGATCGCGTCGATCATCAGCTTGCCGATGCCGGGCCACCCGAAGATGGCCTCGACCACCACCGCGCCGTTGATGAGGCTGACCATCAGGTCGCCGGCGACGGTGAGCGCGGGTGCTGCGGCGTTGCGCAGGGCGTGGTGGGAGACGACGCGGAAGTCGCCGGCGCCCTTGCTGCGTGCCAGCCGGATGTAGGGCGCCGACAGGGCCGACACCATCGCCCCGCGCACCACCTGGGTGAGCACACCCAGGGGACGGATCATCAGCGTCGCGACGGGCAGGATCCAGGACAGCACACCGGCGTCGACGCCGGAGGTGGGCAGGACCCCGAGGAGCACCGCGAACAGCCACACCCCGGTGATGGCGAACCAGAAGTCGGGGATGGATGCCGCGGTCATCGACAGCAGGCTGGAGAACCGGTCGGCCAGCGAGTTGGGACGGTAGGCGGCCCAGCAGCCGACGACGACGGCTCCGACGATCGCCAGCAGCATCGTCGCGAACGCGAGTTGCAGCGTGGCGGGAAAGGCGCGCAACGCCATCTCCGCGGCCGATTCGCCGGTGCGCAGCGAGGTGCCGAAGTCCAGGTGCAGGACGCCCTTGAAGTAGTCGATCAGCTGGGTGATCAGCGGATCGTTGAACCCGTTCTGCTCGGCGAACGCGGCACGCTGCTCGGGGGTGGCCGACTCCGACAGGTACAGGTTCGTCGGGTCACCGGTGAGCCGGGCGAGCAGGAAGACCCCGAGCAGGACGATGATCAGCGGGAGGGCGCTGGTGTACATCCGGCGCCGGACGAAGGAGAACATGGGCTGGGCCTTCCTGTTTCTCAGGACTTGTCGGTCCGGTCGGCGGCGGGTGACATTGCGGCCAGGCGCATCTCGTCGCCGGTCGCGGAATTGGGGGTGTAGTCGACGCGCGGCGACTTGCCGAGGATGCCGCGCATGTGGGCGAGGTAGGCCATCTGCATGATCTGCTGGGGCTCCTCGGCGAACAGTTCGGCGAATGCATCCTGGCGGGCCTCGCCCTCGAGTTGCTCGGCGGCCCGGATCTTCGCGTCGAACTCCGCTGTGCCGTAGGCGCTCTGCGGTCCGTCGGAGAGCATGTACTGGTCCATCGTGAACGCGGCGTCCCCGGCCTGATTGCCGTGCATGATCATCAGCAGGTAGGGCCCGGTGTTCGGGGGGAACGGCCGCAGCTGGTACTCGAGCTGGGAGGCGGTGTCCATCATCTCGATCTTGACGTTGAGACCGATCTCGGCGAACTCGCTCTGCAGCACCTCGATGGTCTCGGCGATCTTGGGGAACTGCGCGGTGCGTCCGATCAGCCGGATCTCCCTGTCGACCGGCACACCGTCGGCGCGGGCCTCGTCGATCAGCGCCTTGGCTTTGTCGGTGTCGTGCGGCCAGGGCTGCAACTGGTCGTTGTAGCCGACCACTCCGGACGGGATCAGCTGGGCGGCGGGCTGACCCAAATCGCGGAACAGGGCCTTGACGATGCCGGTTCGGTTGGTGGCGTAGTTGATGGCCTGGCGGACGCGGATGTCGTCGAGCGGCGGCTCGGTGGCCTGCATGCGCAGTGCCGTGGTCTCGTTGTTCTGGAACGGCACACCCAGGTCGCCGGCGCCGTCCTCGGGGCCGAGTCCGGTGGCGATGTCGGCTTCGTCGTTGGTGATCATCGCCGCGCGCACGCTTCCTTCGCTGCGCCACTGATATTCGGCGACCGGGAACGCCGGCGCGTCACCCCAGTAGGTGTCGTTGCGGGCCAGGATCAGCTTCTGTCCGTACTCCCAGTCGCGGATCGCGTAGGGCCCGGTGCCGATCGGCTCGCGCACCTTCTCGGTCATGCTGGTGGTGCGGGGCACGATCTCGACGAACGAGAGACGCAGCGGCAGAATGGGATCCGGCTTGGTGGTGCCGACCACGACGGTGTTCTCGTCGGGGGTCTGCAGGGTCAGCACCTCGTCACCGAAGACGTAGCCGTCGACGTTGCACTGCAGATCGGAGTTGACCGCCCGGTCGATCGAGAAGGCGGCGTCCTCGGCGGTGAACGGCGCCCCGTCGGAGAAGGTCACACCGTCGCGCAGGGTGAACGTCCACTCGGTGGGGCTGCTCTGCTCCCAGTCGGTGGCCAGCAGCGGCTCCAGGTCACCGGTGGTGGGGTTGCGCTCCACCAGCGGCTCGGTGATGTTGGAGCGCACCACGACGCCGGTGGAGGTCAGTGAGCTCTCGCAGGGCTCGAGCGTGGGGGGCTCCTGGGGCAGGACGATGCGCAGCGTGTTGAGGTCGTATCCGCCTCCGCCGGAGTTGGCGACCGAGCAGCCGCTGGCGGCGACGGCGACTCCCGCGAGGGCCATCGCGGTCAGGCGCCGTGTGTTCCGCTTCATCGATCCTCCCCGGGCTGGGAATGTCTGGCGTCTACGTATGTAGATGCAATGTGTGATGACAGCCACACGCTATGGCGGCGTTTTGAAGACCGTCAACCCTGCTCAAATGGCCGTATCCGGGGGATTTTCGGGTGCAGGCAACGCTGCCGCTGCGTCGCGGTACCTGCTCTGAGCTGGTATTTCGACCGCAGCGGCGCCGTGGTGATACCCCGGCGCGGGGCGAACTCGGATAGCTATGCGGTTTGGCTATCAGTTCATGCTATTTCGGACGTGGACGGGTATCCGCAGGTCGCCGTAGCGTGAAGAGCACTATGACTGCGTCCACCGAGCATCCCCCAGCCGCGACGAAGCGCACCGTCCTGCAGGTCGGCCCCCTGAAACCGTCGCTGTCGGCCACGCTGGTCGACGACTACGCCGCCTGGGTGCTGCCCGACGCCGGTGAGGGACGTCAGAGCTTTCTGTCGCAGCACGGCGCCGAGATCACCGCGGTGGTGACCTCCGGCCGGACCGGCGTGAACGCCGAGTTGTTTGCGGCGCTGCCGAACCTCGGCGCGGTCGTCAACTTCGGCGTCGGTTACGACACCACCGATGTCGACGCCGCCGCGGCGCGAGGCGTGGCGGTCAGTAACACCCCCGACGTGCTGACCGACTGTGTGGCCGACACCGCTGTCGGGCTGATGATCGACACGCTGCGCCAGTTCTCGGCCGCCGACCGCTACCTGCGTGCCGGCCGCTGGCCGGTGGAGGGCAACTATCCGCTGACCCGTCAGGTCAGCAACACCCGCGTCGGCATTGTCGGCCTGGGCCGGATCGGGACGGCGATTGCGTTGCGGCTGAGCGCTTTCGGCTGCTCGATCAGCTACCACAACCGGCGCGAGGTGCCGGACTCGCCCTACACCTACGCCGCGTCGCCGGTGGACCTGGCACGCGGGGTCGACGTGCTGATCGTGGCCGCGGCCGGCGGCGACGGCACCCGCAATCTGGTGGACCGTGACGTGCTGGATGCGCTGGGATCCGGTGGCTACCTGATCAACATCGCCCGCGGCAGCGTGGTCGACCAGGACGCGTTGGTGTCGGCGCTGCTGGACGGCCGCCTCGCCGGCGCGGGCCTGGACGTGTTCACCGACGAGCCGCAGGTGCCGGAGCAGCTGTTCGCGCTGGACAACGTCGTGTTGCTGCCACACGTCGCCAGCGGCACGGTGCAGACGCGCGCCGCGATGGAGGCGCTGACGCTGCGCAACCTCGACGAATTCCTGGCCACCGGCGCGCTGATCACCCCGGTCCCGCTGCCCGCCGCCGCGAAATAGGATTCCGGGCTGCGCCCGGACCCGCGATCGCAGCCCTGGCTTCTCACTCGCGGCAGACGCGGCCAGCGCCGCGAGAATGGCCGGGCCCAGGAACGGCCGGGGCCCGCTTCAGGTCAGCGGCGGACGGCGCACCCGGCGGCGATGTTGTGGCAGTGCCCGTCGCCCTTGCAGGTGGCGCAGTGGCAGCGGCAGCCCTGGTTTCTCAACTTCTCGGAGATCTTGTGGTCATCTCTAGCCATGACATGCTCCTTTGCGAATATGTCGATGGTAGAGCGGCGGCGCAGTTCAGCGGGCCGAAATCGCAGACACGGCCAACTGGCGTTCACGAACAGTTCCCGTGACAGCCCGGCGGCCGAGAGACACCCGACGCCTGCCGGCAATCGCCCGGACAGGCCGCTCTCCGACACTGCGCCGTGTCGCCGAATATCAGTCGCCGCACCGTCCTCAAGGGCGCGGCCGGGTTGGCCGCCGCGCCGCTGCTGGGATTCACCGTCGGACCGCGCCGCGGTCCGGTCCCAGCCGACCCGTTCACCCTCGGCGTGGCTTCGGGTGACCCGGGTCCCGACGGTGCCGTGATCTGGACGCGGCTGGCGCCGCGACCGCTGGCCGACGACGGGCTGGGCGGCATGCCGGCGCGCACCGTGGACGTGCAGTGGGAGGTCGCCACCGACGAGGCGTTCACCCGGCCGCTGCAGCGGGGCCACGCCGTCGCCGCTCCCGAGGACGCGCACAGCGTCCACGTCGAGTTGGCCGGACTGCCGCCCGCCGGCGAGTACTTCTACCGGTTCCGTGCCGAGGGCTATCTCTCGCCGGTCGGTCGCACCCGCACGACACCGGCGCCGGACGCACTGAGTGCGACATTGACGATGTGCGCGGCGTCGTGCTCGAACTATCAGCACGGCTGGTTCACCGCATACCGCCACCTCGCCGAGGAGCATCCCGATGTTGTTGTGCACCTGGGTGACTACCTCTATGAGTACGCC
>Ga0208330_1000373_pt1 | contig 21610 bp, 22 predicted proteins | sample DeeseametaMP1896_FD_184180 | JGI IMG/M metagenome (GOLD analysis project Ga0208330, IMG submission 184180) | Marine microbial communities from the Deep Pacific Ocean - MP1896 (SPAdes) | ecosystem: Environmental > Aquatic > Marine > Oceanic | place: East of Hawaii, North Pacific Ocean | collected...
GGGGCTCTGCCCCCCGCCTGCGGCTCCCCCCGGAGTATTTGCCGGCCCAAAGAAACAGCGGGCGGGGTGCCCCGGTCAATGGCTGTCGAAGAGGATCACGTTGCGGCGCGCGCCGCCGGTCATCGTGTCGGCGATGGCCTCGTTGATCTGGTCGAGGCGCCAGCGGCCCGAGATCAGCTCGTCAAGCTTGAGGCGCCCCTGACGGTAGAGATCGGCCATCCAGGGGATGTCGCGCTGGATCACCACGTCGCCCATTTTCGAGCCGATCATTTGCTGGCCCATGAAGGCGGGGACCACCGGTTCATAGGTGGCCATCGCGCCGGTGTGCGGCATGCCGATCATCACCATGCGCCCGCCCCAGCCCAGGTAGCGCATGGCCTGTTCGTAGGCGGGGATCGCACCCACGGTCACGGCGACCACATCGGCGCCCCGGCCCAGCGCGGCATGGGCGGCCTCCCAAGGGTTGTTCCGGGTGGCGAGGATGCCGTCGGTGGCGCCGAAACCGCGCGCGATTTCCAACTTTTCCTCGCTCATATCGACGGCGACGATGCGGCGGGCGCCCCCGATGCGCGCGCCTTGGATCGCGTTCAGGCCCACGCCGCCGGCCCCGATCACGACCACGTCGTCGCCCGGGCGCATCTTGCCGGCGTTGATGACCGCGCCGATGCCGGTGATCACGCCGCAGGCCAGCAGGCAGACGGCTTCGGGCGGCATGTCATCGGGCAGGGTGACAACCTGGCTTTGATCGACAACGACCTTTTCGGCAAAGGCGCCGCAGAACATGGCCTGCACCACCTCTGTGCCGTCGGGCCGGGTCAGGACCGGCGCGCTGTCACGATCGCCGATGCAGATGGTCGGGCGGCCAGAGGCGCAGGTGGGGCAGGTGCCGCAGGCCCGGATCAGCGTGACGACGACACGGTCGCCGGTCTGCAATCCGCTGATGCCCTCACCCAGGGCGGTGATGCGGCCTGCTGCCTCGTGACCATAGACCGCCGGCAGCGTGCCGCCCCAGGCGCCGGTGGCATAGGAAATGTCGGAATGGCAGATTGCAACGGCCTCTAGCGTGACCTCGATCTCTCCGGCGCCGGGGGCGCGGAGGTCGAGGTCCTCGATCTGCAGGGGCGCGTCGAAGGCGGTGCAGACCGCCGCGCGGATGCGTGTCATGGGTTCCTCCCCGGTGTCTTCCGGGCAGGGTGCGCGGGCAGACAAGCGGGCCGCTGTTCCGAAAGCGACATTGGCGGTGTCGCTTGCATTGCGTGACGTGACGGCAGGTCGGGTCAGCTTGCCAGGCTGGCGACTCTGGCGGCAAAGGCGCGGGCCTCGTCCGGTGCGGCGCCCATCTGGTGGACGGGGTCGAACAGGTCTGCAGACAGGTCGGGGTGCGCGGCGCGGGCGATCTGTTCCAGCGGCTGACCACTGTCGCGGGCCTGTGTGCAGAGCGTCTTGGAGGCGGCCTGTGCCTCTGGCCGGGGCATGGTTCGGGCAAGTGCAAAGGACAGCGCCTCGGCCATGAGCAGCCCGCCGGTGGCGTCCAGCGTTGCCCTCATCGCATGGGCATCCGGGGTCAGGCTTTCTGCCAATGCCTGCGCCTGCGTCGCGGCGGCAGAGGCCGACAGAACGAGTTGCGGCAGGCAGAGCCATTCGGTGAACCATGCCGCGCCGTCGCGTTGCTGCCGGTGCAGGGCTGCGCCTTGCAGCGTGGCGTTCAACCCCTGTGCATGGCGCGCCAGCGCGATCAGGGCGGAGGGGGCCACCGGGTTCTGTTTCTGCGGCATGGTCGAGGAAGCGCCAGAGCCGCCAAGACGGATCTCGGCGATGCCGCTTTGGGTGGCAAGCACCAGGTCCTCTCCCAGTTTGCCGGCGGCGAGTGCCGTGCGGGTAAACCAGTCGGCAATCGTCAAGAGCGGGGTGCGGTCGCTGTGCCAGCTATGGCCGGGGTCTTGCAGGCCCAGCTTTTCCGCCATTTCCGCGCGCAGGGCAGCGGGGTCGGGGCCTAGGGCCGAGGCGGTGCCGGCCGCCCCGGACAAGGAGACGCGCAGGGCGCGGGTGCGCAGGGCGGGCAGGGCCTCCAGCGCCTCGATCAGCGGCCAGCCCCAGGCGGCGGCCTGGGCGCCGAAACTGGTGGGTGTGGCGTGCTGGCCATAGGTGCGCGCGGCCATCGGGGTTTCCGCGTGATCGCTGGCCAGTCGGGCAAGCGCGGTCAGCGTGGCGCGCAGGCGGTCCTCCTGCTGGGCCAGGGCCTGGCGCAGGCGCAGCATCAACCCGGTGTCCTGGATGTCCTGCGAAGTGGCGCCCCAATGCAGGTATTGCGCATGTTCCGGCGCGTTCATCGCCGCGCGAAAGGCGGCGACGAAGGCGGGGGTGGTGACGCCGTTCTGGCCCGTGGCCTCGGCCAGCTGGGCCGGGTCGATCTGGCATTCCAGGCTGGCGCGCTGGATCGCGGCGGCGGCGGTTTCGGGGATCACGCCTTGGGCCGCCTGCGCCTGGGCCAGCGCCGCCTCGACCAGCATCATGGCGCGAATCTCGGCGCTGTCGGAAAACAGGCGCGCGGTTTCTCCGGTGGGAAAGAGGCGGTGCAGGTGGGCGCTGTCAAAGGGCGTTGCGGGCATGGGCTGTCCTGTCAGGGGGTCTTGGCGGCGATCCGGTCGAGCAGGTCGGCCAGCCGTCCGGGCATCGAGAAAAAGGGCGAATGGCCGCTGTTCAGTTCGTAGACCTCGCCGGGCGCGAAACGGGCGGCGAGCTGTTCCTGCAGGTCGGGCGGGATCGCCCCGTCCTTGCGGCAGAGGATATAGCTGCGCGGCTTGTCCTGCGAATTGGCGGTCAGCTCGACCACGGTCTTGCCGGGGGCCTGGGCCTGCGGGGTGAGGCGCGGCAGGGCATAGTCCACCGCCTCTGGCGGGCAATCCTGGTAGAAGAGGTCTGGCGCCATGTCCGGGTCGAATGTGTGCGACAGCCCGTCGTCAGAGACGCGAATGGCGGCGACCAGCGGTTGCGTGGCGCCGAGGAAACGCATCTCGGACATGGTCTTGCCGGGCCAGGGTGTGTGCGCGCAGACATAGACGAGGCGCGAGATCATCTCTGGCGCCAGTTCGGCGGCGCGGGTGATCGGGAAACCGGCCATCGAATGGCCGACAAGGATCGTCGGCGCGGTCAGGTGGCGGATGATCGTTTGCGCGTAGAGGTCAAGCGTCACCTCAGCCACCGGTGTCCTGTCGTCACCATGCGAGGGCAGGTCGATGGCGATGACCTCGTGCCCGTGGGCCTCCAGCGCCGGGACCACGTCGCGCCAGCACCAGGCCCCGTGCGAGGCGCCGTGGATCAGCAGAAAGCGTGCCATGTCAGCCCACTGCGCCCTGCGCCCTGAGGAAGGCGGTCAGGAGGGCGGCGTATTCCGCGGGTTTCTCGACACAGGGCAGGTGGCCCGCGCCACGGATCAGTTCCCTTTGCGCGCCGGGGATCAGGTCGGCGGTCTCGAACACCAGGTCGGGCGGGGTCGACCCGTCCTCGGACCCGGCGATGGCCAATGTGGGCAGACGCAAGCCGCTGGTCGACGACAGGAAATCCGTGCCTGCGATGGCTGCCGCGCAGCCGGTCCAGCCCTGAGGCGGCGTACGCAGGAACATGTTGCGCCAGCCGGGGAACTCTTCGGTCTCATGGAAGGGCCTGGAGAACCAGCGGTCCATCGTCGGGCCGGTGATGCTCTCCAACCCGCCGGTTTCCACGGCGGCGATCCGGTCGGCCCACATGTCGCGGGTGCCGATCTTGGCGGCGGTGTTCGACAGGACCATTGCGCGCACCAGGTCCAGCCGCTTGGCCGCAAGGCCCTGAGCGATCATGCCGCCGATGGACAGGCCGACGAAGATCGCGTTGGAAAAGCCCGTGTGATCCATCAGCCGTTCGACATCCGTGATCAGCGCGCCCATGCTGTAGGGGCCTTCCGGGGCGTCCGACAGCCCGTGCCCGCGCTTGTCGTAGCGCAGGATGCGCAGGCCTGCAGGCAAATGCGGCAGCACCTCGTCCCACAGCCGGAAATCCGTTCCCAGCGAGTTGGCGAAGACGACGGGTGTGCCGTTTTCCGGTCCCGTGACGCTGTAGTGCAGGCGAAGATCGCCGATTTGAGCCATCTGCATGGGTCATGTCTCCCTTTGCGGCATGGTTTAGCGCGTGGGACAGCGGACCGGAAGGGGGGCGCTCAGTACGGGGTGTCCAGAGGGAGCAGGCCGCCGCGTGTCACCTGAACCTCGCCCGCCCAGTCGGGCATGCGGGTGAGGTCGGCGCTGATGGCCGCGCCGAAATCGACGGAATACGAGGTCACGCGCAGACCGCCCGGCGCCGGTTCGACAGACAGGTCGACCCGGCAGTACTGCTGCGCGCCCGCGCTGAACCAGCCGGGGACGCTGTAGCTTGGCCCGGTCAGCAGGGCGCGGCGCCGTTCCGAGCTGGTTCCGGTCGCGGGATCGCGTTCCCTGACGTGAACGACATAGTCGGCACTCTGGTAGGTCGGGTCCGCCGTGCGCGAGACGAGATCGGCAAAGTCATAGCCTTCGCGCACGAAATGCTGGCGGTAGGTCAGCGTATGGCTGCTGATGCAGATTCGGCGGTAGATCTGGTCGAAACTCGCGCGGGTGTCGGGAAAGACGGCGCGGTACTCCAGATCCTCGGTCAGCTCGATGTCCATCAGCTTGGCCTCGGCGATCGTGTCGACATAACGCATGTCTGCCGACGGCGTGCCCAGCACGATGGCCAGCAGTTCGGGCGGCAGCGCGGGTCCCGCGGCGGTCAGTGCCTTGTAGGAACTGTCAGCCAGCAGCTTGGCCACTTGCAGAGCGACCCGAAAGACCTCGGCATCCGAGGCGGCGGGATTGGCGCCATCGCGGATAAAGGGCGAATGAAAACCCAGCTTTGCCCCCGGTTCCAGCTGGCGGCTGGGGTAGGGGCTGTTGGCGCCGAAGGCCTGGCCGAACATGAAGAGGATCGCGCAAGAGGACAGGCATTCGTCTCCTGTCTGCACGCGGGTGCCGAAGAAGAACCCGCCAGTGTCGCCATTGGCCGCCTTGAGGAAATTCAGCACCTCGCCCAGTGAGCCACCGGGGCTGTTCAGGCAGATGCGGGCGTTGAAGCCGCTCATCACGTCCTGTTCGGCGGCGCGCATCAGGTCGCCGGGTTCGATGACGCCATCGAACCGCAGGCTGCAGTCGCCGTAGTCCTGGGGGTCAAGCTGCGTCCATTCGCCGGCCCGGACCGGGGCGGCGAGGGTCAGGCAGGTAAGGGCGGCGATCAGGGGACGCAGAAAAGCGGACATGAAAAGGGCCTGTCTGTTGAAAACGACAGGCCCAGAATGCCGGGGGAATGGCCCCCGGCGCAATCTTTTCCTGAAGGCTCAGGCGATCTCGACCAACTCGATGTCGAAGGTCAGGTCCTTGCCCGCCAGCGGGTGGTTGGCGTCCAGCGTCACGACCTCTTCGGTCACGGCGACGACGGTCACGGGCAGCACCTGTCCGCCCTGTGCCTGCACCTGCAGCTGGGTGCCGAGGTCAAGCGGGATGTCGTCGGGGATCTCGGCGCGCGGCACGTCCTGGCGCGCCTCGGGGTTTGTCTCGCCATAGGCGTCCTCGGCGGGAACCTGGACGGTCTTCTTGTCGCCGACCGTCATGCCCGGGATGGCCTTGTCGAGGCCGGGGATGATCTGGCCGGAGCCGACGGTGAATTCCAGCGGGTCGCGGCCCTGGCTGGAATCGAAGGTGGAGCCATCGGTGAGTGTGCCGGTGTAATGAATGCGCACGGTGTCGCCGGTCTTGACCTGCGTCATGGGAAACCTCTGTCTGTCAGGGGGGTGATTGGGTGAGGCCGGGGCCGTCCCGGGTGCTCGGATTTGGCTCAGACTACGCGTGCCAACGCCGGTTTGCAAACCGGCTTCTTGGCTCAGAATGGCGCTGGAGCATGGAAATGGCGCCCGGATCGGGGTTTTCCAGCGTCCCGGGCCATGTCAGGGTGGCGCCGGATGCGGGGAGGAAAGCGATCATGGCCATCAAGGTTTGCGTGTTCGATGCCTATGGCACGTTGTTCGACGTGGCCGCCGCGGCGCGGGTCGCGGCAGATGAACCGGGGCGCGGTGCGCTGGCCGAGGTCTGGCCGCAACTGGCCGCGGACTGGCGCGCGAAACAGCTGGAATACAGCTGGCTGCGGGCGGTCACGGGCGATTACGTTCCCTTCTGGCAGGTGACCAAGGACGGGCTGGACTGGGCGATGGACCGCGCGGGCCTCGACGACATGGAGCTGCGCGAACGCCTGCTGGCGCTCTACTGGGAACTGCCGGCTTACCGCGAGGTGCCGGTGATGCTGGCCCGGCTGAGGGCGCAGGGCATTGGCGCGGCGATCCTCTCGAACGGCAATCGCGACATGCTGAACGGCGCGGTGGACAGCGCGGGCATCGGGGAATTCCTGCACGCGGTGCTGTCGGTGGAACAGGTGGGCATCTTCAAACCGGCGCGGGCGGTCTATGACCTCGTGGGCGCCGAATTTGGCTGTGCGCCCGACGAGGTGCTGTTCGTCTCCTCGAATGGCTGGGACGCGGCGGGGGCGGCGGCCTATGGGTTCGAGACCGCCTGGGTGAACCGCATGGGCCTGCCGATGGATCGGTTGATGGCGCAGCCGAAACATGTCCTGACCGATCTGACCACCATTCCGGAGCTTGTGTGATGCCCGATTTCCAGACCTCTGACGGGATTTCCCTGTACTACCGCGACGAGGGAGAGGGGCTGCCGCTGCTCTGCCTTGCGGGGTTGACGCGGGACGGGCGCGATTTCGATTTCGTGGCGCCGCACCTGGAGGGCGTTCGGCTGATCCGGCTGGACTATCGCGGACGGGGAAAGTCGGGCTGGGCGCCGCATGAGACCTACCAGATCCCGGTCGAGGGCCGCGATGCGCTGGAGCTTCTGGACCACCTAGGGCTGGAAAAGGCGGCGATCCTGGGCACATCGCGCGGCGGGTTGATCGCCATGGTTCTGGCGGCGACGGTCAGGGACCGCCTGATGGGCGTGGCGTTGAACGACATCGGTCCCGAGATCGCCGGGCCGGGGCTGAAGGTGATCGAGGGCTACCTGGGCCGCAAGCCGCCGCAGAAGACGCTGGCCGAGGTGGCGCAGCGGCGCGCCGAGGTCATGACCGGCTTTGTCGGCGTGCCGGAGAGCCGTTGGCTGGAAGAGGCGGAGCGGCTGTTCGTCCAGACCGAGGACGGGCTGGACCTGACCTATGATGCGAAGCTGCGCGATGCCGTGCTGGAAGGGGGCGCGCAGCCCATGCCAGACCTCTGGCCGCTGTTCGATGCGCTGGAGGGCTTGCCGCTCTGTGCGCTGCGCGGGGAAAACTCCGACCTGCTGACACCGGATTGTTTTGCGGAAATGCGGCGGCGACGGCCCGACATGATTGCGGCCGTGGTGCCGGGACGCGGCCATATCCCCTTTCTGGACGAGCCGGAGTCCGTTGAGGCGCTGCGGGCCTGGCTGGACGTCTTGCGGTGACGGGACCGGCGCTCTTGCGCTTTGCGCAAGTCGCCCCGCCCACCGTCCCCGGCGGCAGGGCGCTCAACCCGCCAGGTTGAAGACGCGGCTGGGGTGCAACTCGCCCGCCTTGAAACGGCCCACGGCCACGGGTTGACCCTCGAAGCTGGCCCATGCCTCGTCGCCGTACTCGACGTCACCGGGCACCACCATGCCGGGGTTTCCGTTGCGCAGGCGCGCTGCGCCCTGGGCGGTGCATTTCAGTTCTGGCAGATCGGCCAGGCCGGTTTCCAAGGGCAGCAGGTGGGCGTCCAGCTCCGGCGTGCGGGCCAGCGCGTCGATCTGCTCCAGCGTGATGCCCTGGTCTGCCTCGAACGGGCCGGACCAGAGGCGGCGCAGGGTGACGACATGGCCATGACAGCCAAGGGCCTTTCCCAGGTCGCGGGCGATGGAGCGGACATAGCCGCCCTTGCCGCAGGTCATTTCCAGAACGGCGGTGTCCGGGTCGGGGCGATCGGTCAGCAGCAGTTCCTCGACCCAGAGCGGGCGGGCGGCGATCTCCATCTCCTCGCCGTCGCGGGCTCGTTTGTAGGCGCGCTCTCCGTCGATCTTGACCGCCGAGAACTGCGGCGGGACCTGCATGATCTCTCCGACGAAGCCGTGCAGTGCCTCCTTGATATCCTCGTCCGATGGCCGGGCGTCGGAACTGGCGATCACCTCGCCTTCGGCGTCGTCGGTATTGGTGGCTTGCCCGAAGCGCACCGTGAATCGGTAAGCCTTCAGCGCGTCGGTGATGTAGGGCACGGTCTTTGTCGCCTCGCCCAGGGCCACGGCCAGAACGCCGGTTGCCTCGGGATCCAGCGTGCCGGCATGACCGGCCTTTTTCGCGTCCAGCGCCCAGCGGACCTTGTTGACCACGGCCGTCGAGGTCAGCCCGGCGGGTTTGTCCACGATCAACCAGCCGGAAATGTCGCGTCCCTTGCGCCTGCGTGCCATGTCTTGTCCCTGTGCGATGAGGCGCGCGAGGTAGCAAGCGCCGGACGGGCTGTCAATCGCGGGCGAAGGTTCTGTCGCCGTGGCTGGCCCGGGGCAGGGACAGGTCCAGCAGACCGGCGGCGCGGCAGAGCACAAGCGCGACCAGGACCGCCCAGAGATTGGCCAGCACAAATGCGGCGGTGATCCCGGCAAAGCCGAAAAGCGCGGCCCCCGCCCAGGCCAACGGCACATAGACCAGCGCGATTCGGCTGGCCGAGAGCGCCATCGACCAGAGCGCGCGGTCGCGGGCGTTCATCGCGGCATTGGCCGTGACGAGGATGCCGTAGCCGAAGAACCCGAGACTGCCCCAGCGCAGGTAGGTCGTTGCATCCGCCGCTGCCGCGCCGCCATCGGTCAAGCCAGGGCGCGGCAAACATCAGCGCGCCCGAGAGCACCGCGCCATAGCCAAGGCAGGTCAGGAAGGTCAGGCGGACCGCCCGTTGCGCGCGGGCGAATTTCTCTGCCCCCCAGGCCTGGCCGACCACCGGTCCGATTCCGGCCGACAGGGCCAGCATCGGCACGAACAACAGCGATTGCAGGCGGGTGGCGGCCCCGAACCCTGCCACGGCGGCATCGCCCAGCGTGGCAGCGGCGGACGTCACGAGCGACAGGCCCAGCGGGTTGATCGCGTTCGAGGCTGCCGCCGGTCCACCGATGCGGGCGATGCGCCGAAGGCTGTCGCCGATGCCGGCCAGGCAGTTGCGCGAGAGCGACAGTCGCCCGCTGCGGATGGCAAAGGTCAGCAGGCCGGCAAAACCGACGACGCGCGCGATGCAGGTGGCGATTCCGGCGCCCTCGGTGCCCAGTGCGGGAACGACGCCAACTCCAAAGATGAAGATCGGGTCGAGGGCGATGTTGACGAGCGATTGCAGGGTCATCACCGTGGCGGCGATGCCGCTTTCTCCTCCGGCGCGGAAAACCGCATTCAGCCCCATGCCCGCGACCATCGGGACAAAGCTGGCGCACCACCAGGGGAGGTAGGACAGAACCGCCTCTTTCACCGCGCCTTTCGCGCCCATCAGTTCGAACAGCAAGGGCGCGGACAGGTAAAAGGCCAGCGCGGCGCAGATGGCCAGCGCGGCTGCGAAGATCAGCGAATGCAGCGCGAGGCGGGCGGCTGTCGCGTCAGAGCCGCCCTCGCGCCCCAGCGCCTGGCTGACCACCGCCGAAGTCCCCGCGCCCATGCCGATCGACAACGAGGTCAATGCGATGATGGCCGGGTAGATGAAGCCGATTGCGGTCAGCTGCACGTCGCCCGCACGGGCCAGAAAGGCGGCATCGGCAAGACCGACCGAGAGCACGCCGAGAATGCCGATGCTCATCGGGGCGGAGACACGGAAAAGGGCCCGTCCGACGGGCCCTTGCGTTAGATCACGGGTTTTCTGCTGCGACATGCGGACCGAACGCGCTGTGGGCGGTTCGGTTCCACAGGCGCGCGCGGATCAGTCCCGCTTGCCTGCGAAGCGTTCCTGCCATTCTTCGCGCTCGGCGTCGGTGATCTTGCGGAAGGTGACGTCCGGCACAGTAAAGGCATGGCCCACGGGCAGGGCGGTCAGGGCCGCCTCGACGTCGTCGGGCCAGTCGGCATCCTCGGCGTGCATCGCCTTCAGGAGGTCGGCGCAGGCATCGGGGATGAAGGGTGAGGAGATCACCGCGTAGAGCCGGATCAGGTTCAGCGCCAGGCGGATCTGCATCGCGGCCTGGTCCGGGTCCGTCTTGAAGGTGGTCCAGGGGGCGACCTCTTGCAGGTACTCGTTGCCCAGCACCCAGGCCGCGCGCAGGCTTGCTGCGGCCTTGCGGATCTCGATGGCCTCCATATGGGTCTCGTACTCGCGGACCTTGGCCGTCAGGTCGGCGATCAGCCGCGCCTCGGCCTCGCCCGGGGTGCCGCCCTCGGGCACGGCCTCAGAGAATTTCGAGCGGCAGAATTTCGTCACGCGGGAGGCAAAGTTGCCCAGCACATCCGCCAGGTCCTTGTTGACGCCCGACTGGAACGATTCCCAGGTGAATTCGCTGTCCGAGGTTTCCGGAACATGGCTCAGCAGCCACCAGCGCCAGTAGTCGGCGGGCAGGATATCCAGCGCCTGGTCCATGAAGACACCGCGCCCGCGCGAGGTGCTGAACTGGCCGCCGTCATAGTTGAGGTAGTTGAAGGACTTGATGTAATCGACCAGCTTCCACGGCTCGCCGCTGCCCAGGATCGTGACCGGGAAGGACAGGGTGTGGAAGGGAACGTTGTCCTTGCCCATGAACTGGGTATAGCGGACGTCGTCCGCGCCCTTGTCGGTGCGCCACCAGCGTTCCCAGTTGTCGCCCTTGCCCGCCTCGACCCATTCCTGCCCGCAGGCGATGTATTCGATGGGCGCATCGAACCAGACGTAAAAGACCTTGCCCTCCATCCCGGGCCAGGGCTCATCGCCCTTTTGCACCGGCACGCCCCAGTCGAGATCGCGGGTGATGCCACGGTCCTGAAGCCCGTCGCCGTCGTTCAGCCATTTCTTGGCGATGGAGGTGGTCAGGACGGGCCAGCCTTGCCGTGTGTCGATCCATTCCTCGATCTGGTCCTTCATCTTGGACTGGCAGAGGTAGAGGTGTTTCGTCTCGCGCATTTCCAGGTCGGTCGAGCCGGAAATCGTCGAATGCGGGTTGATCAGGTCGACCGGGTCGAGCTGTTTCGTGCAGTTGTCGCACTGGTCGCCGCGGGCGGAGTCGAATCCGCAGTTGGGGCAGGTGCCCTCGATGTAGCGGTCAGGCAGGAAACGGCCGTCGGCCTTGGAATACATCTGGGTTTCCGAGACTTCTCGGATCAGCCCGTTGTCGTCCAGCACCTTGGCGAAATGCTGGGTCAGCTTGCGGTTCTGGTCCGAGGACGAGCGCCCGAAGTGGTCGAAAGACAGCCGGAACCCCTCGGCCAGATTTGACTGCACTTCCCACATCTCGGCGCAATAGTCCGCCACCGGCTTGCCCGCCTTGGCGGCGGCCAGTTCGGCGGGGGTGCCATGTTCGTCGGTCGCACAGAGATACAGCACCTCGTGCCCGCGCGCGCGTAGGTAGCGGGCATAGAGGTCGCCGGGCAGCTGCGAGCCGACCAGATTCCCGAGATGCTTGATGCCATTGATGTAGGGAATGGCTGAAGTGATGAGGTGTCGGGCCATGATTTGCGCTTCTGTCAGAACCGGGGTTTGCGCACGGTTTAGCCGCCAAGCGGCCCGAGGACCAGAGGGCGCCCCCGCTTTGTCGCAAACGGACGCAAAGGTGGCGTTGCGACACGGGAAGTGCGGCCTGCCGCGTGCGAGGCGGCGCTGACCAAGACCGCCATCCGGCGAACCACGAAAGGACGTCGCATGAATTCGGTAATCTCAGGAGTCTGGGCCCTGCTTGTCGGCATCGTCCTGATCATGCTGGGCAATGGCATGCATTTCACCCTGATCGGCCTGCGCGGCGGGATCGAGGGGTTCTCGGCGGCGGAGCTGGCCATCGTCACTTCGGGCTATTTCGTGGGGTTCCTGTCGGGCGCGCAGCTGACGCCCAAGCTGATCCGCCGGGTCGGTCACGTCCGCGTCTTTGCGGCGCTGGGAAGTTTCATGTCGGCGGGGCTGATCGCCTTTCCGCTGGCTGCCGATCCCTGGGTATGGACGGTGCTGCGGATCGTGGTCGGCTTTTGCATGTCGGGAGTCTATGTGACCGCCGAAAGCTGGCTGAACAACGCCGCCACCAACGAGACCCGCGGCAAGGTGCTGTCGGCTTACATGATCGCGCAGACGCTGGGGCTGATCGGGGCGCAGGGCCTGCTGACCCTGGGTGACGCGGCGACATCGGTGCTGTTCATCGGCGCCTCCATCCTGGTTTCCATCTCCTTTGCGCCGATCCTGCTGTCGGCGGTTCCGGTGCCGGCGGCCGAGGTGGCGCGTCCCATGCCGCTGCACCGGCTCTTTGTCAGTTCGCCGCTGGGGACGGTCGGGATTTTCCTCTTGGGCACGGTCTATGCGACGCAATCCGGCATGGGGGCCGTCTATGGCACCGAGATTGGGTTGAGCGCGACCCAGATCGCCGTTTTTATCGCGACGCTCTTTGCCGGGGCGCTGTTCCTGCAATATCCCATCGGCTGGCTGTCGGATCGGGTGGACCGGCGCAAGCTGATCTTCGCGGCGGCCGTGATCGGTGGGGCCGCCGCCGTTCTGGGCTGGTTCTCGGATGGCGGGTTCTGGATGCTGACCGGCGCGGCCTTTTTCGCCGGGGGCGTGTCGGCGCCGCTCTATGCGCTGTTCCTGGCCTATACGAACGATTTTCTCGATGCCGAGGACATGGCGGCGGCCTCGGGCGGTCTGGTGTTCACCTTTGGATTGGGGGCCATCGCGGGGCCTTTGGCGACGGGTTGGGCGATGCAGGTCTTTGGCGCCGGGGCCTTCTGGCTGTTCATGTCCGGTACTTTCGGGGCGATCGGGCTTTACGCGCTTTACCGCATGACACAGCGGGCCGGTGTCCCGGTCGACGAGACCGACAGCTACCTCGGAATCCTGCCGACCTCGTCGCCGGTGGCGCTGGAAGCGGCCAGCGCCTGGGCCATCGACCAGGCCGAGCAGGAGGCGGAGGACGAGCAGCCGGAGGCTCAGTCCTCGTGATTGGAGCGTTCGCGGGTCCCCGACAGCAGGCGGCCCACCAGGAAGGTCGAGCGGGGCGTGTAGATGTAGCGGGTGCGGGATTCCGAGGCGCGGCGCTTGCGCATCCGGATCAGGCCGAAGACCACCAGCACTGCATGGCCCGCGGCGATCATGACAAAGAGGGCAGGCGGGCCGTATAGCTCGATCAGGACCGAGGCGAACCAGGGCGCGGCGATGGCGCCCACGGCGAACCAGAACATCAGCGCGGCCGAAAGCGCGATGCGTTCCTCGCTGGCGGCAAAGTCATGCGCATGGGCGGCGGCGATCGAGAAGATCGGAAAGGTGGTCAGGCCGAATATGGCGGCGGTCAGCATTATCCCCAGCGTCGGCAGGCCCGAGGCCAGCGCGGTCAGCGTACAGCTGGCGATGGCTGCGGCCGACAGCCAGACCAGCACCCAGCGCCGGTCATAGCGGTCAGCCAGCCAACCCACGGGATATTGCGCCAGCGCGCCTCCGGCCACGAAGGAGGCCAGGAAAAAAGCGATCTGCGCGGTCTCCAGCCCGACGCCGGTGCCGTAGAGCGGGCCGACCATCCGGAAAGAGGAGCTGGACAGCGCGGCCACCAGCACCCCGGCCACCGCCAGCGGCGAGCGTGCCCAGGCAAGGCCCGGGTCCAGGCGGGGCGCGTCGGGGGTTTCCGGCGGGCGCAGCCGGCTCAGCGTCAGGGGCAGCAGGGCGGCGGTGCAGAGCAGCGCCAGCAGCGTGTAGCTGACGTAATGCGCCGGCGGCAGGATCGAGATCATCAGCTGGGCGCTCAGCGAGGCGCCGAGGTCGGCGAGGCGATAGGCGCCGGTGGCGCGGCCGCGGGTTTCGTTCGTGACCTTGGCGTGCAGCCAGGCCTCGATCACCGTGTAACAGCCTGCCACGCACAGCCCCTGGCCGATCCGCAGCGCAGCCCAGGCATAGGGGTTTTCCACCAGGACGTGGCCCAGGATACCGATGGTGCCCAGGGCGGTGAAGGCGGCGAAGGCGCGCGTATGTCCCACCGATCCCATGAGGCGCGGCGCCCACCAGCAGCCGATGAAGAACCCGGCGAAATGCGCCGAGCCCAGTAGGCCGATCTGGGTGGTCGTGAAGTCCAGTGCCAGCCCGGACAGAGCGTCGAGCGGGCCGACGCTGCCCGAGGAAAGCTGCAGCAGGATGACCGAAAGAAAGAGCGAGGCAAAGGAGATAAACAGGCGCATGTCGTGTTTCTGCCCGCTTGGGCGGCAGAAGTCAGGTGGCTTCGCGACATATTCTTGTCGTTTCGGGTTTGGTGCCTTGCTCAGTCGGGGGCGGCCCAGCCGTGCAGTTTGCCCCCCTTCAGCCGCCAGGTCTTGGGCGGCTGCATCCGGGCGCGCAGCCGGTCTATGCGCCAGGCGGTCTGTCCCGGCGCATGGACGGGATCGCAGCGAAACCGCGTTTCCACCCCCGGTGCACCACCCGTGCCCGGCGTCAGGATCAACCCCAGCGGACGGCACAGCCCCATGCCTGCCCCGGCCTCTGCCGCAAGGTGCAACCGGCGCACCGGGGTCATGGCGGGCGGGTCTGCCAGGTCGGCCACCACCACCGGCGCCGCGCCGCTGCGCAGGGCCTCTTCCATGGCCCAGAGGCTGTCATCGGGGCGGTCGGTGGCGGCAAAGATCAGCTCGCCCGGCGGCAGGATCGCCTGCACACCGCAGGGGTTGAGCTGATCCGGGGCGTGGCGGCGGCTGATCCAGATCACCGGCCCGCCCGCCTGCGCCGCGACATGCAGCGCCAGCGTGCGCCGCGCCTGTCCGCAGAGTTCATGCACGCGGGCAAGCGGCAGCGTGATGTCGCGCCACAGAACCAGCGCGGGGGGCGGCGCATGGGGGCGGCGCGAAAGCAGGGCAGGGGCCATCGTCATGGCGCCGAAGATACAATGTTCCTATTTTGTTCTCAAGCGCAGAGTCCGGCTTGCCCGACGGAAATGTGCCGGGACCGCTGCCCCTTGCCATCCGGGCTGGGCCTGTCATCTTGGCCCCCAACCAAAGATTTCAGACAAGGGCCTTTCCCATGAAGATGAACCCGCTAGGCCGCACCGGCCTGATGGTGTCCGAACTGTGCCTGGGCACGATGACCTTCGGCAACCAGACCCCGCCCGCAGAGGCCCACCGCCAGATCGACCGGGCGCTGGAGGCCGGCATCAATTTCATGGACACCGCCGAGATGTACCCGGTGAACCCGGTCCGGGCCGAGACCTATGGCCGGACGGAGGAAGTCATCGGTGACTGGAATGCCGCCTCGGGGCGCCGGTCGGACTGGGTCCTGGCCACCAAGCATTCCGGCGAGGGCAGCCTGGCGCGCGACGGGGCGCCGATCACCTCCAAGACGATCCGCGAGACCCTGGAAGGGTCGCTGAAACGGCTGAAGACCGATTACATCGACCTCTACCAGTTCCACTGGCCAAACCGGGGCAGCTACATGTTCCGCAAGAACTGGCGCTATGACCCGTCGCAGTCGAGCTGGACGCGCGAACAGGTGGTGGCGGACATCGAGGATTGCCTGGGCGCCCTGCAGGCCGAGGTCGAGCGGGGCACGATCCGCGCCTTTGGCCTGTCGAACGAAAGCGCCTGGGGAACGGCGCTGTGGCTGGAGACGGCGAAGCGCACAGGCGGGCCGCGCGTGGCCTCTATCCAGAACGAATACTCGCTGCTCTGCCGTCTGGCCGACACCGACCTGGCAGAACTGATGGTCTACGAGGACGTGGGCCTGCTGCCCTTCTCGCCGCTTGGGGCCGGGTTCCTGACCGGCAAATACCAGGGCGGCGCGGTGCCCGAAGGCTCGCGCATGTCGCTGAACGAGACGATGGGCGGGCGGTTGAGCCCCCGTGTCTTCGAGGCGGTCGAGGCTTATCTTGGCGTGGCGCGGGAGTTCGGCCTGGACCCGGTGCACATGGCGCTGGCCTGGTCGGCGCGGCGGCCCTTTGTGGCCTCCTCGATCTTTGGCGCGACGACGATGGACCAGCTGGACCACATGCTGGGGGCCAGCGAGCTGGTGCTGTCCGACGACCTGCTGGCCCGGCTGGACGAGGTCCACAAGGCGCATCCGATGCCCTATTGAGGTAGCGGGCGGCGCAGGCCGCCCCCCCCCAATCTATCCCCGCACCTTTGCTGCCAGCGCCTTGACGTGGTCGGGCAGGGCGCGGGCGGTGATGCTGGCTTCTTTCACCAGGTGGTCGAAATGGCGGGTGATGGCTGTCACCCGCTCTGTATCCCGAAAAGCCAGGTAGTTGCGGCCCATGTAGAGCACCGCCAGCAGCGGTCCGAAGACCGTGACCGGGGCGGAGTAGAGGCGCCGGGCATCAAAGAGGTAGATCCGCAATCGGGGATAGAGCGTCGCGCTCAGCTCGGCCAGTTGCGCGAGCTGGACCCGCCGGACCTCGGCCGGGACACCGTTGTAATAGCCCACGCCCTCGGCGAAACTTTCGAGTTCGTAGAGCGGCAGGGCGATCTCGTAGTCTGATTTCGAGGCGCGAATCCATTCCAGCCGATCCTCGGACGCGTTGATCGCCTGTTCGGTGGTGCGGCCCAGGTGCGGGCCGTATTCCCATTCCAGAACGGCCCGCGTCTTGAGCATATCGGGAAGCGCGGCGGGGACATGGCGGATCTTGTAGCCCTCCGCCTCGCGGTGCCAGCGAAAGACCTGTTCGTCCACCAGCGCCCGGGGCGCCTCTGTCAGGGTCAGCGAAGTGGCCAGCAGGTCTGCGGCGGATTCAGGCCGGTCTGAGAGGCCCAACAGCCAGTCCGACGATACGCCGAGCGCCTGCGCGCAGGACCCGACCAGATGGGCATTGGGCAGGCGCGCGCCGGTGTCCTTGAGCAGTTGCGAGATGGTCGACCGGTCCACACCCACGGCCCGCGCCAGCGCGGTCTGGTTCGACCCCGCCTGCCGCATCGCCTCGGCCAGCCGTTTGCGCAGCAGGTCCGCGCGGGCCCGTTTGTCGAGAATTTCTACCATACTGTGATTTTTGTCACATAAAGCGAGAAATGTGAACCATAGACAGGATGCCCGCTCCCTCACGCAGCCGTTACCTTGGCCCCGAGATCAGAACATTCGGAGGTTTTATGGAAACGCGGGCGCGTACGCTTGTGAAATCCGTCTTGTGGACGGCACTGGGATTGGTGGTCATGGCCGGGGTGGGCTTGGCCTTTACCGGTTCGCTGGCGGTCGGCGGCGGGATGGCGGTGGTGAACGCCGTGATCGGGTTCCTGTCCTACCTGGTTTATGAGCGTGTCTGGTCCGGTATTCGCTGGGGCCGGCATGTCTGAGCGGCTGCGCGGGCTGGAATGGCCGACGCTGGTGCTCTTGGCGGTGTGTTATGGTCTTTGGGCGCTGGGGACGACATGGGCGGCGGCCCTCTGGCTGCCGCTGGGCATGGGGCTGGTGACACTGGGCGCGGCGCTGCATTCCTCGCTGACGCATGAGATGCTGCATGGGCACCCATTCAAGTCGCGGTTCTGGAACGGGACGCTGGTCTTTCCGGCGCTGTCGCTGGTGGTGCCTTACCTGCGGTTCAAGGACACGCATCTGGCGCATCACCGGGACTCGATCCTGACCGATCCCTACGACGATCCAGAGAGCAACTATCTGGACCCCAGGATCTGGGACCGCCTGCCGCGCTGGGCGCGGGTGGTGATGCGGGTGAACAATACGCTGGCGGGGCGGATGCTGCTGGGGCCATTTCTCGGCACGCTGGCCTTTGTCCTGTCGGACCTGCGCGCAATGGCGCGCGGGGACCGGCGGGTGGCCCTGGGGTGGGCGCTGCATGGGCCGGCGGTTGTCGTGGTGATCTGGTGGATGACGGCTTTGGGCCGGATGCCGCTCTGGGCCTTTATGCTCAGCACCTACGGCGCGCTGTCGATCCTGAAGATCCGCACCTTTCTGGAGCACCGCGCGCATGAGGACGCGCGCGGACGCACGGTGATCATCGAGGATCGCGGACCGCTGGCGCTGATCTTTCTCAACAACAACCTGCATGTGGTGCACCACATGCACGCGATGGTGCCATGGTACCGGCTGCCGAAGCTCTATTTCGACGACCGCCAGCGCTACCTGTCGCGCAACGGGGGCTACCGCTATGCCTCATACGTCGAGGTGTTCCGGCGCTATTTTCTGCGCGCCAAGGACCCGGTGCCGCATCCGCTCTGGCCCCGGGGCTGACGTTGTCCCGGGCGTGACACAGTCCCGGGCCTGACCCGGGACCTCTGTCCGGCGAGGCCCCGGAACAGGTCCGGGGCGCGTTGCGCTTGCACCTGCCGGTCCGCTGCCCCTAATGGCGGCATGGACCTCTGGATCATAGCCACCCTCTGCGCGGCCACCTTTCAGACCGCGCGTTTCATGCTGCACAAGCTTCTGGCGACGGGCGATATCAGCGCCACCGGCAGCACTTTTGCGCGCTTTGCCTACGCCATGCCAGCGGGGGCGGTGGTCTTGATGTTGTACCTGGGCCTGACCGGGGCCAGCCTGCCCACGCCCGCGCCTGCCTTCTGGCCCTGGGCGATTGTCGGTGGACTGGGGCAGATCCTGGCGACGGTGCTGGTGGTCCTGGCCTTCCGCGAGCGCAACTTTGCCGTGGGCATCACCTTCAAGAAGACCGAGGTCATCCAGACCGCGCTGATGGGCTTTGTCCTCCTGGGCGAGGCGATCTCTCCGCTTGGCTGGCTGGCGATCGGAATCGGGCTGGTGGGGGTCCTGATGTTGTCCAAGACGCCGGATGCGGCTGGGCTGTGGCGCGGGCTGCGCAGCCGCGCGGTCCTTTTGGGCGTGGGATCGGGGTTCTTCTTTGCCGTCGCCGGCGTGGGCTATCGGGCCACGACGCTGGAGGTGCCCAGCGAGGACCCGGTCCTGCGTGCGGCGCTGTCGCTGGTCTGCGTGACGGCCATGCAGACCCTGGGCATGGCGTTCTGGCTGCGCTGGCGCGAGCCGGGGCAGGTGGCGGCGGTCTGGGCGGCGCGGCGGCGCGCGGTCTGGCTGGGGCTGACCTCGATGGCGGGCACGATGGGCTGGTTTACGGCCTTCACCCTGCAAAAGGCGGCCTATGTCTACGCGCTGGGGCAGGTGGAACTGATCCTGTCGCTGGCGGCCTCTGTCCTGTTCTTCCGGGAAACCGTCACGCGGCGGGAGGTGCTGGGGATCGCGGTGTTGACGGCGTCAATCCTGGTGCTGGTTCTGGGGCTGTGAGCGGCGCGCGCGAGAGCGCGTTGCGCAGGACCAGCGTCACGGTGGTGAAGCTGACGTAAAGCAGCAGGTACCACGACCCCATCTTGGACAGGTGCACGAGGTCGAGCGTGGTCTGCCCCTTGTAGAGCCAGGTGTTCGTGTTGGTGCCGACATTCTCGGCGATCCAGAGAAAGATCGAGGTCAGGAAGGCCGCGACGGGCAGCGGCATCCAGCGGCGCGTGCGGTTTATCGTGAACCAGACGCGGGTGCGCGCGAACAGCAACACCGTGGCCGCCATCAGGACATAGCGCGCATCCGGCAGGTAGTGATGCGCAAAGAAGTTGACATAGATCGCCACAGCCAGCGCCACGGTTGTCCAGAACGGCGGGTAGGGAGCGAATTTCATGTCGAAGATGCGGATGACGCGGGCCATGTAGCTGCCCACCGCCGCGTACATGAAGCCCGAGAACAGCGGCACGCCATAGAATTTCAGCAGCGCGTCTTCGGGGTAGGCCCAGCTGCCGGCATTGACCTTGAACAGTTCCATTGCCGTGCCGGTCAGGTGAAAGAGCATGATGACCTTGGCCTCGGTCAGGGTTTCCAGCTTGAGGGCGAGAAACGAGAGCTGGAGGCCGAGGGCATAGAGGAAGAGCGCGTCATAACGATGGATCGCCCAGCTGTCCTGCCAGATACGATCACTGACCAGCAGGCCGCCCAGCATGAGAAAGCCGAAGAGGCAGGCCCAGCCCTGCTTGAGCAGGAGCATCAGCAGGTCGGCAAGGCCGGTGGGAAGATGTGCGCGGGTGAAATCGCCGAGCGCGCGTTCAAGGCGTCTGGTCGTGGTCATGGGTCTGTCTTGGCGCGGGCCGTTTGTACGCGCCAGTCAGGGATGCCTGACCTTTCGCGCTCTTGGTGGTTGGGGCAGGGGGCGCTGCCCCCTCTTGACCTGCGGCCAATTCACCTCGGGAGTATTTTTACAGAGAAGAAGTCCGGGGTCGGTGTCAGGGGACGCGGGGGCCGCCATAGTCGGCGTCCGAGACTTTTTCGAGCCAGTCGGCGGCGCTGCCGTCCTGTGCCTCCTGGATGGCGAGGTGGGACATGGCAACGTCGGGCGCGGCGCCGTGCCAGTGTTTCTCGCCCGGGGCAAACCAGGCCGTGTCGCCGGGGCGGAGTTCCTGCACCGGTTCGCCCTCTTTCTGGGCAAGGCAGAGGCCGGAGAGGATGCGCAGGGTCTGGCCCAGCGGATGCGTGTGCCAGGCGGTGCGGGCGCCCGGTTCGAAGGTGACGACGACGGCCTGTACGCGGGCTGGTTCGGGGGCTGAAATTACTGGGTCGAACCGGACGGTGCCGGTAAAATAATCGGGGTTCGGTGTGACGGAGGGGCGGGAGCCGGCGCGGTGGATCTGCATGGTGGGCCTCATGTCTGTTGGCGTCAGGCCCACCCTAGGCGAATCCGGGCGCGGGGAAAGCCCGGTCGGCTTCAATCGTCGAGACGTGCGAGCTGTGCGGGCGGGACATGATCCACCAGCCAGACGCCGTTTTCGGAACGGTAGAAGAGGGCACCCGCGTCAGCCATCTTTCCGGCGGCGACAGCAAGGATGACCGGTTTGCCGCGCCGTGCGCCGACCTTCTTGGCAGTCTGGATGTCCGGGGAGAGGTGGACATGGTGGCGCGACATCGGCCGCAGCCCCTTGGCCAGGATTGCATCGAGCGCGCCGGGATAGGTGCCGTGATACAGCGTTTCGGGTGGGGAAAGGGGTGTCAGGCCCAGGTCGACCGGGATCGAATGGCCCTGGTTGGCGCGGATCCGGGTGCCGTCGGGCGAGAGCGCAAAGCGCTGCTTGTCGCTGGCTGCGACGACCTGTTCCAGGCGGGTGCGGGTGAGGGATATCGGCGCGCGATCCAGCAGGTCCGCGACCGGCGTCCAGCCCCCTGCGTCCAGCGTCAGTCCGATCTCCTGCGGGGCGTGGCGCAGGACGTAGGAAAGGAATTTCGATATGTCGCGGTCTTTTGCCATGACTGGGATATGAAAAACCGCCGTGGAGATGTCCACGGCGGTTTTCCTGACCTTGGGGATGGCGGGGTGAACCCCGCCCTACGCGGCCTCAGAGCTCCGGGTAGATGGGGAATCGTTTGCAGAGGGCCTCGACCTCAGCCTTGACCTTGGCTTCGACCGCGCCGTTGTTGTCCTCGCCGTTGGCGGCCAGGCCGTCGACGACCTCGATGATCCAGTCGGCGATCTGGCGGAACTCG
>Ga0208330_1000376_pt1 | contig 21510 bp, 21 predicted proteins | sample DeeseametaMP1896_FD_184180 | JGI IMG/M metagenome (GOLD analysis project Ga0208330, IMG submission 184180) | Marine microbial communities from the Deep Pacific Ocean - MP1896 (SPAdes) | ecosystem: Environmental > Aquatic > Marine > Oceanic | place: East of Hawaii, North Pacific Ocean | collected...
CCGGATTACGCTCTGGTCAGTTTTGCGGCGCAAAACGATCCCGCCGCTCCATCCGTCTTCCGCGTCCGGTCGCGCCGTTTGCCTGCTCGCGTCGGGCAAACCTGCCGTCAATTACACACACATGAGTGCGGAAGCATATCCTCCGGATGGCCCCCAAATCAGCCCGCCTCAAGGATCGCAAAACTTTTCGGCGACGGCGGCGCGGGTGGGAAGGGCGGTCCCGTGCGTGAGCGCGTGCATGTGTCAGGTGGTCTGCGGGGAAAACTTCTGCGCCCGGCTAGCCGGCGGCTGCGCCGTCCCTGACCCGGGCAGATTCGGAAACCAGACATTCGGCCATGCCACCACACTCCCGTGGTGCGCCTGGAAACCCCGAACATCTGGAGACAAGACAATGGCTTACGATCAAGCGAACGCCTACGAGACCATCGAGCTTTTCGGCCTGACGGAGAAAGGCGCAGAACTGCCGATCCCCGAGGATCACATCCTGAAAGACAGCATCATCCGCGAAACCTTCGAGACCCTGCTTGGCCAGCTGCGCGGCACCGGTCTCGAGACCGAGATCGAACCGCTCGCGCACGGTCTCGCGACGATCCTGCAACGCCGGAAGGTCGCTCTCGGCAAGGAGGTCGACCGAACCGCCGACAAGATCGGTGCTCTGGCCAAATCGCATGACGGATCGGAGATCGCGGAGACGGCCCTGGAAGAGGCGCAGGCCCGCTTCCTGCAACTGCGGGAGATCGTCGGCGCCATCGAGACGATGAGCGAGGCGGTGGCGGAATGCTACGAGGTTGAGACCGGTCACGCCTTTATCCCGGCATCGGGGTCGCGGGCCAGTCTTCGAGCGCAAGAGTCCGGCGCGGTCTTCGAGGCCCGGCAGTTGCTGGAACAGCACGACCGTGAGACGGCCGCGAAGTCGAAAGTCGAAGGGGTGCCCCTGATCGTCTCGGGCGCTACCGACTGGGCCGATATCGACGTCATCTTCAACACGCTCGACAAGGTTCGGGAGCGGATCCGGCAGAACCGCAACCAGGAGATCTTCCTCTGCCACAAGGGCGGCAAGCATGGCGCCGAGATGATCGCGGCCCGGTGGGCCCGGGCCCGCGGAGTTGCGCAGGCGCGCTTCGATCCGCGCTGGTCCGCGCATGGACGTGCCGCCCCCTTCAAATGCAACGACGAGATGTTGGACGACAAGTTCGCAGCAACCGGGGTCGTGCTCTTCGGCGGCAACGGGGTCGCGCTGAACCTCGGGCAGAAGGCCGAGGCGAAGGGGCTCACCGTCATGCGGGTCGCCGATCCGGCGAAAAAGACAGCGGATGAATGAATAGGAGAGGGTCGCCTTCGGGCGGCCCTTTTGTCGTTTTCAGGTCGTTGGCGGGAAGCAATCGAACGGCTGGATTGAGCCCAATTTTATCATTGCTCAAGGCCGCGTGTTCTCTTTATGTTCTTTTTCATTGAGCAAGGAGCTTTTAAGATGATCGAGGGAAGTTGTTGTTGCGGGACCGTCAAGTTTCGCTTGGCGTCTGAACCAACCATGATGGGAACCTGCCATTGTTCGCGTTGCCGCAAAGCGGGGGCAAGCACAATTGTGTTTGTCAAAAAGGAAGACCTGGTCTGGGTACAGGGTAGAGAAAGTGTGGGCCTCTATCAGCCAGAAGCACCATACAAATATGGTCGATGCTTCTGCAAAGTCTGTGGTTCGTCACTAGGCGAAATCCTGTCTGAAGACGACATCTTCCCGATTGCGGCGGATGTTCTAGACGGCGAAGTTGGCCTGAGGCCCCAATTTCATGAGTTTGTGTCCGAGAAACCCAACTGGTACGAGATTTGTGACGATGCACCTCAGTCCGATGGCCACCCATCGTAGAACTCGAACGCCCTCTATCCGCTTGCCGTGAAAGCCCGGTTTGACCCGCGAAGCTGCCATGCCCGCGATACTATCACCTCCACACCTCCCCTTTGTCTCGCACCTGCAAAAGCATTTGCACCGACGCCTCATCCGCCCAGCACTGATGCGACATAGGCTTCAAGTGAGGTCCTTCCCTTCCTGAACGTCTCCGCCGTGTCGGTCTTTCCGTCGATGACCCGTCGCGTCATGCAGACATAGGAGGCCGCCGCCTCCTTCGAAAAGCTGAACTGGAGGAACGTGTCTTCGAGGGCCTCGGACGATACTTCCTGAACGTCCACCGATCGACCCATCGCCGTCGCAAAGGCAGCCGCAACGTCCTTCGCCGTATAACGTGCCGATCCCTCGACATGTTCGATACCGGTATCGTCGATCCCGGACATGAGACGTCTTGCGGCAGCCTCTCCGAGGTCGGCAGGCGCAACCATCGGAAGGGAGAGATCGGCCGGGAAGAAGCTGGGCAGGATGCCGCTCTCCTGCACCCCCTGTGCCATCCCGACCCAGTTGCTCATGTAGTACGCGCCTCGGTTGATGGCGGCGGGAATGGACTGATCCGTTAGGGCGCGCTCGAACTCATGGAGAACCGTGAGATCGCCGCAGCGTTCTCCCTCGAAGGCCCCGTATGTCGAGGCCGCCACCACCTTCTCAAGGCCCGACCCGTCGAGCGCCGACAGGATCGCCGCGGCATTCGCCCGTTCCTCCGCGTCGGTGTCGCCCGTGGGGTCCGCTGGCGGGTTAAGCAAGAACGCACGCCTGCCGGTTCGGAACACCGTGCGCATGGCGTCAGTATCGCGAATATCGGCCACGGCGATCTTCGCCCCGGCTGCTTTGAGATCCGCGCCATGGTCTCCATCGCGCGTTACGACCGTCACGTCCTGGCCTGCGTTCAGAAGCGCGCGCGCCGTCGCCGATCCGACCTGTCCTGTACCACCGAGTATGACAAACATCCCAACCTCCTTCTATCGTTTGGGGTCTGGATTACACCCGAGCCCGGTCAGAATGTGTCAGGAACCCTCGCTCAGACCCTCGCGTGGGGTTCGATCCGGCGATAAGCGGCCAACAGGCTGTCGCGGGATCGCGGAACGTCCTCTTCCAGCGCGGACAGTGCCTCGACACGATCAACGCGGAAGTGCCGGAACGCGTCGCGCAGCTCGCACCAGGCCGCGAGCATCTCGACCTTGTCGAAGAAACCGAGCGCGACCGGCCACACGACGCGAGGGCCGCAAGCCCCGTCTTCGGAGCGATAGGTGATCTCCAGCTTTCGTCGATCCCGCATCGCGCCGCGGATCATCGCAAGCTCTTCTCGCCGATCCGTCTCACCCGGCCCTGCGGTCAGACCCGCCCCGAGCATGCGCAACTCGGCCTCGTCCGTCATGCCGTCGGTGATCTTGAGCAGTGCCGTATTGGCGGCTTGCGCGATCTCCGTATCCCCACGTGCCATCACGAAACGCAGGCCCAGAAGAACGGCATCCGCTTCGTCCCGGGTGAAGGCCATGGATGGCAGGAAGAACCCTGGGCGCAGAATGAAGCCTGTACCCGCTTCTCCCTCGATCGGTACGCCCAGTTCCAGAAGCGTCTCCATGTCCCGATAGATCGTGCGCTCGGAGACCTGAAACACCTCCGCCAGGGTTTTCGCGGTCACGGCGGACCGCCGGCCACGGAGCGTTTGGAGAAGTTGAAGAAGTCGGCCTGATCTTTGCATGTGATGATTATATCGGTATCGACCTACCCGCGTCGATGCACGATCCGCTCGGTCTGGCGAGTCATGCCGAACCGTCCTGTCATGCGCCCGACGACGGCAACTTCAGCGACAAGGGCAGCCCCGCCCGGCCGCGGGCCGGGCGGGGCTGCCCTTCTTTCCAACTGGTCGAGATCGGTCCATCAGATGCCGGAGAGGATCGGTGATCGGTCGCCGGTCATGACGGACCCCTGCCGGCGGTTGCACCGCCGTCACCGCGCTCGCAGGTTCCGGCCGTGCCGACCTCCACCCGGAACACGAGGCCTCAGGCCACGCTGAGCGGCATACCCCGGCGGCGGTCTCCTGACGGAGCCAGCCGGCGGGGTTGCCCTCATGCGCGCCAGAAACCCCGCGATCCGCCCGTCCGGGTGCAGATCGCTGGGGCGGGCGCAGCGCAACAACCGCGCCGCCCGATGATGGCGACCCGACCGGGCCGACAACCCTGCTGGCAGACCCGCGGCTGTATCACCGCTCCGGATCGCGAGACCGCGACCGGGAAATCGAGCTTGAGGCAGACGATCGCGGTCGTGCCGATCGGGCGTGGGCGGAACATCGCCTCGGCACGTTGCATGAGAGGGGGAGGCGGACCTCGTCATGTCTGACATAACTCGACAGGACCGATGGCGGCTGAGGAGCGGGGTGCACATTTGGGTCTCTCCTTTTTTGCTCATAGATGTGGATCGCACGGGGTCGGGCCGTCCGTCCCCTCCGCTTCGCTCCGGCAAACACAAATACGGTTTCCACGCGCGGGGCGCGCGGACCCTCCGCATTTGCATTTGCGGACCTCCCTTGTCCCCCGTGCCGGGTGATCCCCATCGCAAAAAGGAGAGACCCAAATGACCAACCACTACGTCGCCACCGTTCCCGTCAAGTTCACCGACAACGAAGGTCAGGAGCGCACCCGGTTCCAGCGCGTCGGCGCGATGTTCCGCAACACCCGCAACGGGGATGGCTCGGAGTTCTTCAGCCTCAAGCTCGACTTCCCCGTCGCGGTCCAGGAGCTGGTGATGTTCCCGCCGAGCTCCAAGGAACCGCAGGAATAATCCGCTGACGAGGATGGGCCGCCCTGGGGCGGCCCTTTCCCTGTCTCAGGGAAGGCTGCGCCAAGACCGGGAACCCCTGCCTTCGGCCGGTGTCCCCGGGAGGGTGTCAGAGATCGTCTGGAACAGGTCTGGCGGCCAGCCTCAAGGGGGCCATCCGGAATAACAGTCGGGCTGCGCCCGCCGGTTTTTCCGGCAGAGATTTGGCGGGCCAAATCTGGCCGCCCTTGACCCTGTCCGTCAGCCCCGTCGGTGAAGAGATGCGCCGCCCCTCGCTTCCGTCCGAACACGGGTCCGTGTTCGGCCAGACCCTCGGGCGCGGGCATGACAACAGGTGGCCGAGGTGCGGTTGGAGATGGTCGGTGTTGCTGGGCCCTTCGGGCCGGGCCTCGCACCTGCGGTGCTCGGCTTGAAGCGGAATTCAAGGTCGCCTGGGGGTAATCTACAATAATATTACATTGACCGTGTCGTATAGGTTCGTATGATGGGGGCGACCTTGAATGAAGGTGGCAGGAAATAGGGGAGCTTTCTTCGTATGAACCGGACCAAGAGACTGACACAGACGGAGCGGGCGGAGATTATCCGTGAGGCCGGAGAAGGTGTGGGGACTTCGGTGCTCGCGGAGCGGTTCGGGGTCACGCCGCGGGCCATCCAGTACACGTTGAAGGCGGACGAAGAACGCCAGAAGGATGCGGCCGTGGCCACGGCCGCAGTGACCGTGAAACTGACCCCTGAGGAGCTTGAAGCGCTCGATGAGGTGCTGGCCGCGGCGGGGATCGAGACCCGCACGGAGGGGGTCCGGCGGCTGATCCAGGCGGCGGGCGGAACCTTCGTTCCGGACGCGCAGCTGGCGGCTGAGATGGCACGTTACCGGGCCTCCCTGCACGAGGTCGGTAACGGCGTCGTACAGGTCGCCAAGCAGATGATGAAAGCCAGCCGGGAGGGGCAGGGGGAAGGTTCCGCGCCGAACGCAGAGTTGTCCGAACTGCGCCTCGTGCAGATGCGTGCGCTGGCGCGGTTCATCCTCGATTCCGCTGACGAGATCGACCTGCTATTGCGCCGTCGTCGGGATGGGATGCGGCTCTCTGCCACTGCCGCTCTGAGGGAGTTCGCCCATGCGGCTGAATGATGCCGTCCATGCCGTCACAGGAGAGATCTTCCGGGATGGCTGGAGCCGCATACGGGGCTCGATGCAGGGGCTGCAGGCGTCCCGGCAGAGGCAGCTCGTGCGGGCCGCGGCAGGGCATCGTGCGGCGGTCTTCAAGGCGATCCGGGGCGGGGGCACGCATACCAAATCCCAGCTCATGAACCAGCTTGATTACCTCACCACCAAGTCCTCGCATATCGTGGACTCGAGCGGCTTCCTGGACGGGAAGACGAAGCTCGAGGCATCCGAGATCAAGGACCTGACGGAGCGCTTCGCCAAGCGCTGGAGCGCGGGTTTCAAACCCAAGCTCGGGCAGACGACGCATATGCTCATGTCCTACCCGATCGGCACCCGGGGCGAGGACGTGCGCGACATCACCGCCAATGTCGCGGAGCGGTTCTTTCAGTCCGACGAGGGGCATTTCGACTACATCATCGCAGTGCATGAGGATCGCGATCACCCCCACGCGCATATAGTATTGAACCGCCGGTCCCAGGAGGGCGAGTTCTTCTTCCTGGGTCGCGATCACAGGTTCAACTATGACGACTTCCGCCTCGCCATGGTCGAGGAGGCCGAGAAATTCGGCGTGCGTCTGGAGGCCACGCGGCGGCTCGACCGAGGTGTCGTGCACTACCCGCCGCGCACCCGCGAGGTCTATGCGGCCAAGGTTGAGGGGCGGGCCGCGGAACCACGGCCACGGGTCGGGGCAGACTTGGATCGCGCTCTGGAAGAGATCGCAAACACCCGGATCATCTATCACTCACTTGCCGCCGAGGCCTCCGCGGACAACCGCGAGGACATCGCCGATGCCCTGTTCCGCTCGGGAGAGCTTCTGGCCAACGGCGGCAAGCTGACTTTGGAAGGAGGCGTCTACATGGCAGAGGAGCAATCGTTCGAGGATCTGCGGACCCGTTATGCCGATCAAGTCACGCGCGTCCAGGGCATGATTGATGCGAAGCCGGAGGCCGAACGGCCGCGGCTCGAGCGCAGCCTAAACGAGATCCAGTCGCGGCTCGCGCATATGCAGCCCTTGGGGCTGCGCTCCGTGACGCTGACCGAGAAGCCTTCGGAGGGTGGGGTCTATTCCGAGACCAATATCAATGCGGCCCGGCTCGACCGGTTGCGAGACCCCGAGGTGCGGGCGCAGGTCGACACCGCGCTGCGCGGGACCGGGATCAGTTCGTCCGTCGTCGTCGCGCGGATGGAGACGGGCGCGCAGAACGCGGCACTTGAGCGCCAGTGGATCGCGGACGATCTGGCACGAGTGGCCGAGAGGGACGGTCTCAACCTCGAGCGTCGCGTGGATCTGGAGACGGCGCGCGAGACCCTCAACCGGGCCCATGTCCAGCTCGGCGTCGCACTGGGGCGGGCAGGGGTCCTGCGCGAAGACGGTGTCGTGGAAGATCGCACGGTGATGGAGCGGGTCCATTATCACCCTGACGCCACTGAGGACATGGAGCGCGCGATCCGCCAGGACATGCGTTCGGAAGGCTTAACCGAGGACCAGATCGAGGCGCGGGAGTGGGAGATCGCCTCCCGGGCGGAGCGGCGGATCGAGGAGGAGCAGCGCGCCTATCTCGATGCGCATCCGGAACTGCTCGCGCGCCCGGGCGACGTGATTGACCGGTCCGAGCCCTACCGGGAGCGGATCACCGACGAGGCCTGGGCCCGCGAGATCACCCGCGAAGTCGACCGGATCATGGAAGGTCGCGACGCGCGGACCCCCATTGCGGATGCCGTCACGGACGAGTTCCGCGCGCGATATCCCGATATGCCGTCGCATCTCGCCCGTGGGCTTGGCGCGACCTATGCGGCCGTCAACGAGCTGCGCGACACCGAAGCCATCGACCAGGTCCGCCGCGAAAACGAGTTGCGGGAGACGCAGTTCGACCAGCGCGAGGAACGGTTTGGCGACGAGCGTGAAACTGAAGCCGCTGAAACCGCACCGATTGCCGATGCCGATCTGCGGCGGGTTGTAGATCACGAACGCGCCGGCAATCTGCAGTCGCCGTTCCAGGATGACGGTCAGCGACTGACCTACCGCGACGCCGTCGAGCGCGAGCTCGACGCGGCGCAGATCGACCGGCTCCGGGACGGGGATGTCGACGTGCTGAAGACCCAGATCGAAGACCGTCTCGACCGGCTTTACGCCGCGAAGACCTACCTGCAGTCGGACGCGGCCACCGCCAACAGCGAGGCGACCCGCGCCGTGGTGGAGGAGATCGCCGATCGCGAGTTCGAGCTCCACCGCGCCGATCTTGTCGATGGTGAGAGCGAGCGCGGGGAGACGCACTGATGGGAGGGGTGGGGAAGGGCCGCCTCGCTCTCGGCGTCGCGCTGGTCACATTGGTCGCTATCGCGATAGGCTATGTCATCGCCTCGGCCGTCGTGACGTTCCGGGACCTGGGTTTCCGGGCCAAGATCGACTTCTTCTATATCGCCCAGAACTACCGCTCCATCGGGGCCGCCCGCCCCGATGATTTTCGCCTGATCAACCTGATCATGGGCGGGGCCGGGGTGGCGGGCCTCATGATGAGCCTTGCGATGTCGGGCTCGGCGCTCACCCGCTTCGGCTACACCCATTGGCAAACCCGACGAGAGATGAAGAAGAATGGATTCTTCGGCGCGCCCGGCACCGGCTTTGTCATCGGGAAACTGGGCAAGCCCGGCTCGCGGGCGCCGTTCCTCTGTTCCCGGACCTTTCCACATGCCCTGATCGTGGCCCCGACCGGGCGCGGCAAGACCACCGGCTTCGTCATTCCGAACCTCCTGACTTGGCAGGGCTCAGCGGTAGTGCTGGATGTGAAGGGCGAATGCTTCGAGGCCTCGGCCCGCCACCGGGCGGCGCAGGGTGACGAGGTGTTCCGCTTCGCGCCCACGGATTGGGAGGACAGGCGCACGCATCGCTACAACCCACTCCTGCGCATCTATGAGCTCAAAGACCCGGCCCGCCAGCAGATGGAGCTGCAGCTCCTGGCCACACTCTTCCTGCAGAATGACAACGACCGGGTGCAAGGCCTCCTGAAGGGCGGGATCGATCTCTTCGTGGCGGCCGGTCTGCTGGCCTTCCAGCGTCGCCGGCCGACGCTCGGGGAGATCTACCGCATCGCCGCCTCGGGTGGGCAGAAGCAGAAGGAATACCTCGCGCGCGCCCACGAGGTCCAAAACGCCGCGGCGCGGCTGATCTTCACGCGGCTGGCCTCGACCAACAACGACACGCTGACCTCCTATGTCTCGCTCCTGATGACCTCCGGTCTCGATCAGTGGCAGAACCCGGCGATCGATGACGCGACGGCGACCTCAGACTTTGACTTCCGGACAATCCGCAAGAAACCTTTCAGCGTCTATCTGGTGGTCCAGCCCCTCATGGTGAAGCCCCTCGCACCGCTGATCCGGCTCTTCTTCTCGGACCTGCTGTCGGCGCTTCAGGACAAAGAGCCGGGTCCGGACGAACCTTGGCCGGTGATGATCATGCTCGACGAGTTCAACCGGCTCGGAAAGGTGCCGATCGTGGCCGAGAGTATCGAGGTGCTGCGTGCCTATCGCGGGCATCTCGCGGTGGTCACCCAAACCATCCCGGCCATCGACGAGATCTACGGCGAGAACACGCGGCGCGCCTTGCAGGGCAACGCCGGGATCAAGCTCTACCTCACGCCGTCGGACGAAAAGACCGTCGAGGAGCTGAGCAAGGCCGTGGGCAAGACGACCAAGACCGTGATCACACGCTCCCGCGCGGTCGGCAAGAACCCTTTTGAGGGCCGCAGCCAGTCCGAGCGGACGGAAGAGGTCGCGCTCCTGCCGGAAGACGAGGCGCGACGTTTGCCGCTTGATGAGATCGTCGTCGTCGTGGATGCGCAGATGCCGGTCCGGGCGAAGCGGGTCGTTTACTACGAGGATCCGTTCTTCAAAGGCATCCACGCGGCGCAGGAGGGAGATCTGCCGTTTCCGAAGGGGCCGGTCCCTCCGATGGGGGAATTGCCCCTGAGTGTCCGGGCGATGCCTTCGGCTCCGCGTGGGTCAGGTCTCTCGGAACGCGATTTCGAGGCCAGGATGGGGCTTACGGAAACCGGAGGGAATGCACCCATTGAGCCCGGTCCGGCCCAAGCGCCTCGGCGCGGTCGTGCCGCAGTCCTCGCGGACCATCAGCGGCAGTTCGAGATGGAATTCGGGCGGCAGGCTGATCTGGAGGTGGAGGCTGCGACAGAAGACGACGTCGTCCGGGTACAGGACGCCGTGAGTGATCTGGAGCGGTTGGAGGCGGAGATGTCCGGTTCGGAGGCAAACGTCAGCGAGACGGGCGAGAAATTCGGGCTTGGCTAAGCCGCCATGCGGGCGACACGAAAGAATGCCGCGATGGCGTCTTGTGGCCGCGCCCTTGAGCCGACCATTGTCACGGGTGAAGAAAACCAGGGTCGTCGCGCTCTGGTCGAGGGGCTCGCTCAATCGTCGCAGGGTCGATCTCACGCATCGTCAACTGAGCGTTCACCCTGCGGGCCGCGGGGCCCGCACGAAACCACTTCGCGGCGGAAGCCAGGTTAAAGCGCGGACGACGCTGCCCCTTTGCCGGGTTTGCGGCCTCCATCAGCACCTCGATCATCTCATCGATGCGGTAGAGGCCACCCGCAACGGGAAGGGGCATCTTGCGCTGCTGGAGCGCTTGTCGCTTAACTTCAAGTTTCTCGGCGACATCCGCGAGAGACACCAGGTCGGGACGGACCTCACGCAGGACAGTGCCCTGCGGCAGCGCCTTGATCAGCGCCCGCGCCGCTTCAAGGATCGCGCTCTCGGCCTCATCCCCTTCAAGTTCCAGTTCTACACCCAGCAGACCGGCATGACCGGTGCCCACGAGCGCATCTTCAAAACCCGCCTCAAAGATCGCGTCAGAGAGCGCGAACGCATCGTGCTCCCCGTCGGGGAGTGCAAAGACCAGTTCGAATTCGAATTCTTCAGCCATCGGCATTACCTTCGTCGTCCTTCTGAAGCTTCACGCAGGCCAGGGCCTTCTGTCGGATCCTTTTCGCGAACTGCTGCGGGTTCTTCGGGGTCGACCAGACAGACATCTGACAAAACTCGCCACAGCGGCAATCCTTATCGTTGGCCGGGTATCGGAGGATCCCCCACGCGTGCCCCTTGCCCTCAATAAGATCCCATCCCAGCTCTTCGAGCTCCTGGATGACGGCCTCGATTTCCTTTGATGTGTGCTTCTTCCTTGGCACCTTAGATACTCCACTCTCTTAAATTGTCAAGTGACAAGTTAAAAACCCAACGAGAACATCGCTGCAATTTACTGCCCGCTACCGGCAATTTCCCAAAGGAAGCTTGCCGTCGAATGCTTTGATGTAAGAAGGGGATACAGGATAGACGTCCCAGACAGCAACACCGGCGCCGATGCCGTTCCACTTCACCCGGACATGGCATGATGGTGCCAAGGTAAATCCGTTCAGGCAATTTGCCGCGAGCTCTGCTGAAGGCAAAGGTATGGGCTCGCAGAGAACATGTTCCCGCCGGTGAAGCCTTTGACGGTCAATGCTACCTTCGGCCCAGCCTGCTTAGGCGGGCCAACTGTGCCAGCATTCGCGCGCCTGTGCTGCCCGAACCAGTGTCAGGGTTCGTCGGAACGGTTTGGCTAACACCCGGCCTCTGCGGCATTGTCTGCACCCCGAAGAACTGCCGCGCACGCAGCGCAGCATATTCAGCGCCAGTCGCTCCTCCAATGAGATACCGATTGTAAGCCTGCTGACTGCCGCCAAGCGCCCGACCGAACCCGTATGCACCGCCAAGGCCTGCTGATAACGCTGGCATCATGATGTTCCCCGAGACCGCGCGGACAATGAACGGCGTCGCGATGATGAACCCCTTGGCCATGAGCACCATCATGAAAAAGGGGATAAGGGCCCCGATGTTCGAAGCCCCCTCCGGGTCACCGAGCTCTCCGATGAGTGCCGAACTGACGCCTGTGATTGTCGCGAAAACGCCTGCAACGACGATCGGATAGAGCGCAAAGGAGATCAGCGCCGAGAGCCAGCGCGCGAAATAATCCTTGGTCACCTCGAAGAGGGTGAGGAAGATCATCACCGGCGCGATACCTATCAGGAGTGCGATCATCAGCCGGGATGCCACGAGAATGAACGCGGCGAGCCCGCCCAGGATCGAGAGCAGGAGCACGCCAAGAACGTCAAGCAACGCCCCTGCCATCCAGTTCAGTTCAGAACCGGCCGCGTTCAGGTATTCGCCAAGCTCGGCGATCAGCCGGTCGAATTCCTCGGCGAAGGTCCCCGAAGGTCCGGGCGTGCCGCCGCCGACCGAGGCGACAAGCGACCCGGCGATGCTGTCGATGCCGTTCAGGACAGCGGAGGAGAAGGCGTTAAACTGCACCCAATTTGTCGCGAAGACCCCTATGAGGCCGACTTTCACCGCGAGCCAGAACGCAGTGCGTCCATCCATGGCGCGGTACTGGTAGATCATGTTGACGCAGACCAGAATGACCACAAGCGTCGTTCCGAGAACCAGCATCGTGCCGACTGTCGCCGCCACCGCGCCGAACTGCGTCTCTGCGGCAGAATCCAGGTAGCCTTGGGAGGTTTCGACGAAGTAGGTGACGACGCTCATGACCCGTTACCAGTTGCCCTCGGCTTCGCAGATTGCCATCGCTTCCGGTCTCACAGCGTTGGCGCGCCGGTTGTAAGTGTCCGAGGCCTCCAGCATTTCCCATCGTTCAGCTGTGGTGAAACGCTCCCGAAACTCTGTTTCCGCCGCCTCCCAGGGCGGGTAGCGAACGTCGCAGGCGCAGGAGCCTGCGTCGACGATCCGTTCCAGATTCTGAGCCCGATAGATGTCTTGGACCAACACGCGTTTGTAGGCCTCTCGCACGCCGATGTTTTTCATCCAGTCCGGCTCTGCGGGCCGTTCAATGCAGACATCCGGTTCGCTGCCGAGGGACGGGACGAGATTGCTCTCAGCGATTGCTGGCGTTCCTGGAACTGCAATCAAAAATGCAATTAGGGCGGCCCTCATGATGTGCCGCCTTCGCCGGAAATGGCACGCTTCAGAAACGCAGTATGCCCGATATGCGCGAACTCTGACGAGCTGACTGAGACAACCTCCCAACCATCTCTGCCACGCGCGTTCAAGTCGTCCTGCATCGCGATCAGGCTAGTCTTCTTGTCCATCGGGTAGGAGATGATCTGGTACTCAAACTGCTTCATGTCTCATGCCTCCGCTGAGGTCGGTTCCGGGGAGATAGAATTCGGTGATGCCGCGCTGGCCGTCTTCACGGCCGGCCTGGATGATCACGTCGATCGAGCTTTCGATGTATTGGACCATGTCCAGGTAGGTCATCGGGATCTCGGTTTTGAGCGCGGCGATGGCCAGCCGCTGGACCGCAAGCTGGGGAGTCTCGGCATGGAGCGTCGTCATCGAGCCGCCATGACCGGTGTTGATGGCCTCAAGGAAAGTCATAGCCTCCTTGCCGCGCACTTCGCCGAGAATAATCCGGTCGGGGCGCATGCGCAGCGTTGCAGTCAGGAGCACATCGGCGGATTGGAATTCCGCGTCGCGGTTTGCGATCAGCGTTACGGCATTTGGCTGGGCTGGGAGCAATTCGGCGGCTTCTTCGATCGTGACGATCCTCTCCTCATCGGGAACGTAGGAGAGGATTTTCCGAGCCGCGACGGTCTTACCGGTCGAGGTGCCGCCGGAGACGATCATGTTGAGCTTGTTCTCGACGCAGAAACGGATGGCAGCGTAGATGTCACCGGCGGCGGCGACTTCGCGCAGGGCGCGGTTTTTCTCCTGGCGCAGTTCCTCGAGCTTGCGCTCTTCGCCATAGAGGAAACGAAGCTCGATCTGGTCCAGCGGTAGGCTCGAGAAGAAGCGGAGCGAGATCGACATGCCCGCGAGCACGGCGGGCGGCGTCACGACCTGGGCCCGGATCGGACGGTCCCGATAGGTGATCGACACCGAGACGATGGGCTTGTCCTTGCTCATTGTCGTGTTGGCTGAGGAGGCGATCTGGTTGCCAAGATCGCGCACCTCCGTAACCGACAGTCGCTGATCCAGTGCCCGCATGAAGTGATCCCCCTGGAATTCCCCCCAGCAGGAACCATCCGGGTTGATGCAGATCTCGATGACGTCGTCGCGGGCAGCGTCCTTCAGCTTGTCGAGTGAGGTCTGGAGATAGGAGAGCGTCATCTCAGAAGATCTCCAGATCCCGCTCAACCATGACGGTGACGCGGGCACCCTGATCGACATAGATGACCGGACCGATGGAGAGGTACTCGCCAATCACGCTGTCAGTGGCATCGGCCAGATCGTCCCCGACATCCTGCAGAACCTCGGCTGTCGTCTCATCTTCGACCTGAGCCGAGGCTGCACTCGGAGCCGCGGAGATGATCGAGATGAGCGCAGCCGATCCGAAGCGCTCATCAAAGCGCGTGTCGACAAATCCGGTGACACCGGAACGGCCCAACTCGTCACCGCCGAAGGCGCTGATCTGAACGGTCTGGTTGTTTGGCAGGATGATCCGATCCCAGGCGATGGTGACACGCTTCTGTGCGATCTCGATGCCGGATCGGTAGCGTCCGATGAGGCGGGAGCCGCGCGGGATCAGAAGCCGTGAGCCGTCATAGCTGAAAACATCCTCGGAGATGATGGCGCGGGTTTGGCCTGGGAGCGAACTGTCGAGGGCGGTCTCCATCACGGCCTGGATCATTGTGCCCTGAATGACGGTGTTCGAGGGATTGGCGATGACCTCGGCCTGGGTAACCGTGCTCGGCAACGCGCCGTTCAACACGAAATCCGTCACCTCTCCGAAGCTGCGTTCCGTGAGTTCGGTCTCGCCTGAATTGGCCCCGCCCGTGCCCCCAAAGGCGATCACCGGCGAAGTGATCCGCCGTTCCTGGAACGCGCGCTCCTCTTCGGCCCGTCGCTGAAGCTCTGCCAGCCGCCTTGCCTCCTCTTCGCGGGCAAGGCGCTCGGCCTCGCGCGCCCGCAATTCTTCGTCACTCGGTCCAAGCGGGGCAGGGGCGGGTGTGTTGGCTTCGAGCTGCGCGAGTTCCAGATCCATACGCAGTTGCTGGAGTTCCCGATCACGTGCTGCAAGCTCCTCCTGGAACTGTGTCTGCGCGTTCTCGGACGCCTCCTGCAGGGCCGCAATCTGCGCCGTCAGCGCGTCGATCGCCTCGGCGGCGGCCGTGTCCTCCTCGACAACAGGTTCGGGCGCGTTCTTCAACTCTTCGATCTGCGCCTGCAGCGCCGCGAGCTGGGCCAGCAGCTCGGCATTGGGCTCAGCCGGTTCCGGTTCAATGAACACGACCTCAGGCTCCGGGGCAGGGGGCGGAACGAAGGGTTCGATCTCGCCGAACCCGTCGCCTTCTGTCTGGAACTCGTCCGGCGTTGCCGTTGGCAGGGCGACCTCTTCCTCGGGTTGCGACAGGAAATAGAGCGCAGTGCCACCGGCCGCGATCAGGCCCGCGACCCCGAGCGCCAGGATCGGAGAGCGGCGCTTTGGCGCGGGGCCATGGCGCGGATTGCCCTGTTCGAGTGCCGCAAGACGTTGTTCGAGATCGGCGTTGTTGTCACTCATGAGGCGGCTCCCGCGGGCGGTCTCGCCTCGATGCAGACAACCTCTTCGCCAAGCCGCAGCACCCATTGCCGGTTGACGCCAGAGACACGGATCACACCATCTTCGACCGCGCCAGTGTTCACGGTACGCTCGCGTCCGCCCGCATAGCGGAAGATCGCCGGGACAGGTGCGTTTTGGGGGAAGGCAAAATAGGTGAAGGTGCCATCATCCCAGACCCGGGTTGGTGTGAACTCCGTCCGTGTGCTGGCCCCGTAATTGGTGTTCGGGGCGGCGCGGGCGATGGCATTGGCCGGGCGGCGGTTGTCCTGAGGGTAGCGGAATTGGACGACATAAAAGGTCGGGCTCGAGACCTCGTTGACATTGAAATAGTAGCTGCGCCGGTTGGTATAGACGGTCACATTGGTGTGGACGCCGCGCGCGACGGGTTTGATCGCAAAGGCGCGGCCACCCGGAACGCCATCGATCTCGAAGCCTTCTGTGTCGCCAGCAATGATCGATCGGATGCTCTCGCCTTCACCAAACTCGATGGTCGTCACATGGGTGAGCGAGACACTGAGCCGGTAGACCTGACCTTCCTGATAGGTTGCGATCCGAACACGGGCGTCATTGGGGCCGCCACGCGGGATCGCCTCGGCAGAAGCAAGTTGAGCCGAAAGCAAGCAGCAAAGAAATGCGAAAACAAATGACTTCAACTAGTTCTCCAATCTGTCCGAGCGGATCGAGTATTCGGCGACGGTGAAGCCGAAGGGGTTGGTCCAGACCTGGTCGATGGATCGGCTTTCTTCCGGGCGGAACTCGAAGAGGAGCGTGGCCGTGAAGAGCCCCGCCTGAACCCCCTGGATCGAGGTCAGGCGCTTCCTGAGCCGCACCGTCGCCCGGTTGTTGCCAATGAGGTTGATGCTGAGGATTTCAACATCGAGCCGCGCATTCGGCCCATAGACGCTTGGGGGATATTCCGCGTTGGCCGAGTTCCAGATTTGGCGCAGTGAGGCCTGGGCCGCCCCGTCCGAGCGGCGCAACACGCTGCGGATGCGCACGTCATTGTCGAGCTGATTGTAGACCTCGCGATCCGTCACGTAGCGAAAGACTTCGGCCTCGATGATCGCGCGGTTTTCGGTGACGGTGGTGGCGCCGACCGAGGCTTCAGGCAGGGCGAAGCCGGTTTCCGGGTCATAAGGTACGACCACTGGCGGCGGATCGACATCGAGGATTGCGACAGCGGCGGCGCTCAGGCAGCCTAAGATGCCGAAGATCAGGCCAAGGAGTCCCAGGCGCTGCCAGAGCCGTTCCCGTCTCAGTGCGCCGTAAACCAGTTCCTCCTCGATGATGGCGGTTTCTTCGTCCAACAATCAGTCCTCAATCCGCGCTCAGGTCCGGGAGGGTGAACTCCATGAAGCGCTGTTCTTCTGCGATGGTGGCGGCATCGATGACACCGCCGGTCCCGTCGCCCACGGTCTGGATCGCTTCGAGCTGCCACATGGCGACAAGCGCGATGGCAAGTTCCGCCGTCACCCGCGTGTTGAGATCGACGCTCTCTTTGAGCTCATCCATGTCGTCGATGAGCCCGACGAGCCGGTCGATGCGTTCGAGCGACTGTCCGGCATCCTCGTAGCTGTTCTGGGCGGCGGCCGAGACCAGCGCGCCGGTGGTGGCTTGCGTCGCAACGCGCTCCGCGCCGGGATTTCCGCTACGAGCCATTTCCGAGAGCGTGTCCTCGTCAAAGCCAAGATCGGCGAGCACCCGGTCCATCTGGGTTTCGATCTCGCTGGCACCAGAACCGGTGAGGCCGGAGAAATCCCCCGTCTTGATTGCCTCGATAGTGGCGATGATGTCCCCGAACTCCTGATCGAGGAGACCGTTCAGCTCGTCCTCCATCTGGGTGCGGATGATCTCGGGCAGTTCGGCGAGGCGGGTCAGCGCCTCATATGTTCGTTGCAGCTCCGCAAGTTGGTCCGTGAGTGTCGCGAGTTGTTCGCGGAGTTGCACGAGCTGCTCGTTTTGCAGGATCTCGTCTTCGATCATTTGCCGGAGCTGCTGGATGTTTTGGGCGATGTTCTGGGTGTCCACGACCGGCACGCCCTGAGCGAGGACCGAAGTCGTGGTCAGGAATGGGGCGCTGAAAGCCAAGGCGCTGGCAAATCCAAATATGCGAAGCGGTCTTGCTGCTGTGACTATGCGGGGCATCAATCGAGATCCTCCAATGTAAATTCCATGAATTCGTTCTCGGCCATGCGGGACGCGGCCTGGGCCAGTTGGGCTGCGGTGAGCGGCTGCGTGCGTGCGGCTTTCAGGCGAATGCGCGCGGCCATGAGACGAACCAGTTCGGCGCGGGCATAGGTGTTGAGCGCCATGCTTTCCTGGATGTCCTCCGTGCTGCCGATCCGGGTGACGATGTCCTGGATGCGCAAAGCGGCCTGACGGATCGCGGCAGGGGAATTGTTCCCGTAATAGGCTGCGCCATGCCCGGCGAGAGAAAGCTGGGCATTGGCAAGGAGGGCGGGGTCGATCGTGCCGAGGGCTTCGATGCCTCCGATCCGCGCGAGGTAGAGATTGTAGCGTTCGGGGATGACCCTGACGTAGTGCTGGGTCTCCTTGAAGGGCGGTACGCCGCCATATTCGAACACCCGGCCAGGACCCGCGTTATAGGCCGCGAGCGCGTTGACGACGTTGCCGTCGAAAGTGTTGAGCTGGGCTGCGAGGTAGCGCGCGCCGCCTGTCACCTGCAGGTAGGGGCTGTCATAATATTCCGGGTTGATCCCGAGATCGCTCGCGGTGCCCGGCATGATCTGGGTGAGGCCGAAGGCGCCCACGGGCGAGCGTGCGCCGATGGAGAAGCGGCTCTCCTGCCAGATGAGTGCCTGCAGGAGGGCGCGCCATTGCACGACGGAAAGACCGGCCCGCCCGACCCCGGGGCGCCCGTGGGTCTCCTGGGCGACCCGGATGATCAGCTGCTCGATGTTTTCTGCCGCATCCCCGAACATACCCGCGCCGCCCGGATTGGGATCGATATCGCCCGAGCCGTAGACGGCCGCGACTGACCGGTCCGGATCGCCGCTGCCGTTTTCGAGATTGGCGACCATGCCCGGAAGGCCCTGTCCGCCGAAACTTGTCTGCGCATCAAGGATCGTATGCAGCACGGCCAGCTGTTCCTGCTCGATCTCGGTCAGGAGTTCTTCGACGGTGAGCTTGTCGCGCTGTACCGCTAGATCGGCTTCGCGGTCCTCGGTCTCGACGATGTCGCGCGCAGTCAGCCCGCCATCGTTGATGGGTACACCCTGCGCAGTGGCGAGGCTGGGCAGTAGGCAAAGCGCCAGGACATGTGGTAACTTAGACGTCAATGCCGACCTCCGGCGCTCCAATGGGCGTGAATGTGCAATCGGGCGCGACGGGTGCGGTCGAGGCAAGGAAGGTGAAGCAATTGGCCTGCGGTTCCTGGTACTGGGCGCAAGAGGCCAAAACGCCGAGTGCGGCAACGAGAATAAGAACGCGGGTCATTGAAGCCTCCAGAAATCAGGTCTGTCGCGGTAATCGGCGCCCACAAGCGCCTCGCCCTTTTCCATGCCGCCAAGAATGGTGAGGTGCTGGCCAAGGGCGGAAAGATCAGCATCGACGACGACTGAACCGCTGTCATCGCGAATGAGGGCAAGGCGGCTATCGCTGCCGGTGTTGAGGAGCACGTCGAGCTCTTTCTCGAAGAGGTTCAGCATCGCGTAGTCTGAGGCATGGGCACGGATGTTTGGGAGCAGGATTTGTGTCGGCACCGCCTCAATGATGGTCTTGCCGGTCCGCGTGCGCTCAAGCTGGCTCGCATATTGCGTCATCATCACCGCGACGGTGTTCTGCTTCCGGGCCGTCACCAGCCAGTTCGAAAGGCGCTCCGCGAAATACTCGTTGTCGAGCGCTTTCCAGGCTTCGTCGATTACGATGATGGTGGGGCGCCGGTCCTCGATCTCGCGCTCGATCCGGCGGAAGAGATAGGAGAGGACCGCCATGCGCTCCTTCTCGCTTTCGCTGTCGAGAATTCCGGTCAGGTCGAACCCCACGACATCGCCGTCGAGGGAGAAAGTGTCTTCGAGGCTTTGACCGAAAATCCAGCCATAGCGGCCATCTTCGGTCCATTCGAGGAGCCGCTGATGCAGATCGCCATTGTCGTCGGTCGAAACAAAAAGCGAGGCGAAGTCCTTCCAGTTCCGCAAGGCCGGATTGGTTGCCGTGGCGTTCTGGCGGACCACCTCCTGGATGCGGTTGGTCTGAGCCGGTGTAAGGGGCTTGTCCGAGCGGTAGAGCAGCGAGGCGAGCCAGTCCGAAAGCCAGGCCGTGCCGCGCTCATCGATCTCGGTCCAGAGCGGGTTAAGCCCTGTCGCCAGTCCCGCCTTGATCGACGCGTAGCGCCCGCCATTGGCGCGAACCGCCATTTCCATGCCGAGCCGGTAATCAAAGACGAAGATGCGCGCGCCGACCCGGCGGGCTTGGGTCATCAGAAAGGCGGACAGGACGGATTTGCCCGAGCCGGGCCGCCCGAGAATGAGGGTGTGACCGCTGGTGGGCTCTTTCTCTGGCGAGCCTTGCTCGTGGTAGGAGAAACGATAGGCGCTCTGTTCCGGCGTCGGGAAGAGCGTGATCTCCTGGCCCCAGGGCAGTTGGTGTTTCTCCTTGCCGAGCTGCGTGCGATGAAGTGCTGCGAAATCCGCGAAGTTGCGGTTGGTGACGGCGCTGGCGCGGACGCGTTTCGGCTGGTTTCCCGGATGCTGGCTGAAGTAGTGCGATTTCGCGGCCATCCGTTCGCCGATCATCTTCACGCCCTCGGCGGCCGCGGCGTTCACGATCTCGGCTCCAAGGGTTTGCAACTCGTCATGACTGTCACAGAAGACCGTCACGACCATGTGGTGTTCGCCGAAGCTTTGGCGCTTGGCTTCGAGATCATCGTGCGCGATGTCGAGCGCTTCGAGGAGCGACAGCGCTGCATCCTGAGAGGCCTGCATCTGGCGTTTTTGCCGTTTGATCCGGCCTGCCATCAGGTTCGAATTGATCGGCGTGAAGGAGTGGGTGACGATCATGTCGACCGGCAGGTTCAGCATGTCGAACATGGTGCAGGTGGTGCCTTCGGCATATTCGCCGATGGTGAAGCTCTTGCCGAAGCGATGGCCGACCACGCCACCCGAGAGCTCGAAGTGATCCTCCAGAAACGTCACCCGGGTGTTGGCAACGTTGTAGGCCAAAAACCCGTAGCGGTTTGCGGGATAGAGCGGCAGTTCGCGGCCCGTGTTGAGCGCGCCGAGGAACCCGACCAACTCGCCAGAGGCCGCCGACAGGATGCGGGGCTTGAGTTCCGCCAGGCCGGAGGTGAAGACCCCGACCGCCTCCTTAAGGCGCCTGATCCGTTTCGCGGTCTCTTCCTTGAACCGCTCTGGCGCAGACCGGTTCACGAAGCCGAGGATGCTTCTGGGCGGCGGGCGGTGGATGATGGTGAGTGTGAGGGTCTTGTCCCGGAGACCTGCCGATGCGAGCTTTGCGCGCCAGGCATCATCCACGGCGTGAGCGAAGTCGTCGCCCCGGACCGGGAGCAGGTCCGGGGTGATCGACTTCGAGACCTTGTGCACGTAGTAGCTGAACTCGGGGCCCAGCTGCGCGATGATCCGGGCAAAGAGCGCCGTCACCTTGTCGAGATAGGTATCGTCTGTGGTGTAGCTGTTGACCCCACTGAGCCGGATACACTGGAAAAGCTCGTTAACCCGCGTCCGGATAGTGTGGTCATCGACCAGGCTGACATAGGGCAGCATATGCGCGAGGCGTTTCTCGCGGGCATACCAGTCTGGCATGAGGGTGCGTTCATCCATGGTCTCGTCACGGGGCATAACTGTCGCCCCCGTGGATGGACCGGTTCCGCGTCGGCGGGGTCTCCTGGAGCGCGGTCATCATCACGTCGATGAAGCGGGGATCCCAGTCAGCCGCCTTCCAGAGAACCGGATAGAGCACCGCCGCGATGCCCAGGACAGCCAAGTGCTGCACCCAGACGAAGAGCAGCACAGAGCCGAAGAGCCAGACCATGGCATACATGATCGGCAGGCCGAGGAGCTTGGGCGGGCGTACGAGGCCCAG
>Ga0208330_1000377_pt1 | contig 21467 bp, 20 predicted proteins | sample DeeseametaMP1896_FD_184180 | JGI IMG/M metagenome (GOLD analysis project Ga0208330, IMG submission 184180) | Marine microbial communities from the Deep Pacific Ocean - MP1896 (SPAdes) | ecosystem: Environmental > Aquatic > Marine > Oceanic | place: East of Hawaii, North Pacific Ocean | collected...
TTTTTTTATTTCATCAATGCCCTCTTTTAATATTTTTTCCGTTCTAAAAACTGCACATTTTGATTGCATTGTTTTTTGCATTGATAATCTAAGTTCAGATGTTTTATTTGATCCATTTCCGTTTCTTAATTTATCAAATCTATCGAGTAATTTATCTGTTTCACTTTTTGATATTTCTTCATGTGGGGAATTTGATTTAACTAATTCAGTTGCTCTTTTAGCGGCAGCTTTACCAAAAACCACAAGGTCAATTAATGAATTTGACCCCAACCTGTTTGCGCCGTGAACAGATACGCACGCTGTTTCACCTATAGCCATCAGCCCCGGAACTTTTTTCTCACCACCATTTAAAGTTAGAACTTCAGCTTTATAATTCGTTGGTATACCGCCCATGTTATAGTGAACTGTAGGAACAACAGGTATTGGCTCTTTAGTTACATCCCGGTCTACAAAAGTTGCTACTGATTCTGAAATTCCAGGCAGTCGAGTTTCTATAATTTTGGGGTCAATATGCTCAATATGTAAATGGAGATGGTCCTTATTTTTTCCTATTCCCCTTCCCTGATTAATTTCTATGGCCATTGATCTGCTTACCACATCCCTTGATGCAAGATCTTTAGCGTTAGGAGCATACTTCTCCATAAAACGTTCTCCCTTTGAATTTAATAAAAAACCACCTTCACCTCTAACTGCTTCCGAAATTAAGCAACCAATTCCATAAAGTCCGGTAGGATGAAATTGAACAAATTCCATATCTTGTAACGGAAGGCCTGCTCTTAAAACCATACCATTACCATCACCTGTACAAGTATGAGCTGCTGTAGCAGAATAGTAAATTTTGCCGTAACCTCCAGTAGCCAAAATTGTAATGTGTGATCTAAATCGATGAATGGTTCCTTCATTCAAATTCCATGCAAGTACACCTTTACACTCACCATTTTTCATTAATAAATCTAAAGCAAAGTATTCAATAAAAAACTCTGTTTTATGTTTAAGCGCTTGACCATACAAAGTATGTAAAATTGCATGACCTGTTCTATCAGCGGCTGCACAAGTTCTTTGAACTGGTTCATTACCATAATTTTTTGTCATTCCTCCAAAAGCTCGTTGATATATCTTGCCATCATTAGTTCTGCTAAACGGAACACCATAATGTTCAAGTTCTATGACAGCTTTTGGAGCCTCTTTACAAAGATATTCGATACAGTCTTGATCTCCAAGCCAATCTGATCCTTTTACTGTATCGTACATATGCCAACGCCAGTCATCTTCACCTGCGTTACCTAAAGCAGCTGAAATTCCTCCTTGGGCCGCCGCCGTATGACTTCTCGTTGGAAAAACTTTTGAAATGCAGGCAGTTTTTAAACCTGACTCGCTTAATCCCACAGCAGCTCTTAAACCTGCTCCTCCGGCACCTACGACTAAAACATCGTACTCGTGATCTACTATTTTATATGTGCTCATTAAAATTTATATAATAACAGAATTATTGTTATTGATGGGATAATTATACTCAATAATAGTCCCAAAAGATTTACGGCATTTTTGATTTTTTCATTTTGGATATAGTCTTCAACAATTTCACTTAATCCAATTTTTGCATGAAAAAAACCTGTTATAAGTAAAATTATAGTTAAGATTAAAAATAGTGGTTTGCTGAAAAAATTTATAACTGAATTATAATCACCTGTAGATAAAGTTATTAAAGAAAGCAAAAACCAAACAATAAGAGGTGCAACTATTAATGCGCTTGCTCTTTGCATTATCCATTTACGTGATGCTTTCATCTAAATTAATCCCCTTCCAATTAACCACAAGAAAACAGTCAGTAATAGAGAACTGACGATAACTATAACTCCTGAAATATTTGCTGTTTTTATTTCATAGCCGTAACCTAAGTCCCAAAAAAAATGTCTAATTCCACTTAATAAATGATAACTGATCGACCAAGTAAACCCGATTAAAATAAATTTTCCAATAAAACTTTTTAAAAAAACTGAAAAATATTCAAATAAATTTTCACCAATTCCTGCTGAAGAAATCCATGCAGAAATAAAAATGAGACCTAACAGGTTTAATATTCCAGTAATTCTATGAGTAATGGAAAGCAAAGATGATATTTGCCATCTGTAAATTTGAAGATGGGGTGATAACGGGTTTTTTGAATCGTTCATTACTTGTTTAGCTAATATATTTTTTAATCAAAACATTTGCAATTTGAACCGCATTAAGGGCCGCACCCTTTAGTAAATTGTCTGAAACAACCCACATATTTATAGAATTTTTTTGTGTCTGATCATCTCTTATTCTTGAAATATATGTTACAAAATCGCCACTTGATTCAACTGGAGTTATGTAACCTCCATCTTTAGTTTCATCTACAACTTTACATCCAGGAGCCTTTTCTAAGCATTGTCTAATTTTTTTAGCATTAACTTCAGATTTAAATTCAATATTCACTGACTCAGAGTGTCCAACAAATACTGGAACTCTAACGCATGTGGCGCTTAAAACTATATTTGGGTCTAAAATTTTTTTTGTTTCTACAGCCATTTTCCATTCTTCTTTTGTAGAACCATCTTCCATAAAAGAATCGATATGCGGTATAACGTTAAAAGCAATTTGTTTAGTAAAATTTTTTGAACTTACTTTTTGCTTATCTAAAACTAGTTTGCTTTGCTCTTCTAATTCAGTCATATGATTTTTACCAGCTCCCGATACAGACTGATAAGTTGAAACTACTACCCTTTTAATTTTAAATTGATCGTGTAAAGGTTTTAAGGCTAAAACTAATTGAATAGTTGAACAATTTGCATTTGCAATAATATTTTTATTTTTGTAAAGCTTTAAAGCTTCAGCATTTACTTCTGGAACCACTAAAGGAATTTCTTTATTCATTCTAAAATGTTTTGAATTGTCAATTACAATAGTTTTTTTTGCAGCAATAGGAGCCCATTTTTCTGCTATAACGCTTCCCGCAGAAAAAAAAGCTATTTTTACTTTTGCAAAATCAAAATCACTAAGTCCAACAACAGAATAAGTTTTGTTTTTAAAAGTAATTTTTTTTCCAACGCTTTTATCTGAAGCAATCAGATATAATTCACTAAATTCAAAATTTAGTTTTTCCAGAACTTCTAAAAGTTTTCTACCGACATTGCCTGTCGCGCCAACAATTGCTATATTCATATTAATTAAAGTATTACTATTGTTTTATGACCAATTCTAGACCAATGGCACGGCTAAAAATAATTTTTCTGACTATTCCTTGATAGTCCTTAATACTCAATTTTCCTTTAATTTTTATGATTTTTTTCTACAAATTTTTTGACTATCTCTCTCATTTCAAAAGCTTTTTCAAATATAATCATGTGACCACATTCTTTAAGCACTTGTAATTCAGAATTTTTAATTTTTTCAGCCATCTGTTTTCCTTTATCTAGTGGAACCATCTTGTCTTTGTCACCAAGTATACAAAGAGTAGGACAATTTACATTAGACGCAGCTCTCAACCCATTTTTATAATTATTGCACGCTCTAAGATCAACGGCTAAGCCTTCCTGAACTTGCCTTGGTGAATTAATAATTTTTTGAACTGGGTTTCCTCCAATAAACTTTTTTACTCCCTCGTAGCCCCATTTCATCATAAGTTCTACGGATTTCATATCACCTCCGTTTGCATAATTAATCAGATCTGGGTTCACTGGTAATTCGTATGATCCCGCTATAAGACTTAAACTTTTAATTAATTTTGGAAAACGATAAGCAAATTCAAGTCCAGCTAAACAACCTTGTGAATGGCCAATATATGAAATTTCATTAATTTTTAATTTTTCCATCAATTTTTTAATCCACTCGGCTATTTCTTCAATAGATTTTATAGCAGGTCCTTCTGAGCTACCATGTCCAGGTAAATCAACAGATAAAATACTGTAGCCTTTTGAAGCAAGAAACTGCTCGTGTAATGACCAAACTATATGAGTAAGGCCACTACCATGCATTAAAATAATTACTGGCTTTGTGATATCGAAATCTAATCCACCAGTTGATACAAAAACACTTTTTTGATCTACTTCGAAATTCAGCTCATCTCCTTGGCTTTTTTTCTTAATTCGAATTTTTTTATTTTTCCAGTGGATGTTTTTGGTAGTTCACCAAAAACTATTTTTTTTGGAATTTTAAATCCAGCCAATGTTTCTTTACAAAATTTTATTATTTCCTCTTCTGTTGCTTTTTTTTCTGGTGTTAATTCAACAAAGGCACATGGTATTTCTCCCCATTTTACATCTGGTTTAGCAACCACTGCAGCAAGTGAAACGGAAGAATGTTTTGCTACTGTATTTTCGATCTCTATAGATGAAATATTTTCTCCGCCTGAAATGATAATATCTTTAGACCTATCTTTTATTTGAATATAACCATTAGGATGCGTAACCGCTAAATCACCTGAATGAAACCATCCACCTTTCATGGATTTTTCTGTTGCTTCTTTATCTTTGAAATATCCCTTCATTACAACATTTCCACGTATCATTATTTCTCCCATCGTTTTTCCATCTCTAGGAACTGACTGCATGGTTTCTGGATCCATTACTTCAACATCTTCTGTATTTGGGTAGCGTACACCTTGACGGGCGTTAATTTCAGCTTTCTCATCTTCAGTTAAATTATCCCATTCCTTATTCCATGCGCACTGTAAAATATGTCCATAAGTTTCTGTTAGGCCGTAAACATGCATAACTTCAAAACCCAAGCTTTCCATTTTTTTAAAAATAATACTTGGCGGAGGAGCTGCTGCTGTCAAAACATATACCTTATACTTCAACGGTTTCTGTTCATTCTTTGGAGCATTTACTATCATATTTAATATAATTGGTGCGCCACCGAAATGAGTTACCTTATGTTGGGTTATTAAGTTGAAAATTTCTTTGGCTCTAATATTCCTGATACATATTACTCGTGCATGAAGCATTGCGAGCGTCCACGGATAACACCAACCGTTACAATGAAACATAGGAACCGTATACAAAAAATTTAAACGATTAGGCATATTCCATGCCACTGCACTTCCAGTAGACATTAAATAAGCGCCTCTATGATGATAAACAACTCCTTTGGGATTACCTGTTGTGCCAGATGTATAATTTAATGAAATTGCTTGCCATTCATCTTTTGGTTTTTTCCATATATAGTTAACGTCGCCTTCATTTAAAAAACTTTCATATTCAAATTGTCCAAAATTTCCTGCATCCTTTAAATCTGCTTGCTTGTCATCAATATCTATAATTAAAATTTTCTTGTCTAATCCTTCCATTGCTTTTTTTACAATATTATGAAATTGACAATCTACAATAAGTGCTTTGGTATCGGCATGCTTTAATATGTAACTTACTGTTTTAGAATCTAATCTTGTATTAATTGCATTAAGTACAGCACCTGTCATTGGGACGGAATAATGAGCTTCGAATAATTCTGGCGTATTAGGAGCCATAATCGACACAGTATCACCTAATTTAATTCCATGTTTTGTTAAAGCACTAGCAAACTTTATACAACGATCATAAGTTTGTTTCCAAGTGTACACTCTCTTTTTATAAATTATGGATTCATAATTTGGATAAATATCTTTTGTTCTTTCAAGAAAGCTTATTGGTGTTAATGGAATAAAATTCGCATTATTTTTTTCAAGATTTTTATCGTAATCATTCATATAAATTAACTAATTTTAGATTCTTTTATAATTTCTGCAATTAGCTCTTCTTTTTTGTGTCCCATTAAATGTATTCCTTTAACTCCTTTAATTTCACGAAAAATTTGAATTAATTCAAGACAAATTTTTTTACTTTCTTCTTTTTGATCTTTTGCCTGTTCTAATCTTTTTATAATCTCATCTGGAACGTCAACACCAAATAAATTATCATTCATCCATTTTGCACTTTTAGCTGAAGCAAAAGGCCCTAATCCTATTAGAAAATATGTTTTTTCTAATATCCCAACATCATCCAACACTTTCATATAATCAATTAACTTTTTTTTTTCAAAAATGTACTGTGTTTGAAAAAAATCAACTCCAATTTTAATTTTGTTTAAAATTTTTTTAGTATTAGGTTTTCCTTTTGAAGGAACTTCTGCTGCTCCAATAAATAGCTTTGGAGGAGGATCAATTATTCTTCCTGATGGAAATTGTTTATCCTTTCTCATCAGATTAGCTGTGGTAACTAGTGTTGCACTATTAATATCTTGTACAGGTTTTGTTTCCGGCTGGTCTCCAACTTTTGGATCATCGCCAGATAAACAAAGAATATTGTGTACGCCTAAGGCCGATGCTCCAACCAAATCACCTTGTAAAGCTAGACGATTGCGATCGCGAACCGTTAACTGTAATATTGGTTCAATATCATTTTGAGCAAGAATAATTGCCGCTGTTAGTGAAGACATATGCACTTTTGCTCCAGGACTATCAGTTACATTAACTGCATCTGCAACGCCCTTTAATGGCATTGTTTTTTTTAATAAAACTTCTTGATTTGAGGCATCAGGAGGAGTGGTTTCTGCAGTAAATACAAAAATTCCCTCAGATAATTTTTTGTGAAGTAAGCTTTGATATTCCATTTTAACTAAATTTAAAATCCATTATGTACTTACTTCCTGAAATTGCAGATTTATAATGGGTGTCTATTCTAGGTAATACTCGATTAAAGAAAAAATTTGCAGTTTCAATTTTGTCTTCAAAAAACTTTTTGTTGTTATTTATTTCTTTATAACTAACATTCAACACTTTTAACCAAGAATATGCTAGGGCCATTAAGCCTAGAATCTTGAGATAATCATTGCATGCTGCGCTAGCATCATCCTTAGAATTTTTTATGCTTTCCTTAATCCAATTTGTAAAATTTACTAGTATTCCTAAATAATTATTTAGTTTATCAGCAAATGGTTTTATTTTAGTCTCGGTTTTATTTTTTTTAATTTCTTCTTCAATAAACTTAATGTATCGGTCAATAACACTTCCATCTTTATTAATAAGTTTTCTAAAAACTAAATCTATAGATTGAGCTGAATTAGTTCCTTCATATATTGGTGTAATTCTATTATCTCGGTATAACTGCTCAATGCCTTGGTCTTTTGTATAGCCATAGCCTCCAAAAATTTGCATCGCGTCACTAGTAATTTCCATTCCCATATCTGTAAATAATGATTTTACAACAGGCGTCATCAAAGATACTAAATCTGAAGCTTCTTGTTTTATTTTATTATCGCTGTGGTGTAGACTAACCTCAATTTGTTGAGCTAACCAAAAACTTAAAGCTCTTTCTCCTTCAATGATCGACTTCATACTTAATAATGATCTTCTAATATCAGCATGATCAATAATTAAATCTGCTCCATTTGCTGTCTTGCTGTTATTAGATTTACCTTGCTTTCTCTCTTTTGAATAATTTAAGGCATTTTGATACGCAATTTCTGATATTCCCAAAGCTTGAATTCCTACAACAATTCTTTCTAAATTCATCATCGTGAACATTGAACTTAGTCCTTTGTTTTTTGACCCAATCATATAACCAATTGCTTCATCAAAATTTAAAACACATGTAGACGATCCCTTGATTCCCATTTTACTTTCAATAGAACCAGTTGAAACTCCATTTCTTGGACCTAAAGATCCATCTTCTTTAACTTGAACTTTTGGAACTAGAAATAAACTAATTCCCTTTGTTCCAGATGGAGCATCAGATGTTCTTGCAAGAACTAAATGAATAATATTTTCTGTAAGGTCATGGTCTCCTGAAGTAATGAATATTTTTTGACCACTCAATTTAAAACTTCCATCTGATTGTTCAGTAGCTTTTGTTTTGAGTAATCCTAAATCTGTTCCACAAACAGGTTCGGTCAGGCACATCGTGCCGCTCCATTTGCCCTCAACAATTTTAGGAAGGAATTTTTTTTTTATTGTATTGGCACCGTGATGAAGAATACAATTATAAGCGCCAATACTAAGTTCGCTATATAATTTAAAAGAAAGGCTAGCAGAGGATAACATTTCGTCAAAAAATGCGCTGATCGTCTTTGGTATGCCTTGTCCACCATATTCTGGATCACAGGATAATGAGGTCCATCCATCTTGAATAAATTTTTTATAAGCTCCTTTATATCCTGGAGGCGTTATGACTACTCCATTTTCAAAAACACATGGCATATCATCTCCTGCTTTAGCTAAAGGCAAAATAAGATTTTCGGTAATTTTTGCTGCTTGTCCTAATATATCTTTTGCAAGATCGGAGTTAACTTCTTTGTATTTTTCGAGTTCATTATAATGCTTATTATCTCTTAACTTTTCAAAGAGAAACATCATGTCATCGATAGGAGCGTTATAGGTTACCATTTAATTTACCAGAGGCTTTCCAGTTGTTAGAGTATGTTTAATTCTTGCTTGAGTTTTTTTCATCTGAATTAATTGAATAAACGCCTCTAATTCTAATGCATAAAGGTCATCTTCGGACAACTCTTTCTCAATAGTTGTGTTTCCTCCACTTAATACAAAAGCTAATTTTTTTCCAACTTCCATTCCGTGTTCTAAAATTTTCTTTTCTTTAAAAAGATTTTCTAGAGTTTGAAACATTTTTTCTCTAACTTGGTTTCCTGATAGTTTGAAAATTGGTGTTTCAGGAGGCTTATAGTCACCTTTAATTTTGGCAATTAAATCTTGCGAAACTGAAAGTAATTTATTTCTGTTCATAATACTTTTATCTTTTGCTAATAAAAACTTAAGTGGCATCGCTTCTACAGGCGAGGTGGCCGTTTTAGCATATCCAATAATATCAAATACTTTTTGTGGTGCAAAATCCGGATCTTTTTTCGCTTCTTCGGTTTGCATCCAACGCCATAACATTTCTTTGCAACCGCCGCCAGCAGGGATTAATCCAACTAACGTTTCTACAAGCCCCGTAACAATATTTGTGTGAGCAATTACATAATCGCTTTGAACCAAAATCTCAAATCCACCTCCTAAAGCTAAACCGGAAGGTGCAGAAATAACGGGGTTTTCAGAATATTTAAGCTGCTTACAAGTCATTTGAAAATGATGAATAAATTTTTCTATCGCTTTCCAGTTCTTCTCTTTTACAAATTCCATTACATAATTTAAATTTACTCCAGCAGAAAACTGCATGCCTTCATTGATGATGATTAAATTTTTATCAGTCGCTTTTTTTAAAGCATCCATTGAATCATAATCCAACGTATTTGCTTTAGTATTAAATTCTACAATTTTATAAATTGAATAATCATAAATAAATGCTGATTTATTACTTGTAATATTCGCAATTTGTTTTACCTTTCCTAGAGTTTCTAAATCGGTATAGATTTGCCTTTTCCCATAAAAAGTATCAGATTTATTTTCATATAATCTTTTTATAAATTCATTCATTTTTAAATTTTTGTCTTTTTCTACAAAAAATTTTACTCCAAGTTCTTCAAGCATTTCAAATGGGCCTCTTGACCAACTAAAGCCTAGTCTCATTGCTTCATCAATATTGTTATAATCTTTTGTTACGCTGGGAATTAAAGAAGACGCATAAAGTATAATTTTTGAAACCACTGACCAAGTGTATTTTCCATATTTGTCATTTCTGGAAACTAAATCTTTTAAAGAAACATTTTCTTTAATATTGAATTTAATTTTTTTTGATGGTGCATATTCTCTAGTTTTTAAATCAATAACTTCTAAAACTTTTTTTCCTTCTTTATTATTAATTCTACGAAATCCACCTTTACTTTTTCTTCCTGTATACCCATTTTTAATTAGATGTGTAATGAGTGGAATTTCTTTTGCCACTTCATGAAAAACATCTGAGGTAGGCAACTCTTTTAAAAAACTTTTTAAAACATCCGCCATTAAATCTATTCCGATTAAATCATATAGACCAAAAGCTCCTATTTTTGGTAATCCCATTGGTCTGCCATAGAGTGCATCTGACTCATCTACACTTAATTCCATTTTGATAGCTTCGGTCATTGCTACTTGAATTGCATAAACGCCAACTCTATTACCTAAAAAACCTGGTGTATCTTTACAGATAATAACTTGCTTGCCTAAATTTTCTTCACAAAAATTTTTTAAAAAATTTATTTTATCTAAATCATTAAAACTTTCTTTAACGATCTCTAATAGACCCATATATCTAACGGGGTTAAAAAAGTGAGTTATACAAAAATCTTTTTTGTCTTCATCAGACATTTTTGATGATAAAACTTTTAATGGAATGGTAGATGTATTTGATGAAATAATTGAGCCTTTTTTTCTCTCTTTTAGTATCTTTTCATAAAGATTGAGTTTTATATCAATTCTTTCTACCACAGCTTCGACTATCCAGTCGGCTTTTCTTACAGCATCTAAATTCTGATCTATGGTTCCTATTTTAATTTCATCAATTTTGCTTTTATCTATTAATAAAGGAGGTTTGGATTCGTAAATTCTTTTTTTAGCTTTTTTACAAATTTCTGTTTTTAAGTCCAATAATGTAACAGGAATATTTGCATTGCATAATTGTGCCGCAATACCAATTCCCATTGTTCCCGACCCAATTACTACAACATGATTAATTTTCATTGGGATAAATTATAAAAATTTTATTATTATTGCAATTTTGAGACTATCGCATTGCCCATTTGTGAAGTGGACACTTCTTTTTTACCTTTAGATAAAATATCTTTAGTTCTTAATCCATCATCAAGAACTTTTTGTACAGCTTGATCTAAGTTGTCTGCTTCTTTCTCTAAATCCAAAGAATATCTAAGAGCCATAGAGAAGCTAAGAATAGCTGCAATTGGATTAGCTATTCCTTTTCCGGCAATATCAGGAGCTGAACCATGAACAGGTTCGTACATAGATCTCATTTTGCCATTTTTATTTTTTGCACCCAAAGATGCTGAAGGCAATAAACCTAATGATCCTGTTAGCATAGCAGCCTCATCAGATAACATATCTCCAAATAAATTGTCCGTTACAATTACATCAAATTGCTTTGGGTTTCTTAGTAGTTGCATTGCACAATTATCTGCAAGCATATGATTCAATTCGATATTAGGGTACTCATTATCTTTAAGCTTCTGAACTTCCTCTCTCCAAAGAACTCCAGCCTCCATAACATTTGATTTATCACATGAAGTAACTTTTTTATTTCTTTTTTGTGCAAGCTCGAAAGCTACTTTAGCTACTCTAATTATTTCGTTAGTTGTATATGTGTGCGTATTGATACCTTTTCGCTGTCCGTTTTCGATGGGTTTTATTCCTCTTGGTTCGCCAAAATATATACCCCCAGTAAGTTCTCTAACGATCATAATATCTAAACCTGAAACAATTTCAGGTTTTAAACTGGAAGCTTCAACTAATTGTTTGAAACAAATTGCCGGTCTAAGATTTGCAAATAACTTTAATTCTTTTCTTAATTTTAATAATCCTCTTTCAGGTTTTTTTGAAAATTCTAATTTATCCCACCTTGGACCTCCAACAGCTCCCAAAATTACAACTTCAGATTCTAATGCTTTATAAAATACTTCATCTGTAATTGGATTTTTATGTTTTTCATACGACGCACCACCTACTAAATCTTCGTCAACTTCAAAATCTAAAGATTTTTTCGAGTTAAGCCATTGTATGACTTTTTTAACTTCAGCAACAACTTCCGGCCCAATCCCGTCTCCTGGCAACAATAAAATTTTTCGCTTTTTAACTTTTATCATATTAATTAGTCCAAGGTTTAGTTTTTTTAAGATTTTCTTCATAAGAAGATATTTTTTCTGATTTTTCTAAAGAAAGTGAAATATCATCTAAACCATTTAACAAACATTCTTTTTTAAAAGGATCGATTTTAAAATTAATTATTTTATTTCCAAATTTGATTTCCTGTTTAGTTAGATTTATTTCTACTATTTCTTTTCTTTTTGAATATTCAACTATTTCTTCTAAATTATTTTGACTTAAAACTATTGGCAACATGCTATTTTTAAAACAATTATTATAAAAAATATCGGCGAAACTTGGACCTATAATACATTTAATTCCAAAATCTAATAATGCCCATGGTGCATGTTCTCTTGATGAACCGCACCCAAAATTTTTCCCCGTTAGCAAGATAGATGACTTGTTGTAAGGTTCCTTGTTTAAAACAAAATTATCTTTTTTTTTTCCTTGCTCATCATAGCGCATTTCAAAAAATAAACTTTCCCCAAGTCCACTTCTTTTTAAAGTTTTTAGAAATTGCTTTGGAATAATCATATCTGTATCAACATTTATCATTGGTAAATTCGCAGGCACTCCTTTTAAAATATTAAACTTTTCCATTTTATTTTTGAAACTTTCTTACATCTGTCAAATGTCCATCAATTGCTGCAGCGGCAGCCATAGCCGGACTTACAAGATGAGTTCTTCCTCCACGACCTTGACGTCCTTCAAAATTTCTGTTTGATGTAGATGCACATCTTTCTTTAGGATTAAGCTTATCTGCATTCATAGCCAAACACATCGAACAACCCGGTTCTCTCCACTCGAATCCAGCATCTTTAAATACTTTGTCTATTTCTTCTTTTTCTGCTTGTTGTTTTACAAGGCCAGAACCTGGCACAACCATAGCATTTACATGTTGAGCAATTGTCCTTCCTTTTATAATTTTGGCCGCATCCCTTAAATCTCCAATTCTTCCATTAGTACAACTTCCAATAAAAATTCTATCAATTTTAATATCGGTCATTTTTGTATTCGGTTTAAGTCCCATATAATTTAAAGAGCGATTCATTGATGCTTTTCTGTCTTCATCCTGTTCTTTGTCCGGATCAGGAACAGCGCCAGTAATAGTTACAACATCTTGAGGAGAAGTGCCCCATGTTACCATTGGGCTAATATCATCACCTTTAATTTCCACTTCTTTATCAAATTTAGCCTCTGGATCTGATTTAAGACCAAACCAAGATTCAATTGCCTTATCCCAATTTGTTCCTTTAGGAGACTTAGGTTTATCTTTTAAATATTGAAAAGTTTTTTCGTCAGGTGCAATTAATCCTGCTCGGGCGCCCGCCTCTATTGACATATTGCAGATTGTCATACGTTGTTCGATATTCAAACTTTCTATTACAGATCCAGCATACTCAATCACAGATCCAGCTCCACCTGCGGTACCTATCTTTCCTATTGCTTGCAAAATTACATCTTTAGCAGTAACGCCATTTGGTAACTTGCCTATTACTTTTATACAAAGATTTTTTGATTTTTTTTGAATTAAAGTTTGGGTAGCTAAAACATGCTCGACTTCTGAAGTTCCTATGCCAAAAGCTAATGCTCCAAAAGCTCCATGTGTTGCGGTATGACTATCACCGCAAACTATTACCGTGCCTGGTTGAGTAAATCCCTGTTCAGGTCCAATGATGTGAACAATTCCTTGTCTTTTGTCTTTCATATCAAAAATTTCTATACCAAATTCTTTACAATTTTTTTCAAGCTCTTCAATTTGAGCTTTCGATTCTTGATCTTCTATGTCTTTTGATCGATCAGTTGTAGGCACATTATGATCTGCAACTGCTAAAGCAAGATTTGGCCTCCTGACTTTTCGTTTTGACAATCTTAAGCCTTCAAAGGCTTGGGGGCTTGTAACTTCATGTATTAAATGTCTATCAACATATAATAATGTTGTTCCATCATTTTGTTGATGAACTATGTGTTCATTCCATATTTTGTCGTAAAGTGTTTGGGGCATTGATAGAAAAAAATTATTTTTTCTTTTTTTTTAACTCTTTTTTTTTGTATCTGGTTTAGATATTGCCTTTTGAGACTCTTCTTTCTTTGGCTCAGTTGCAGTTACTATTATTTTTTCTTGCTCTTGTGATTGATTTTCACTAACTTGTCCGGAAACATCTATACCAATTTTTTTCTTAATTTTTTCTGCAATTCTTGCCGACTTACCTTTTCTATCGCGGAGATAATATAACTTGGCTCTTCTAACTTTTCCTGATCTTATAACTTTTATTGAACCAACAATTGGACTGTATAAAGCAAATGTTCTTTCTACGCCTTCGCCAAATGAAATTTTGCGGACTGTAAATGATGAATTGATGTTACGGTTCTTTTTCGCAATACAAACTCCCTCAAAATACTGAATCCTTTCACGTTTTCCTTCAACAATTCTTACGCCAACTTTAATTGTATCACCTGCAGAAAATTCAGGAATTTTCTTTTTTGCCAAAATTCTTTTGACACTTTCCCTGTTGATGTCTTCGATATTTTTCATTTATTTTTATTATATTTTTCCCATAAATCTGAGCGTCGGCGTCGTGTTATATCCTCTGATCGAGCTAAACGCCAGTCCTTAATTTTCTCATGATCTCCAGTTAATAGTACAGATGGAATCTCTTTTCCCTCCCATTTTTGAGGTTTTGTATATTGTGGATATTCAAGAAGATTTTTTTCAAATGTCTCCTCACTTAATGAATTAGGATTTCCAAGCACACCTGGAAGTAATCTAACAACAGTATCGATAATTACAAAGGCACCTATTTCACCTCCTGATAGAATTAAATCACCAATGCTAACTTCTTCTATATTTCTTGTTTCAAGTATTCTTTGGTCTACTCCTTCAAAGTGACCGCAGATAATATTTATATTTTTATCCAAAATTTTTTTTGCATAAATTTGATCAAATTTTTTACCTTTAGGTGATAGATAAATTACTGGTTCTTTATTGTTAATAATATTTTTATCTAAAGAATTTGCGAGAACGTCAGCTTTCATAACCATTCCACTGCCACCACCAAAAGGTGTGTCATCAACGGTTTTATGTTTATCCGTGGCATAATCTCTAATGTTAACCATTTCCAATGACCATATTTTCTTCTCTAGTGCTTTCTTATAAAGACCACTAGCCAAAGGCCCTGGAAACATTTCAGGATACAAAGTGAATACTCTTACTTTCCACATTTATTTTTTCTTAGGATCTTCTTTCTTGGGTTCTGTTTTTGGAGCCGTATCCTTTTTTGGAACGTATGCAGCTGGTTTATCACTTTCTGCTTTATCTTTTTTTCTATCCTTTTTTGGAATTGCTTTAAGTGGATTGTTTCCTTTGGGTGGCATAGGAAAAACTTCGGCTTCTCCTAATATTCTAGAAACTCTTAATGTTGGTTTAGCACCTTTGCTTATCCAATGTTTTATTCTATCGACCTCTAAATTAACTCTTTCTTTTTTTGTTTTTGGTAATAGTGGATTAAAAAAACCTACTTTTTCAATAAATCTTCCATCTCGTGGAAATCTACTGTCTGCAACTACAATTTTGTAAACAGGCCTTTTTTTCGCACCACCCATTGATAATCTAATTTTAAGCATATTATTTGTCCTCCATTATTACGGGACCTGAGGCAGGATCAGTTACCCCTAATTCTGGAGAAATTTCATCAAGCAAAGGTCTAACAGTATCTAATCCTGCAATCATTTTATCTCTTGCTTTTGCAATTGACTGCTCGTCTTTCCACTCTCCAATGGTACACATATTATTAGGACCAGTTTGAATTAGCTTCATTGAAATCAAACCGTCTGTTCCTTTCATATTATCAAAAAATTCTTTGAATTTTTTCATTAACTCGTCTTTTTTACCTTCCTTAACTTTACTTCTAACAACGTTCATAAATGTTGGCATTATTTTTTCCTTTCTTTTATTTTAGTTGGTTAAAAATTTCTGGCGGCATTCCACCTTTATGATCACCTTTAGACATTTTTTTCATCATATTGGTCATCATTTTAAATTGCTTTAGCAATTTATTTATAGTGGCCGAATCTGCGCCTGATCCACTAGAAATTCTTTTTTTTCTTGAACCGTCAATAATTTTTGGATTCAATCTTTCTTCTTTTGTCATTGATAAGATAATCGCTTCATTAATTTTAATTATATTTTCATCAATATTTGAATTATCCATCTGTTTTTTTATTTTAGACACTCCAGGTAACATTGATAGAACTCCTTCCATCCCACCCATTTTTTTCATTTGTCTCAATTGACCTAAATAATCTTCCATAGAAAAAGTTCCAGCTTTTAAGTTCTCTTCAGTTTTTTTAATATTTTCTTGATCAAGATCTTGAGAAGCTTTTTCAACAAGAGAAACAACATCTCCCATACCTAAAATTCTATTAGCTATTCTGTCTGGATGAAAAACATCTAATTGTTCAATTTTTTCTCCTGTGCCCATAAATTTGATAGGAGTATTCGTTGCGAACTTCATACTTAGCGCGGCACCACCTCTTCCGTCACCATCCACTCTAGTTAAAATAATACTGGTCAAATCTACTGTTTTTTTAAATTCTTGAGCAACATTTACAGCAACTTGTCCAGTAAGGGAATCTGCAACCAAAATTGTTTCCGTTGGATTTGCCATAGATTTAATTTCTTTAATTTCGTTCATCATAGAAAGATCAATTTGAGTTCTTCCTGCGGTATCAAAAATTATTGCATCAACCCCACTTAAAGAAGCAGCATTTAGAGCTCGCTTAACAATATCAAGTGGCAATTGATCTTTAACTATAGGTAATGTTTGTATTGAATTCTTTTCCCCTAATATATTTAACTGTTCTTGTGCAGCAGGTCTATAAACGTCCAAACTAACCATTAAGGATTTTTTTTTATTATTTTGTTCTAAATATTTAGCAAGTTTTGCTGCTGTTGTTGTTTTTCCAGATCCCTGTAAACCAACCAACATCAAACAAACTGGAGGAACTGCATTTAGATTTAATTTGGATTGAGTGTCCCCTAAAATTTTTACAATCTCATCAAAAACAACTTTGACTATCATTTGGCCAGGTGTTGTTGATCTAATAATTTCTTGGCCAATCGCCTTAGGTTTTATATTTTTTATTAATTCCTTTGCAACAGGTAAGGCAACATCTGCTTCTAACAGAGCTTGACGTATCTTCCGCAAACCTTCTTCAACTTGAGCTTCATTAAGTGAAGGTGCTTTTTTTAAAGAACTAAAAATTTCTTCAAATTTACTTGTTAAATTTTCAAACATAATTCATTTATTCCAACAAAAATCGCACTAGTGGGCGAACCCTCGCTGACTAGTGTCGATCCCTTTGTTTCCAAAGGCACCGCAAAAACTTTCTTTTGCGGGAATAGCAGGCAAGCTACATATTGAGGTTCAAAAAGTCAATAAATAAAGATAAAACTGAAACTATGAATAAATTAGATGCTTATAAAATGGACGGTTTAGGTAATGACTTTATAATATTCGATAAAAGAAAAAAGTCTATTTCCTTAACAAAAGACCAGATCATAAAAATTTCGGATAGAAGCAATATTGGATGTGATCAAGTTATTTTTATTGACAACGATAAAAACAGCAATACTTCCTTAACATTTTATAACTCTGACGGCGGTGAAATTGCTGCGTGCGGTAATGGTAGTAGATGCACGGCTTATTTGTTAATGAAAGAAAATAACAGTAAAAAAATATCATTGAGAACTAAAGTAGGTATTTTACAGGCTGAACTGTATGATAAAAATTTAGTACGCATAAATATGGGTCAGCCAAACTTTAAATGGGGGAAAATACCTTTATCAAAAGAAATGGATAATAAAAATTTAAAGATAAAAATTAATAGTACGGACGGCAAAGAAATTGAAGGTGGTTTTTCATTAAGTGTTGGTAACCCTCATATAATTTTCTTTGTAGAAGATTTTAATAAATTCAATTTAAAAGAGATTGGTCCAAAAATAGAAAATCATAATTATTTTCCTGAAAAATGTAATGTTACATTAGCTAGTATTAAAAATAAAAAACATGTGAAGGTAAAGGTTTGGGAACGTGGCGCAGGCTTAACTAAAGCTTGTGGAACGGCTGCGTGTGCTACAGCAGTGGCAGGTGCTGTTTTAAAATTAAATGAAAGATATGTAGACATAGAGTTTCAAGAAGGGTTGTTGAATATTGATTGGAACGCAGATAACAATATTTACATGACAGGTAAGATTTCTGAAGTAAAAAAAATTACAGTTAGTATTTAGTTATGAGTATTTTTGATAAGTTTAAACTAGGTTTAAGCAAAAGTTCAAAGAACTTATCGTCGGGTTTAAATGATTTAATTTTTAAGAAAAAAATTGACGAAAATATGCTTAATGAATTAGAGGATTTTTTAATCCAGTCTGATGTTGGTGTCGAATCTGCAAAAGAGTTAAGAGAGAAATTTGCTAATACAAAAGTAAACCCAAAAACCGTTGAAAAAGATGAAATTTTTAAAATCTTTTCAAATTATGTATATGAAATATTAAAACCTCTTGAAAAGAATTTAGAAAACATAAATAAAAATAAGCCAAGCGTAATTTTAATTGCTGGTGTTAATGGTGTAGGAAAAACTACTACCATAGGAAAATTAGGTAAAATTTTAGGGCAAAATAACAAAAAGATAGTTTTGGGTGCCGCAGATACTTTTAGAGCTGCTGCGGTAAGTCAATTGGAAGTTTGGGCAAAAAGAATTAATGCGGATATTATTAAATCAGATGATGGAGCTGATCCAGCTTCAGTAGCCTATAAGGCTTTGGATCATGCAAAAAAGAATAATTTTGACTATCTTCTTATCGATACAGCAGGAAGACTACAAAACAAAAAAAATTTAATGGATGAGTTTAAAAAAATAACAAAAGTTCTAAAAAAAATAGACTCAAACGCTCCTCATGAAACTTTTCTTATATTAGACGCAACTACTGGTCAAAGTGCAATTAGCCAGGTCGAGGAATTTAAAAAAATATCACCAATCACTGGAATAATTATGACAAAATTAGATGGTACTGCAAAAGGTGGAATTTTATTAGCAATAGGCAAAAAATTTAAGTTGCCAATTATAGCTTTGGGCATGGGAGAAAAAGAAGATGATCTTCAAACATTTAATTCTGAATATTTCTCGAATGCATTAATGCAATTTTAAAAATTAAATGAAAAAAATATTTAATTTTGCTCTTTACGATTTTGCGAATTCAGCTTTTACAACAATTATTATTACTTTTATTTTTGCAACATATTTTGCAACACAAATAGCTCCTAATCCAGTATTAGGACAAACTTACTGGGGGTGGACAATAGGCATAACGGGTTTTTTCATAGCAATAATTGGACCTATCGCAGGATCATTTGCAGATAAAAAAAATAGAATTGTATTTTTTATTAGATGCTTCTCTTTATTATGCATTTCGTTTACCGCACTTTTGTGGTTTTCAAAACCATCTCAATCATATCTTTTATATACTTTGGTAATAGTTGGTATTGCAAATTTTTTTTATGAACTAAGTCTGATTTTTTACAACTCCTTACTAAAAGATATTTCGACAAGTAAAAACTTGGGTAAATCTTCAGGTTTTGGTTTTGCTTTAGGATATATAGGTGGAATTGTAATATTACTAATAAGCATCAAATTATTTATTGATACTGATAGTTTGCCTTTCGGATTAACTAAAGAAGAGTCTCAAAATATAAGAGCTATTGCTTTATTGGTAAGTATTTGGTTTTTAATATTTTCTATTCCATTTTTATTTTTTGTAATAAAAGAAACTAAAAAAAAAATAACTAAGAGTGTCTCATCTAACTTTATGGATCTTAAGAAATTAGTTTGGAACAGAAGATTTAGCGTGTTAGGAAAATTTTTGATCGCTAGGATGCTTTATGCAGATGGCTTGAATGCAATTATTGTGATGGGAGGAATATTTGCAGTAGGTGTATTCAATCTTGAGATAAAAGAACTTTTAAAACTTTCTGTACTTATGAATGTAACAGCGTTTATTGGCGCATTTATGGGTGGTGTGGCTAATGATAGATTCGGATCTAAAATTGTTATTATTTTTTCTTTAGTTGGATTAATATTTTCATCAATTGCTATTCTGTTTATTTATTCAAAATCTGCATTTTTTTTTCTAGCTGCAATTAATGGTTTGTTTATAGGACCAGTGCAGTCCGCAAGTCGTGTAGTGATAACGTCTTTATTAAATAAAAGTAATCAGGGTAAAGGATTTGGTTTGTTTGCTACGTCTGGCAAATTAACATCTTTCTTAGGTCCTTTATTAGTAAGTACAGTTACTTTTTTGACAAATAGTCAAAGAATAGGATTTTCTGCTGCTATTATATTGTTGTTAGCAGGATTGATTATTTTACTAAATATTAAAAAAATTAGTTAATAAGATTTACTGAAATTAAAGGTTTATAGAATGAACATTTATAAGTGGTATTTATGTCCTGATAACTACAGTCCTTCAGTAAGGAAGAAACAAATAATTTATAATTATTATCTGTAGGAAGTTTTTCAAGCTTATTATTTTTTAAATTAAATTTAAAATTAGATCTGATTGATTTTATTCCACTAATCATAATTAAAGTTTCATTGTCACTTAGTAAATAATAAGCGTAATCTTCAGGGAAAACTGGCAGATCATAACTTGAACCTAGCTCTTTAACTTTTTTTGGAAACCAATCGTAGGTAATAACTGGACTGATTTTTCCAGTATCATTATATAAAATATATAAATCTTGAGGATAATCTATTATGTAGTTAAATTCCTTACCTTTTGCTAAAACTGCCTTTTCTCTAGTTCTAAAATATAGTGTAAATCTATCGTCGTGTGAAAGCATTTTGCCAATATTAAAAATCTCTTCGAAATCTTGTTTGACAGGCGAGATTTCGTTTGAATTGCCTTCAATATTAAAAAACAAGAAAAAGAATATAAAATATATAAATAATTTTTTCACACCACAGTTGTAATTTTTAACTGTGTGATTTGGTTGTTTAAATTATGACTTAATTTAAGCTTTGAATAAATTTTTTTAGAACAGATAAAAGTTTTTCATCATAATCCACCATATGATCGCCATATTCTTGAAAATAAAAAAATTTGGGTTCATTGGCAAGTTCGTACATTTTTTTTCCCATAGCAAAGGGTACTATCGTGTCTATTTTACCGTGTATAACTAATATAGGAACAGAAACTTTTTTGATCTTCTTATAACTTTCAAATTTGTCCTTAAGTAAAAAACGAACTGGAAATAGAGGATAGTGTTTTTTTCCCATATTTACCATTGAGGTATAGGGGGATTCTAAAATAACACCTGCATAGTTTTTGTTTTGCGCAACTTCAACTGCAACTCCCGTACCCAATGATTCTCCGTAAAGAATTATATTTTCCTCTGTTACACCCTTTAAGTTAAGCCATTTAATCGCACTTTTGGCATCTCTATACAAACCAATTTCACTTGGCTTTCCCTCATTTCCGTTAAAACCTCTCCAAGCAATTATAAGAAAATTTACGTTTAAATCTTTAAAATGATTGAGCTTATAAGTTCTATTTTCTAAAGATCCTGCGTTTCCATGAAAAAATAATATAGTTTTAAATTTATCTATGTTTTTATTATAAAACCAAGCCGTAAGATCGATATTGTCTTCGGTGGTTATTTTTACTTTTTCA
>Ga0208330_1000380_pt1 | contig 21346 bp, 20 predicted proteins | sample DeeseametaMP1896_FD_184180 | JGI IMG/M metagenome (GOLD analysis project Ga0208330, IMG submission 184180) | Marine microbial communities from the Deep Pacific Ocean - MP1896 (SPAdes) | ecosystem: Environmental > Aquatic > Marine > Oceanic | place: East of Hawaii, North Pacific Ocean | collected...
TCCACCCCACGACTATCGGGTGTGGTGAGCAGCGGGATCACCCCCGGTTTTCGCAATGCGCCTTCGCCCATTCGACAATTGTCGAATGGGTGAGTGAACACCGGGTCCCTGGCGGCGCAACGCGACCCCGCAGCAGGTAGCGGGCACCCTGGTGTGCGGCTTCGACGAGAACACCTCCACGGTGGCATGGACGACCGACTCGCAGCTCTTGCTGAGCGAGATCCAGTCGGGCCCGCAGGGTCCGAACATGGTGCAGCTCTACGCGTGGTGGTCGTCGCACTCCTGACCCGACCGCAGGGCGCAGGGAAACCGTCAGGCCGGGGGCGGCGCCACGACCGTCGTGGTGACCGGGGCGGCGGGGGCGGTCTGCTCGCCTTCGTGCAGCGGCGTCCCCGAACTGCCGGACGGTGCCTGCGCGGCAGAGGCGCCTTCGGGCAGCGGCGTTCCCGCACTGCCGGCCGGTGCCGCGGGATCGGCAGCGGCCGGAACCGGTGCCGGGGTGGCCTCGCCGGGCAGCGCGGTGCCCGAGCTGCCTTCGGGCAGCGGGGTTCCTGAACTTCCTTCGGGCAGCGGGGTGCCGGAACTGCCCGCCGGTGCCGGCGTCATCGTCGCCCCGGCACCCTCCGGTGCGGCCTCGCCGGTGTCGCCCTCGGAGGCCGGGGTTTCCGTGGTCTCCGCCTCGGCCGGCGCGGTGTACGTACCTGTCGATGGCGGGGTTCCACCGGTCGAGCTGGTCGCGGGCGGAGCGGGCGGTGCCTCGACCCACACCAGCATGTCGGTGCCGCCGGCGTTGTAGACAACGCTGTCTGGCGCATCGCCCGTGACGTCGAAATAGACCTTGCCTGTGGTGGATTCGCCTTGAGCCAACGTTGCGGGGCTGACTCCCTGCGGGGTGGCGACACCGAACAGCACCCGATAGGTCTGTCCGCTCTCAGCGCGTGCGTTCAGGTTCGCCACGATGGGGATGACGTTGCCCGAGATGGCCTCGTCGGTGGCGGTGGCCTCCCACAGCGTCCCGGCGACGGGGTAGGGGATCGTGTCGGTGCTGGGCTTCAGGCCGGAGACCGTCCAGCCCTGCACGACGTCGCCGTTGACCAGTTCGCCCTGCTCGCCGAGATACTGCATGTCTGCGTCAGCGGCGGCGGTCGGCGCGCCCGCAAGACCGACAGTCGCGGCGGTTGCGGTGGTGATAGCCGCCAGAACGGGCTTGATCTTCACGTCATGTCCTCCTGTTTTCGTGACATCGAGCAGCGAGGTGATCCCCCCGCGAGCAAGGTAGCAGGCGCTCACTCTGAGCAAGCACGGCTCTGCCCCTTCCCGCGTACCTATGGGCATGCGGCTGAGAAATAGCCGGAAACGTGGACGGCGGTCGCATCGAAGGTTGATACTGCTTTTCAGGCATGATCCGTGCCAATTCCGTTTTGTTTGCCGACAGCTTCTGCAGCGGTGAATAACCACACGTGGCGGGCCGCGCCCCAGGCAGCAAATGAAAATGGCTTTGGATGCAAATCCTGCCGACGGAAATATCCACCGGGGTATTTTCCTCACCCCCTGGCGCCGAGTTGGCCTGGTCGTCAGCGTTCCCGCCTTCGGGTCAGGCGGACGCAGGGGCATTACCCCGGTTCATCAGCGAGTTGTCTACACCGTGAGTTCACTTACCGGATGCCCGCGCGTCAGAAACCTGCGTTGACGTGGGCACTTTGTTCGCGCTCAGGCCGGCCGAAAGCCTTGACTAGGCAAAGATCGGGAGACGCTTGACACGGATATCAGCAAAGCCATAAATTCTGATCACATCTTTGTAAAGATGCAGGTGCTGCCGCCGAAATGGGGAGATGGGCAGCACCTCGAAACTTGTATAGGGGGTTTCCATGGCCAAGCATGCCAAGAACCGTGCGCGTCCGGCCGCGATCCGCGCCTACCTGACCGCCGGAGTCACCGGCGCCGCGTTCGCGGGCCTCGGCGCGTTCCTCGCGGTTCAGGACGCCACTCCGGCGACGACGCAGTACGACATCAAGCTGGTGTCGAACGAGGAAGACACGCTCTTCCTCTCGCTCAACGGCGGCAGTGATCGCCGCGATCGCGAGCAGCGTGCGCTCGCGGCCCAGGAGGTGACCGACGCGAACCCGGCGCTGCGCCCCATGTTCGGCGACGGCGGCTGGCTCATCGGCAACGGCCTGGACGCGGTGGAAGGCTGCGAAGGCGCGGCGTGCAACGGCGGCAACGGCGGCCTGCTCGGCGGCGACGGCGGTAACGGCCTGCACGGCGGCAAGGGCGGTGACGCCGGGTGGTGGTTCGGCAACGGTGGCCACGGCGGTGACGGCTTTGCGAGCGAAGGCTATGCGGCCTCTGCCGGTGGCGACGGCGGCAGCGGCGGCTACTTCTTCGGCTTCGGCGGTGACGGTGGTGACGCCGGTGACGGTGCCGTCAAGTCCTCGTCCGGTGTCTATGTCGGGTACTCGGGTGGTGACGGTGGTCGCGGCGGCGCCGGATTCGGCACCGGCGGTAACGGTGGTGCGGGCGGCAGTTACACCAACACCAGGGATATCGCCGACAACCCGGACACCGAGATCGACGAGTCACTGCAGAACGATGTGATCGGCGGCGCAGGAGGCGACGGCGGTGCGGCCGGCGGGTTCGTCGGCACCGACGGCCACGGCGGCGCCGGCGGTGACGCCGTCTCGGAGAACGGCAGTGCCGTCGGAGGACTGGGTGGTGACGGCGGTGGCACCGGCACGATGACCGGCGGCCTCGGCGGTAACGGCGGCGACGGTGGTGACGCCGAGGCCAATGCCGACGGTGAGACCGCGACCGGTGGCGCCGGCGGTGCCGGTGGATGGACCGGTACCGGTAACGGCGGACTCGGCGGCAACGGCGGTAACGCGGTCGGAAACGGGGGCGCCGACGCCGTCGGCGGTGACGGCGGCGAGGGCGGCGGATCCCGCGTCGGCAACGCCGGTGAGGGCGGCAACGGCGGTGACGCGCTCAGCACCGACGGCGAAGCAACCGGCGGGCGTGGCGGCGACGGCGGACACACCTGGGTGTTCGGTGAAGGCGGCGGCGACGGCGGCAACGGCGGTAACGCCGAGGCCGAGGAGGACGCCACCGGTGGCGACGGTGGCGACGGCGGCAACGGCGGACTCTTCGGCTATCCCGGAAACGGTGGTGACGGTGGCGACGCGGACTCGACCAACGGCACCGCCACTCCCGGCGCCGGGGGCGCGGGCGGCGTCGGCGGCGAAGACGGTGAGTCGGGGGAGACCGGCGACAGTGACAGTGACAGTGACAGTGACGGCGGCGACAGCGCCTGACCTCCAGCGACACTGACGACGACAGGAAGAGCGCCGGCCACAGCTGTGGCCGGCGCTCTCTCTGCTGTCAAAGAGGTTGTCGGCACCAGACTTTGACGTAACTCACGTGAGGCTATGATCGCCCAATGTCGGAAACCTCTGCATCCCGTCCCGATCGGCTCGTCGTGGTGGCCCTCGTCGTCGCGGTCGGCGCACTGGCCGTGGCGATCTGGGCGCTGCTGAGCGCCCCGTCCGCGGGCGAGGCGACCTCCGCCGACGAGGCGTCCTCCGCCGACGAGACCTCGTCCGGTGGCGAGGACTCCCCCGAGGAAGCCGGCGCCCGCATCTGCGGCGCCTTCGACACCGTGCGCAACGCGGTGTCGCTGCAGACCAACGCTGACCTCGGCGCGGACCCGGTAGCCGTGCAGGCGGTCGCGGCGAACGCCCGATTGGCGACCCTCGGCGGAGGGCAGTATCTGTTGACGCAGCTGAGCGATGCGACGCCGAGTGAGCTGTCCGAATCCGTGCGGTCGTTCGCCAACACGCTGCAGAACATCGGTATCGGCCAATTGGCCGGCTCACCGGCCAATGACCCCGCTCAGGTTCAGCGCCTCGATGCCGCACAAGACGATGCGGCGCGCATCTCCGAGCTGTGTCAGCAGTGAGGGGTCAGGCGGGCACGAACTCCACGCCCGCCAGCGCGACTGCGTCGTCACGGTCCGGCGCAGTCACCACCGCCGCGTAGGAGTTGTCGGACTTCCAGACACTCACCTTCAGTGTCTCGCCGGGGAAGACCACCCCGGCCATCCGGGCGCCGAACGATTTCAGTCCGCTGACATCTCCGTCGAGCAGGTTGTCCACCAACGCTTTGCACGTCATCCCGTAGGTGCACAGGCCGTGCAGGATGGGGCGGGGAAACCCGGCAGCGGCGGCGAAGTCCGGGTCGGAGTGCAGCGGGTTGCGGTCGCCGCACATCCGGTAGAGCAGAGCCTGCGACGGCGAAGTCGGAACCGACAGCTCGAAATCGGGGGCTCGGTCCGGGGCGGCCTGACTTGTGGACGGTCCGCGGTCGCCGCCGAACCCGCCCTCGCCGCGGGCGAAGATGGACCGTTTCTGCTTCCACAGCAGTGTGCCGGTCGGATCGTTGACGGTCGTTTCGGACCAGATCACTGCCGCCTTGCCTTTGTCCCAGATCTCGGTGAAGCGGGTGACGGCGATTCCGGTGCCTGCCGGCGGTATCGGGCCGGGCACTTCAACGGCTTCGCTGGCGTGCAGCACCTTCGACAGCTCGATGTCGATGCCGGGAAACTTCACCGCAGGCGGCTCGGTCATGTGGAAACTCTGCGCGACGTTGCCGAATGTCGGTAGCACCTGCGGTGTGTCGTCGGTCAGATAGCGCAGCTCCTGCTTGTCCATCGGGTCGGCGCCCGCACCCAGACCCAGGTGATAGAGCTGGATATCGCTACTGTTCCACGAGAATTCGACCGGTTCGAGCTCGGCGCCGATCGCCTCGTCGAGGTTGATGGGCATTGCTCAGTCCTTCCGGTGCCCGGTCGCGGCGATGTGCAGTGCCGCGAGATAGCCGAACGTCATGGCCGGCCCGATGGTTCCGCCCGGTCCGGGGTAGGTGTGGCCCATCACCGGCGCGCTGACGTTGCCCGCAGCATAGAGGCCCTCGATCACCGAGCCGTCGTCGCGCAGTGCTCGACCGTCGTTGTCGGTGACCACCCCGCCCTTGGTGCCGAGGTCACCGGGAACCATCTTCGCCGCGTAGAACGGGCCTTGGCTGATCTCGCCGAGATTGGGGTTCGGCTTGTTCGTGGGGTCGCCGTAGTACCGGTCGTAAGCGCTCTCGCCCCGCTTGAAGTCCTGATCGACGCCGTCGCGGGCGAAGCCGTTGAAACGCTCGACCGTCGCGGTGAGTTCCGCGGCGGGCAGGCCGGTCTTGGCGGCGAGGTCATCCAGGGTGTCGGCCTTGACGATGACGCCGGATTCCATCCACTTCGACGGGATTCGCTGTCCCGGCTGAAGACCGGCGAAAATGTAGCGGTCGCGATACCGCTGGTCGAACACCAGCCAAGCCGGGATGTTCTCTCCGGGTCCGGGACCCTGTCCGTATTGGCCGCCGTACATGTGGTGGCACGCCTCGACATAGGGCATCGACTCGTTCATGAAGCGCTTGCCGGCCATGTTGACGATGATCGATCCGGGCGAGTTGCGTTCGGACAACGCGAACCAGGGTGCGCCGACCAGGGGCACCGTAGGGCCCCACCAGGCGTCCTCCATCACATCCAGTGCGGCACCCAGCTTTTCGGCCGCCAGGATTCCGTCGCCGGTATTGGCCACCGCTCCGACCGTCCACTCGGTGGTGATCGGGGCGCGCTGGTACTTGACCCGCATCTGCTCGTTGTGTTCGAACCCGCCGCTGCCCAGGATCACGCCGCGCCGCGCCCGGATGAGTTGCGGGTCCGCTGTTTCGGGTCCCTGGGTGTCGCGTACCAGAATGCCGGCGACGACACCGTCTTCGATGTACAGGTCGGTCATTGCGGTGTTCAGCAGCACCGGCACTCCCGCGTCACGCAACCCGATGCGCAGCGGGGCGATGAGGGCACGGCCCATCCCGACGAGGTTCTTGCCCGTGGCCTGGGCCCACATCGTGCGGGCGCCCACCTTGAGGCTGCGCAACACGCCGCGGGGGTGGCGCTTGAGCTGGTTGAGTCGGACGTAGTCCTGCTGCATCACCACCACGTTCAGTGGCACCTTGCCGTACGGGGGTTCGAGGCCCTTGAGGTCCGGGCCGAGCTTCTTGGCGTCGAACGGCTTGGGTTCGACCGACCGCCCGGAGGCCTTGCCGCCCGGAGTTTCGGGGTAGTAGTCGGAGTAGTTGGGAACCCAGCACAGCTTGAGCGGGGAGTGCCGCAGGACGAACGACAGCATCTCCGGCCCGCGCTTGAGGTAGGTGTCGATCTTGTCGGCCGGCACCACGTCTCCGATGATCGCGTGCAGGTAGGTGCGGGCCGCCTCGGTGGTGTCCTTGACACCGTCGCGCTGCAGGACCTCGTTGTTGGGGATCCACACGCCGCCACCTGACCGCGCAGTGGAACCACCGTAGTGCGGGGCCTTCTCAACGACTACTGTCGAGAGTCCCTGGTGGGCGGCGGTGAGTGCGGCGACCATGCCGGCGGCGCCGCTCCCGACCACGACGACGTCATACACCTGTCCAGTCATGTAGAACACGTTATAGAATTGCCCGGCCAGCTAACAACTGGCCCGGTCAGAAAAACGAGGGGAATTCATCTGATGCTCCGTGACGAGGTTCGGGAACGACTCGCCGCCGATCTCGCGCAGGCGGAACGCAGCAGGGTTCCGATCTCGCCGTTGACCGACGGTCAGCCCGACATCGACGTGGTGGATGCCTACGAGATCCAGCTGATCAACATCCGGCAGCGGGTGGCTGAGGGGGCTCGGGTGATCGGGCACAAGGTGGGCCTGTCGTCGGAAGCGATGCAGAAGATGATGAACGTCGACGAGCCCGACTACGGGCATCTGCTCGACGAGATGCAGGTCTTCGAAGGGACTCCAGTCCGGTCGGACCGTTACCTCTATCCGCGGGTGGAGGTCGAGGTGGGATTCATCCTGGCCGACGATCTGCCGGGAGCGGGTTGCACCGAGGACGACGTGCTCGCTGCCACGGCGGCATTCGCCCCGGCCATCGAGCTCATCGACACGCGCATCACGAATTGGCAGATCAAACTGTGCGACACGATCGCCGACAACGCCTCGTCGGCCGGCTGGGTGCTCGGTGAAGCCCGGGTCTCGCCCAAGGACGTCGACATCAAGGCCATCGACGCGGTCCTGACGAACAACGGGGAGGTCGTCGCCGAGGGGCGCAGTGACGCGGTGCTGGGCAATCCGGTCACCGCGGTGGCCTGGTTGGCCCGCAAGGTGGAGAGCTTCGGGGTGCGGTTACGGGCTGGCGACATCGTGCTCCCGGGTTCGTGCACCCGTGCGATAGATGCCCCGCCGGGCAGCCACTTCGTGGCCGAGTTCAGCGGGTTAGGTTCAGTACAACTGAGTTTCGAATAAGGAGCCGCTCATGGCTGACAAGAAGTCTGTGGCGATCGTGGGGTCGGGCAACATCAGCACCGACCTGCTGTACAAGTTGTTGCGTTCGGAGTGGCTGGAGCCACGCTGGATGATCGGCATCGATCCGGAGAGCGAAGGCTTGGCCCGGGCTCGCAAGTTGGGGCTGGAGACGTCGCACGAGGGAGTGGACTGGTTGCTGAGCCAGTCCGAGAAGCCCGACCTGGTGTTCGAGGCGACCAGTGCCTACGTGCATCGCGCCGCGGCGCCTCGCTACGCCGAAGCCGGCATCCGGGCCATCGACCTGACCCCGGCGGCGGTGGGTCCGGGCGTGATCCCGCCGGCGAATCTGGGTGAGCACCTCGACGCACCGAATGTCAACATGGTGACCTGCGGGGGCCAGGCCACGATCCCGATCGTGCACGCCGTCAGCCGCGTCGTCGAGGTGCCTTACGGCGAGATCGTGGCGTCGGTGTCCTCGGCCTCGGCCGGCCCGGGTACCCGGGCGAACATCGACGAATTCACCAAGACCACCAGTGCTGGGGTGCAGAACATCGGCGGCGCCAAGCGGGGCAAGGCCATCATCATCCTCAACCCGGCCGATCCTCCGATGATCATGCGCGACACCATCTTTTGCGCGATCCCCGAGGACGCCGACCGCGATGCGATCGCCCAGTCCATCCGCGACGTCGTCGCCGAGGTGCAGACCTACGTTCCGGGCTACCGGTTGCTCAACGATCCGCAGTTCGACGATCCGTCGATGAACTCCGGAGGGCAGGCTGTGGTCACCACGTTCATCGAGGTGGAGGGCGCCGGTGACTACCTGCCGCCGTATGCGGGAAACCTGGACATCATGACCGCCGCCGCGACGAAGGTCGGCGAGGAGGTCGCCAAGAAGATGGCAGCAGCGAGCCTTTCCACGACAGGAGGCCAATCATGAGTGGCAGCGCATCGCGCATCGGCGGAGTCGACGACATCTACTTCGACCCCATGTGGGACATCCGGATGACCGACACGTCGCTGCGCGACGGTTCGCATCACAAACGCCACCAGTTCACCGCCGATGAGGTCGGCGCCATCGTCGCGGCGCTGGACACGGCCGGGGTGCCGGTCATCGAGGTCACCCACGGCGACGGGCTGGGCGGGTCGAGCTTCAACTACGGGTTCTCCAAGACCCCGGAGCAGGAGCTGATCAAGTTGGCCGCAGAAACCGCCAAGGAATCGAAGATCGCCTTCCTGATGCTGCCCGGAGTGGGGACCAAGGAGGACATCAAGGAAGCCCAGAACAACGGCGGGTCCATCTGTCGCATCGCGACCCACTGCACCGAGGCCGATGTGTCGATCCAGCATTTCGGGCTGGCCCGCGAGCTCGGCCTGGAGACGGTCGGCTTTCTGATGATGAGCCACACCATCGCGCCGGAGAAGCTGGCGGCCCAGGCACGCATCATGGCCGATGCGGGGTGCCAGTGCGTCTATGTCGTCGACTCCGCGGGTGCGCTGGTGCTCGAGGGGGTCCGCGACCGGGTGGCCGCACTGGTGGCCGAGCTCGGCGATGACGCCCAGGTCGGTTTCCATGGCCACGAGAATCTCGGCCTCGGGGTGGCGAACTCGATCGAGGCGGTACGCGCCGGCGCCAAGCAGATCGACGGCTCGTGCCGCCGCTTCGGTGCCGGCGCCGGCAACGCCCCTGTCGAGGCGTTGATCGGAGTATTCGACAAGATCGGTGTCAAGACCGGCATCGACTTCTTCGACATCGCTGACGCCGCCGAGGAAGTCGTCGCTCCGGCGATGCCCGCCGAGTGCCTGCTCGATCGCAATGCGCTGATCATGGGGTATTCCGGGGTGTACTCGAGCTTCCTCAAGCACGCCATCCGCCAGTCCGAGCGCTACGGCGTGCCCGCCCACCAGCTGCTGCACCGCGCGGGGCAGCGCAAACTGATCGGCGGCCAGGAGGACCAGCTGATCGACATCGCACTGGAGATCAAGCGCGAGATGGATTCGGCGTCGGCCTGACCGGCGACGCTCACCCCCACTGCCGTAGTGGCTTGTTCGCCTGGTACGCCGATTCTCGACTGGTGTTCCAGCTGAGCGGATACGCTGACGCGTGCGACCGACCGGTCGTCGACAACGTCGTCGATAGTGGGGGATTTCCATGACCACGTCTGTGATGACCATTCGCCGTGGCCTCTACAGCGTCCTCGCCGGCGGGGCGCTCGTGCTCGGCCCGGCGCTCCTGGCCCCGATGGCCACCGCGCAGCCCGACCCCGCGCCCGACTGTTCGGCAGCGAATGTGGCCCGCACCGTCAGTGCCGCCACCGCGGCCGAGGGGGACTACCTGGTGGCCAACCCGCCGACCAACTCGCAGCTGTCGAGTATCTCGTCGCAGCCGCCGGAGCAGGCCCAGGACTCCTACAACGCATATTTCGAACAAAACCCCCAGGTCAGAGATGACTTGGCGGCGATCCACCAGCCGGTGAGCGCGTTGAGCGAGCAGTGCGGCTTCGACGTGGCGCCGACGCTGGTGGCCGCCGCGGTGTGGCAGACCCAGCCTCAGACGGCGGCGGGAGTCGACACCCCGAACCTGAACCAGAACCAGGAAGGCACTCCGGCGGGAGTCGAACCACCGTCCTAGAGGGCCGGGTAAAAGCCCCGGCCGCTCAACCCGACCTGGATCTCGTCAGTCGGCCGTCGAGATGGCCCTCGGCCCGCTGACCTGGGCGGAGTTTGGCGCGCCACCGAATCGGCTAGGCACGGTGTACGAGCTTGTTGTTCGCACACCGTGAGGAGTGATCTTCCATGACCGCGTCTGTCAGGACCGTGCGACGTAGTCTCTTCGGCGTCTTTGCCGGCGGCCTGCTCGCCTTCGGGTCGGCAGCGATTGTGGCGCCGGTGGCCAACTTCGAACCGGCGCCCGCATACGTGTACACCACCAGCGTGAGCGGACAGACCGACACGAACTGACTCGCCGTGAATTAGCCAGCAACCGGTTGGGCTTCACACGGCGGTAAGGTCGCGATGTGCCGCGGTTCTGCGGCGGCCGGTGACGGCGCATCCACGGCATCGGAGACCTACTGACCGTCCTTCTCGTTGCACCGCGTGCGCGCGGCTGGATACACCTGGTGACTGCGGTCGCAGCTGCGGCGGCCGGCGTGGGGTTGCTGATGGACGCGTGGGTGTCGTCGACCCCGCGCGCAGTCGGTGCTGTGTTGGTTTATGTGGTCGGAATTGTTGCCATGTTCGGCATCAGCGCCACCTACCACCGTGTCCGGTGGGGGTCCGTGGTCGCCGAGAAGTGGATGATGCGGTTGGACCACTCCGCGATCTTTGTCTTCATAGCGGCGAGCTACACACCGCTGGCGATTCTTGCGATGCCGCCGGACATCGGCGCGGATGTGCTGACGATCGTCTGGATCGGTGCCGGCGTAGGTGTGATCCTCAAGATGTGCTGGCCCTCTGCTCCCCGATGGGCAGGCGTGTGCTGCTACCTGGTGTTGGGTTACGTGGCGGTCTGGTTCGCCGAGACACTCTTGGTGGGCGCGGGCGCCACCGTCGTCGCGCTGCTCGTCGCCGGGGGCGTCCTGTACAACGTCGGCGCCCTGCTCTATGGCGCACGATGGCCCGACCCCTGGCCGTCGACCTTCGGCCACCATGAGTTCTTTCACGCCTTCACCGCCGCAGCGGCGATCTGTCACTTCGTAGCGATCTGGCTCGTCGTTCGTTAGGCGTAGGAGTGCGCAACTCGTCGGTGCCACCCGGCACTTTCTCGTCGGTGCCACCCGGCACGATGGGCTTCATGGCGACACGAGCCGAAGCGCAAGCGATCTTGGAACACCTCGCTGGTCCGACGGCCGTCCTGCGGGACGACCAGTGGGCGGCCATCGAAGCGCTGGTGGTGCAGCGCCGTCGCGCGCTGGTGGTGCAACGCACCGGCTGGGGCAAGTCCGCGGTGTACTTCATCGCCGCGAAGCTGCTCCGCGCGGCAGGGCTCGGCGCAACCGTCATCGTGTCGCCTCTGCTGGCGCTGATGCGTAACCAGGTCGCTGCCGCCGACCGGGCCGGCGTGCATGCCGCGACCATCAACTCCAGCAACGTGGCAGACTGGTCGGACATCCATGCCCGGGTGCGCGGCGGTGACCTGGATGTACTTCTGGTCAGCCCGGAACGGCTGACCAACCCCGATTTCCGCGACGAGGTGCTTCCGGCGCTGGCCCGCGATGCCGGGCTGGTCGTCGTCGACGAGGCCCACTGCGTCTCGGACTGGGGACACGACTTTCGGCCCGATTACCGGCGCATCCGCACTCTGGTCGCCGAACTGGGCACCGACATCCCGGTGTTGGCCACCACTGCCACCGCCAACGACCGGGTCGTGGCCGATGTCGCCGCGCAGCTCGGAGTGGGGGGACGCAACACGTTGGTGTTGCGCGGCGGCCTGGACCGTGAGTCGTTGCGGTTGTCGGTGGTGCAGGCGGGCAATCCCGCCCAGCGGGCAGCCTGGCTGGCCACCCACCTCGACGCGCTGCCGGGGTCAGGGATCGTCTACACCCTGACCGTCGCTCAGGCGCACGATGTCGCGGCGCTGCTGCGTGAGCACGGTTACCAGGTCGCGGCCTACACCGGCGCCACCGAGGCGGCCGAGCGGGAACAGCTCGAGACCGACCTGCTCGAGAACCGGGTGAAGGCGCTGATCGCGACGTCGGCGCTGGGGATGGGTTTCGACAAGCCGGATCTCGGGTTCGTCGTCCACCTCGGCGCGCCGTCCTCGCCGATCGCGTACTACCAGCAGGTGGGACGAGCGGGCAGGTCGACGTCGAGCGCCGAGGTGGTGCTGCTGCCCGGGCGGGAAGACCAGGACGTGTGGCGGTACTTCTCCTCGGTCGCGTTCCCGTCGGAAGCCATGGTGCGCTCGGTGATCGCCGCGCTCGACCCGGATCGTCCGACATCGACACCCGCGCTGGAGCCACTGGTCGACCTGAACCGTTCCCGGCTGGAGATGGTGCTCAAGGTGCTCGACGTCGACGGTGCCGTGCGCCGGGTGAAGGGTGGCTGGGTGGCCACCGGGACGCCGTGGAATTACGACGAACAGCGGTATCGGACTCTGGAGGAGGCCCGCCGGCGCGAGCAGCAGGCGATGCTCGACTACCAGTCCACCGACGGCTGCCGGATGGCCTTCCTGCGGCGTCAGCTCGATGATCCGGAGCTCGGGGCGCAGGAGCGGTGTGGCCGTTGCGACAACTGCGCCGGGTCGCGATTCGACGGTGCCGTCGACAGCACTGCCGTCGACGATGCGCGCGAGCGGCTGATGCGTCCCGGCGTGGAGATCGCCGCTCGCCGCCAGTGGCCCACCGGGCTGGCCAAGCTGGGCGTCGAGCTGTCCGGCCGGATCTCCGACGGTCCCGCCCCGGGCCGTGCCATCGGCCGGCTCACCGATCTGGGCTGGGGCGCGCGGCTGCGTCGGCTGCTCGCCGAGGAGGACGCCGAGGTGCCCGACGACGTGGTGGCGGCTGCGGTCAAGGTGCTGGCGTCCTGGGACTGGGACACCAGGCCGACCGCCGTGATGGCCCTGGACTCCGACACCCATCCCACGCTGATCACGTCGTTGGCCCGTCGACTCGCCGAGCTCGGTCGGCTGACGGATCTCGGCACGCTGCACTACGACCCGCGGCGCCGGCGGGTGACCGCGGTGAACTCGGCGTACCGCGTGGCCGCCCTACAGGGGTCGTGGTCGGCGCCGGATTGTCCGTTCGACGGGCCGGTGCTGCTGGTCGACGATCTGGCCGACACGGGATGGACGTTCACGATGGCTGCCCGCGCCGTGCGTGCGGCGGGCGCCCCCGCCGTGCTGCCGTTCGCGCTGGCGTCGAGCAGCTAGCAGCGGGGGCTAATTCCGCGTGCGTGCCACCTCGGCAGCACCGTTGCCCGTGATGAGCCACAGCGTGGTGAGACTGGCCACGAGGTCGGACACCGAGATGTCGGCCCGGCCGTCCAGGTAGGCGAGGATGGCGTCGGCCGTTCCCCCGACGATGAACGCGGGCGCCACCTTGGCCAGCGCGTCCTTTTCCAGCTCGACGTCGTGGATCGTGCGCGCGTGTCCGACCAGAACAGCCGTCAACCCCCGCATCACGGATGCCCGATGCTCGTGCAGCACGGGGGAACTCGCCACCCCACCGAGCAGGATCCGGCCCCGGCGCGGGTCGTCGACCAGGGTGTGGACCAGGGCGAGCACGGCGGCAGCGGCCTGATCCTCCAGTGGTGCGGTCACGGCGGCGGCGATGGCGCTCATCGTCGCGGTCCGGACCTCCTCGGCGATCGCATCGACCACGGCGGTGGCCACCTCGTCGAGGCTGGCGAAGTTCTCGTAGAAGTACCGCTTGTTGAGTCCGGCAGCGGCGCAGAGGCGGTCGACGGTGAGGGTTCGCCACTCATTGCCGGCAAGGGCATCGATGGCGGCGTCGAGCAGTCGGGCTCGCCGCTGGTGCCGGCGCGCGTCCGCGGTCTGGCCCGCGTACGTGCGTCCCGAAGTGTCGGCCACCCGACGATCGTCGCACCCGCGGCCGCCGGGGTCGCGGGAGACTCTTGACAACACCGGCCCAATTCTGGCACGTTCGAGTACCAGATAATCTGGCACAGACTCGTACCAAAATGTGAGGATCTTCGTTGAGCACATCGATCGCCGACCCAACGCCCGAATCAGCTGCTTCCTTCGTCAACGGCGGTGCGTCGGTGCTCGCCGAACTGCGCGAGCTCGCAGCGACGTCGCCGGCGCTTGCGCGTCGCCTCGGCTGGGACTACCTGTCCGAGTTGGGCGCCGGGAACCGTCGCGACCAGCTGGCCGAGTTGTTCGCCAAGGGCGAGGCGCCCGACGGTCCCCACGGTGAGATGGAAGGCCTGATCGTGGGCAAGCTCTTCGGCATTCCCGAAGCGCATCTGGCCAACCCGTTGATGAAGATCGACCCGACGTGGCGTGGAAAAACATTCGACCAGCGCACCGGAACCGGGTTCAACCGGCTCAGCCCGCTGGGGAAGTACACACTGCGCGCGGTGGCGCCGCTCTACGGCGGTCTGCGCCGGATCGGGCGAGAGGTGCAGGGTTACGGATTCACCCACAAGCTCGACACCGCCGCCGCCGAACCGTTCAACGAGGTTCGCGCGCTGGACTATTCACCGGCGGAGTACCGCAACCCGAGCGTTCGGACGTTCCCCATCAAACGCACCCGCGACGAGATCGTCGAGTTGGTGCCCCGGCTTTACCTCGGTCGCGCTCTGCTCACCATGCCCGACGGCGAGGTCCGCCTGATCGCCTACTTCGCGCTCCGCGAGTTCAGCGACGAGCGTGACGCATGATCGCGCTCGACGGCGCCGTGGTGTGCGTGACCGGCGGGGCCCGCGGCATCGGCAAGGCCACCGCCACCGCGCTGGCACGCCGGGGCGCCCGGGTGTGGATCGGGGACATCGACATCGAGGAGGCGGACCGTACTGCCGATGAGATAGGGGCGCGGGCACATCCGCTCGATGTCACCGACCCGGCAAGTGTGGCGGCTTTCCGTGACGCGAGCAGCACCGACGGGCCACCGGACATGGTGGTGAACAACGCCGGGATCCAGATCATGGGGGCATTCGTCGACCAGAAGGTGGAGCTGTATCACCGGGAGGTCGCGATCAATCTGCTCGGCGTCATCAATGGCCTCCATGCCTTTCTGCCCGGCATGCTCGACCGTGACCGCGGACACATCGTCAACGTCGCGTCCATGGCCGCCAAAGTGACGACACCGGGAATGTCGGTGTACTGCGCCACCAAGTACGCGGTGGCAGCGCTGTCCCGGGCGGTGCGCGCGGAGATCGCCTCCAGTGCGGTGACAGTGAGCACCGTGTTCCCGACGGCCGTGCACACCGAGCTCACCGCAGGAGTGGCGCTCGATCTGCTGCCCACCCGCCAGCCGGAGGACATCGCCGCGGCGATCGTCGACAGTGCTCGTCATCCGCGGCGCGAGATCACCGTTCCCGGTTGGCTGTCACCGATGGGAGTGGTCGAGGAGGTGGCGCCGGAGCCCCTGTTGCAGCGACTCAAACATCTGGCGACGCTGCGTCGGCCGCCGGGGCATTACGACGAGTCGGTGCGCCGACGTTATCTGGACCGGATCGGCCAGTGACCGCCCTGACCGACCCGATGCAGGCCAAGGTGCGCATGCAGTCCCTCGCGGCCGGCGTGACAGCGCGTTACCCCAGCCGCGAGCGTCCCCTGGCCCATCCCCCGGCCGGCTCCGATCTGGCGCCGGTGATGGGTGACTACGGGTTCCCGCTCATCGGACATCTCCTGAGCTCGATCGTCGAACCGCTCGACTTCGCCCGCCGTCGCTATGCCCGCTTCGGTCCGGTGAGCTGGGCCGGGGGCGTGGGATTCCGCATCGTGTCGCTGATGGGTCCGGAGGCGCTCGAAACCGCGTGGATCAACAAGGACAAAGCTTTTTCCAGCACGCGCGGATGGGCGCCGGTGATCGGCCCGTTCTTCCATCGCGGGATCATGCTGCTCGACTTCGACGAGCACCGAGACCACCGCCGCATCATGCAGCAGGCATTCACCCGCAGCGCTCTCGACGGCTATCTGGCGCTGATGCGGCCGGGCATCCGGCGCACCGTCGCCAACTGGCCCGCGGCGCCCCGGTTTCCCTTCTACTCATCGGTCAAGCAACTGCTGCTCGACCAGGCCGCCGAGGTGTTCGTCGGGACCACCCTCGGCCCCGAAGCCGACGAGCTGGCCGCCGATTTCCACGCCACGGTGCACGGCGGTCAGGCGATGATCCGCGCCGATGTCCCGGGCGGAACCTGGGCGCGGGGCTTACGAGCCCGGGAACGGCTCGAACGGTACTTCGCCGCCCAGATCCCCGCCCGCCGCGCGGGTTGCGGCACCGACCTGTTCTCGATGCTGTGCCACAGCCGAGGCGAGCACGGTGAACGGTTCAGTGACACCGACATCGTCAACCACATGATCTTCCTGTTGATGGCGGCGCACGACACCAGTGCTATCGCCATCTCGATGCTGGTCTACGAGCTGGGCCGGAACACGGAATGGCAGGACCGGCTGCGGGACGAAGCACTTCACAACGCCAACGACGAATTGACCCTCGCCGATCTCGACGGCGGATACCCCCTGCTCGACGCCGCATTCGACGAGATCCTGCGGATGTACGCGCCGGCAGGAACGCTGTTCCGGCAGGCGCTCACCGACACCGAGGTTGCCGGACACTTCATCCCGCGCAAGAGCCAGGTGGCGATCAACGTCTACGCCTCGATGCGGTTGGCCGACTGGTGGCCCGATCCGGATCGGTTCGACCCCGGTCGGTTTCTCGGTGGCGCGGACGTCCGGCCGGTGCACCGCTACGCGTTCGCCCCGTTCGGTGGCGGGGTCCACAAGTGTCTCGGTCAGCAGTTCGCCGACATGAACGTCAAAGCCGTGATGCACCAGTTGCTGCGCCACTTCGACTGGCACGTCCCCGCCGGATACCGTCCGATGATGACCTGGGGTACCGGCCCTACGCCCGCCGACGGACTGCCGATCATGCTGCGCAGGAGGGAAAGCGAGCACCGGCGCAGCGGGATGTGAGCCGCCGGCGGATCCGCGAGCGGGTCACCCGTAGGGCTTGGTGCCCCCGAGCTGCTCGGTGACGGCGTCGGCTGTCATCACCACCGCCTGGGCACGTTCCCGGATCTCGTTGTCGGTCAGTGCTTTCCCGACCTGCATCGACACCACCATCACTTGCCGCCGGTAGTGGTCGAACACCGGTGCCGAGATCACGCTGATGTCGTGGCGGGTCTCGTCGTCGGCGTCGCGCAGGTAGACCCGCTCACCGATGTCCGAGACGAGTTCACCGAGCAGGACGCGCAGTTCGTCCGGCAGAGTGGCCGACACCCCGGCCATCAACGCGTACAACCGCCGTCCGCCGGGCGTGAGCCGTTCGACCAGATATCCGGTTCTTCGGCAGTCGGCCACCACCCGGTCCCGGCGCTCGGTGTCGGTGCGCAGCGGAACAGTGGGTTCCCGGGCCAGCCAGTCGCGCAATGCGTCGTCGTCCCACAGCACGAACATCAGGCCGACCGGGGGAGCGAACGGGTAACTCTGTCCCACCTGCACGCCGACGTCGGCACCCGGTGGGCCGACCAACTCCAGCAGGGTGATGCGGTCGTCGACGACAGCCGCCAGCGCGGCGGTGGTGCCGAACTTCGAGGACAGCCGCCGCAGCTGGTCGCGGGCGGGCGGTCCGATCCGCATCGATTCCTGTGCGACGTGTCCCAGCGAGATCAACGACGGGCCCAGTCGATAGGTCTTGTCGGCGGGGTCGCGCACCAGGTAGCCGGATTCGGCCAGCGTGACGACGATGCCCAGGCAGGTCGGCTTGCTCTGGCCCACGCGCCTGGCCAGTTCGGAGACGCCGAACCGGTCATGCGGATGACGGGCGAGGAAATCCAGTACGTCGACGACGCGCTGCGTCGGCGGCGAGGCTCGCCCACCCATGCATCCCTCCAGCGACATTGACTCGAACTAGAACACGTTCTAATCTCGGATCAGAACTCTACCAGTCCGGTCCAATATTGAACCGTGGAGGCGCTTGCCGCATGTATTCCCAGCCCCTGGTCGACGCCATCGCCGAGGCCGAGGGCCTCGTGGCGGCCGCACCGTTCATCGAGTCCGAAGCCGACCTGCTCGAAGGGCTGCAGTACCTCGCGGGCTGTATCGCCGCGTGCACCCATGTGGGGTTCGACTACGACCGCGACCACCCGTTCCTGCACAGCGGCACCGGTCCCTTCACCAAGATGGGCCTGGACAACCCCGACACGATGTACTTCGGCACCCGCGTGCAGCCCGGCCACGAGTACGTGGTCACCGGCCGGCGCGGCACCACCACCGACGTGAGCTTCCAACTGCTCGGCGGCGAGTACACCGACGAAGTCGTGCCCGACAGCGAGACCGCGTTCGACGACCGCAAGCTCGACATCGCCGCCGACGGCACCTTCGAATGGCGGTTCACCCCCGAGGTGCCCTCGCAGCTCGTCATCCGTGAGGTCTACAACGACTGGTCTGCGCAGCGCGGGACGTTCGCCATCGCCCGGACCGACACCGCGGGCACGGCGCCGCCTCCGTTGACGCGTGAGCTCATCGAGAAGCGCTACGCGGTCGCAGGCAAGCAGCTGGTGCAGCGGGTGAAGACGTGGCTGCAGTTTCCGCAGTGGTTCTACAACGACAGCGAGCCCAACACCATGGTGGCTCCCCGCCTGACTCCCGGGGGTCTGGCCACCCAGTACTCGTCGGCCGGCCAATTCGATCTGGCGCCCGACCAGGCCCTGGTGATCACGCTGCCGGTCACCGACGCGCCATACCTCGGCTTCCAGCTGGGCAGTCTCTGGTACATCTCACTGGACTACATCAATCATCAGACGTCGCTGAACGGCACTCAGGCGCAGGCTGATCCGGACGACAAGATCCGGATCGTGGTCTCCGAGCAGAATCCCGGGGTGACGAACTGGGTGGAGACGCTCGGGCACCGCAAGGGCTTTCTGCAGTTCCGCTGGCAGCGGGTGTCCCGTGAGATGACCGCTGAGGACGGGCCGACGGTGGAGCTGGTCGCGGTCGACAAGGTCGCGCAGTCGCTGCCGTACTACGAATCGAACAAGATCTCAGAAGAAGACTGGCGGGCGCGGATCGCGTTACGTCAGAAGCAGATCGGCGAGAGAATGGTGGGTTGATCGTGGCCGGATCAGAAGGGCTTCTGCAGGACAAGGTCGTGGTGATCAGCGGCGTCGGACCTGCGCTGGGCACCACGCTGGCGCGGCGGTGCGCGGAGGCGGGTGCTGACCTGGTGTTGGCGGCGCGTACGGTCGAGCGTCTCGACGACGTCGCCAAGCAGATCACCGATCTCGGTCGGCGCGCGGTGTCGGTGGGAACGGACATCACCGACGACGCACAGGTGGACAATCTGGTCGCCGAGACGCTGAAGGCTTACGGCAAGGTCGACGTGTTGATCAACAACGCCTTCCGGGTGCCGTCGATGAAGCCACTGGCCAACACCACGTTCGAGCACATGCGTGAGGCGATCGAATTGACGGTGTTCGGCGCGCTGCGGATGATCCAGGGCTTCACGCCGGCCCTCGCCGACGCCAACGGGTCGGTGGTGAACGTCAACTCCATGGTGGTGCGACATTCCCAGGCCAAGTACGGGGCCTACAAGATGGCGAAGTCAGCGTTGCTGGCCATGTCGCAGTCGCTGGCCACCGAGCTCGGCGAGCAGGGAATCCGGGTCAATTCGGTTCTGCCCGGCTACATCTGGGGCAGCACGCTGGAAAGCTACTTCAACCACCAGGCCGGCAAGTACGGCACCACCGTGGACGAGATCTACAAGGCCACCGCGGCGGCATCGGACCTGAAGCGGTTGCCGACCGAGAACGAGGTGGCCTCGGCGATCCTGTTCATGGCCAGCGACCTGTCCAGTGGCATCACCGGCCAGGCTCTCGACGTCAACTGCGGGGAGTACAAGGCCTGATGGCGCGGACCGATGTGGGGACCGTCGATGACCTGCACGCTTCGGCGACCAAAGCCTGCGGGCTGGACGATTTCGGCACCGACGACGACAACTACCGCGAGGCCCTGGCGGTGCTGCTGGACTCGTTCGCCCGTGACGCCGAGCTGACCGAGTTCGGTAGCAAGATGAATCGGTTCTTCGTCCGCAACGCCCTCGTCGCCCGGCTGGTCTCCGAGGCGGCGTTCAAGCAGTATCCCGAGCACGCCGACGTTGCGATCGAGCGGCCCATCTTCGTCACCGGCCTGCCTCGCACGGGGACCACGGCGTTGCACCGTCTGTTGGCGGCCGATCCCCGCCATCAAGGGCTCGAGCTGTGGCTCGCGGAGTTTCCGCAGCCGCGTCCACCGCGCGAAACGTGGGCGGACAACCCGGTGTTCGCCCAGCTCGATGCGCAGTTCACCAAGGCGCACAACGAGAACCCGGACTACACCGGTCTGCACTACATGACCGCCGACGAGGTCGAGGAGTGCTGGCAGCTGTTGCGGCAGTCGCTGCACTCGGTGTCCTACGAGACGCTGGCGCATGTCCCGACCTATGCGCAGTGGCTGGCCGGGCAGGATTGGAGCCGGCCCTATCAGCGGCATCGGCGCAATCTCCAGTTGATCGGCCTCAACGACGTCGACAAACGATGGGTTCTCAAGAACCCGAGCCACCTGTTCGCGCTGGACGCGCTGATGGCGACCTACCCGGACGCGCTGGTGATCCAGTGTCACCGACCCGCGGAGACCATCATGGCGTCGATGTGTTCGCTGGCCCAGCACACCACGGAGGGCTGGTCCACGAAGTTCGTCGGGGAGACCATCGGGGCGGACTCGCTGGAGACGTGGTCGCGCGGTCTGGAGAGGTTCAACGCTGTTCGCGCCCAGCACGATCCGGGGCAGTTCTACGACATGAACTACTTCGACCTGATCGCCGATCCGGTGGCGACGGTCGAAGCGATCTATCGCCATTTCGGTATCGACATGACCGACGAAGCCCGAGGGGCCATGCAGGCCAGTCACGAGGCGAGCAAGCAGGGCCCCCGTGCGCCGAAGCACACCTACTCTCTGGCCGACTACGGGTTGACCGAGGAACAGGTCAAGGAACGCTTCAGGGAGCTTTGACGTCAGCCGTCGCCGGGGGAGGGGGCGCTGGAATACTCTTCGAGGCAGCCTTCCGAGACCGCATGCCGGATGCTGTCCGACAACCGGGGACACGCCCGCTCGCGCGCGGGATCGCCGCCGGACTCTCGGATCTCGGTGAAGTAGGCACAGCGCTGCGTGGCCGCCGAACTCCACTGCACGGACGTGTGCGCCGGCCCGAGCTTCTTCACCCGGACCGAGACGTGGCAGTGTCGGCAATCCACCTCCGCGAGACCGGAGTTGAGGTAGCGCTCGCGGTCCCGCGTGGTGCTTTCGGCCACCGCGG
>Ga0208330_1000382_pt1 | contig 21263 bp, 23 predicted proteins | sample DeeseametaMP1896_FD_184180 | JGI IMG/M metagenome (GOLD analysis project Ga0208330, IMG submission 184180) | Marine microbial communities from the Deep Pacific Ocean - MP1896 (SPAdes) | ecosystem: Environmental > Aquatic > Marine > Oceanic | place: East of Hawaii, North Pacific Ocean | collected...
GTCGGTGCGACGATTCGCCCGCCGTAGCCATTCGCCGTACAGCAGCCGCGTCCGAGCCAGATGCACCACGACCGAAGAGCGGCTCAGTCGCTCGACGGCTTCGGTGAACAGCCCGTCGGTGGTGTCGTCAGCTGCCAGCATCGCTCGTGCGCCGGCCAAAAGTCCTAACCCCCAGTCGGTTCCGCTGGCACCAGCACTGTCCTCGAGGCGCGAGACTGCTTCCACTGCCGCATCGTGTTCTCCGCTGCGGGTGGCGGCCTCGACCAGTTCGTACAGACACCAGCCGTGAAAACCCCGATCCAGATGGCTGCACGCAGCGCGGGCGGCGGTGAACGCCTCGTCGTAGCGGGCCAGGCCGTTGTTCAGCACGGCGGTCGCATAGCAGGTGAGGCCGTGTAGTCGTCCCTCTCCGCGGAGAGTTCCGTCTTTGGCGGCGGTGTCGACGAGTTGGCCGGCGGTCGCGGAGTCGCCACGCCATGCGGCCAGCAACACCGAGTGGTAACGCACCGGCGACCTGCCGGCGGTTGCCTCGGTGATCGAGGCGGCCTCTCCGAGTAGTTGCCCGGCCTGGGCGAACTCGCCTGAGAGTAGATGCACTCCGGCGCGGTAGGTGAGCGCGCGCGGCAGACCAGCGAGCGCACCGGTGTCGCGCGCATGGTTCACCGCGGTCGTCGACAGGTGCCGCACGGCTTCTTCGTCCCACAGTTCGTGGGCCGCCGATTCCTGCAGGATCGGAAAGCCGGGCACCCGCAGCCAACGCCCGACGGCGGTCGGGTCTGTGTCAGCCTGTTCGCGCATCCCAGCAAGGGCCGCGCGCAACGTGTCGGCGCCACTTCGGAGACCACCGGTGATCCTCTCCGCCATCCCTTTGAGCAGGAGGTCCACGGGTCGCAGGTCTCCGGCCGTATCGGCGAGGGCGGCGAGCGCGGCCTCGGCGACCCGCTGGAGGGCGACCGGGTCGGCGAGGCGTCCGGCGTAGATCAGGGCTGCGATGGACTCGAGGTAGCACTCCCGCGAGCTGTAGTCGTCGAAGCGTTCGAGCCTTCGGGCAGCATCGAGCAGTGCCGCCGCTGTGTCGGCGACCCGCGGGGCACCCGTCTCGCCGGATCGGCTGCTTACGAAGTCCATCTGGGCTCGTAGCCTCGCCACCCGTGCCTGTTGCAGCGGCGAGACATCGCTGGTCTCGGCGATGGTCAACAACTCGTGGGCCGCTGAGGTGTCGGCAGCGTCGCGCTTGGCCTGTGCGGCGGCCAGAGCCCTCGTGCCTCGCAGCGTCGAATCCGCTGTCAACGCCGTCGCGCGTTCCAGAAAGGTCGCCGCCGCGGCAACTCCACCCCGTTGCTGAGCGCGCTCTGCCGAACGCTCCAGGTCGGCGGCGATCGTGTCGTCGGGGCCGGCGGCGGCCTGAGCCGCGTGCCACGCCCGACGGTCGGGGTCTGTCCCGGGGTCCGTCGCATCGGCCAACGCGCGGTGGGCCGCCCTGCGGTCGGCCAGATCTGCCGCCCGGTAGGCGGCGGATCGAATCAGCGGATGACGAAACCGCATCTGGGGACCGAAGACGATCAGACCGTCCGCCTCAGCAGGCGCCAGAGCATCGACGGACACTCCCAATTGTGCTGCCGCGCCGAGGAACAACCCGGCATCGCCGATGGGCTCGGCCGCGGCGACGAGCAACAGCAGTTGCGTCTTCTCGGGCAGAGCCTGAATCCGGCGCACAAACCCCTTCTCGACAGCCGCCGGCGAGGAGCGCTTCCCCGAAATCCAGAAGCCACCAGACAGTTCAGCGGAAGAGATACTTCTCGGTACCTCGAGAATTGCCAGCGGCAGGCCGCGCGTCTCGGCGACGATCCGGTCACGCACGCGCGGATCCATGCCACCCACCATCACCGATTCGAGCAATTCCCTCGCGTCGGCGTCGGACAGGCCGCTGACGGTCAATTCCGGCAGTCCCTCCAACAACGCGGGACTGTCACGGACGGCGAAGACCAACGCGACCGGCTCAGCCAGCAGGCGTCGGGCCACGAACCCCAGCGTTTGGACCGTCACCTGGTCGAGCCACTGGGCATCGTCGATGACGCACACCACCGGTCGGACTGCGGCGGCCGCGGCCAGCAGGCTCAGTACTGCCAGACCCACCAGGAATCGGTCCGGCACCGTCCCGACCGCTCTGCCGAACGCCACGTCCAGGGCACCGCGCTGCGGTTCCGGCAGGGCGCCGAGGTGCCCGGACAGCGGCGCGCACAGCTGCTGCAAGCCGGCGTAGGCGAGTTCCATGTCGGACTCGACGCCTGCGATCTGCACGACGTGATGCTCTCCAGCGCGCTCGACGAGATGGTCGAGCAAGGCGGTTTTTCCTGCGCCGGCCTCACCACGCAACACCAGCACCTGGGAGCTACCCGGTGAGAGCGCTGCGACGAGATCATCGAGAGCCGCGCACTCGGCGTCGCGACCGCGGAGCGGCACTGCCTGACCCCGGCTCGACATCGGCATCACCACGCCCGCTGCAGGGACCTCCACCGTCAACCTTGCCGCGGGCCGGTCCGGACTTGATCTGGCGAGGAGAAGTCTAGCCTCGCCTCGGTCTGCCTGTGCGGCTCCGTGGCCAGGACAGTTCAGCCTTTGGCCGCCGTCTGCAGGATCCAGTCCTCAAATCGCGTTGCGAACAGAGTTGCCTGCGGGCCGGGGACCAGGGTCCGCTCACCCAGATCGATTCCCCAGTACTTGGCTTCCGGGTCGGCCACCACCGTGCGACCGTCGCCGACTGCGGTCAGCGCGGTGCGCAGCAGATCGGGCAGGAGCACTGCCGCCGGGCCGCCGATCTCCACGGTGCCACCCACCGGGGCGTGGACCGCCGCGTTCGCGACGCCCTCGGCGACATCCGTCGCTGCCATCGGCTGAAAATAGGCCGGTGGCATACGGACTGAGCCGTCGACGGTCGCCGAGTCGGCAAGGGTGCCGAGGAACTCGAAGAACTGGGTGGCATGCACGATCGTGTACGGGATTGGTCCGCCGGCAATCAGCCTTTCCTGCAACAGTTTCGCGTCGAAGTAACCGCTCTGGGTGGCCAACTCTTCGGTGCCGACGACCGACAGCGCGACGTGATGGGTCACACCGGCCTCCTTCTCCGCGGTCAGTAGATTGGTCGTCGCGGACTCGAAGAACTCCCGTGCGGCGTCGTCGAGCGTCGGTGAGTTCGACACGTCGACGACGACGTCCGCACCCGACAGGACTTCTGCAAGACCCTCCCCGGTGTAGGCGTTGACCCCGGTCGACGGGGCCGCGGCGATGGCCTCGTGACCGCGTGCGGTCAGCGTTTCGACCACCTTCGAGCCGATGAGCCCGGTTCCGCCGACGACTACGATCTTCATGGTGAACCTCCCTGGTTGATGCTGACTGCCGTGCTTTCAACTCTCCAGAATCGATGGCAGCCCCCGAAGTCATCCCGATTCGCAGGATTTGTTCGACGACTCGGATATCGGCGGCTAGTCCACAACGAACGTGACCGTCTCGCGCATCGGGGCGCGTGCGGTGCGCGGGTGGGTCATGTCCGGGTTCTCGTAACCAATGGCCATCCCGCAGAACAGCATGAGCTCCTCGGGCGGAGCGACCGCGTCAGCAACGGTCTCGCGGACCTGGGACCAGGCCATCTGCGGACAACTGTGCAGCCCTTCCGCCCGCAGCAGCAGCATCACGGTTTGCAGGTACATGCCGAGGTCTGCCCACTGAGGCCGGCCCATGTGCCGATCGATATAGCAGAACAGCGCGGCCGTTGCGCCGAAGCAGTCCCAATTGCCGATCGCCGCGCGCTGACGTGCTTCCCAGTCTTCCCGCTCGATACCCAGCGCGCTGTACCGTTCGCGGCCGAACGCCGCCCGACGGTCACTGTAAGGCGGCTTCAGCGCGCGGGGGTACATCTCGAATTCCCGCTCGTCCCAGGGTTCTCCGGCCACCACGCGTGCAAGGGCGATCTTCTTCAGCCGTGCCAGAGGTGCGCCGGTGACGACATAGATACGCCACGGTTGTAGGTTCGATCCGGACGGCGCCCATCGCGCCGCGTCCAGGACACGTTCCAGCACCGGTAGCGGGACAGGCTCATCGGTGAATCCGCGCACCGCTCGTCGGCTTCGTGCCGCTTCGTATACATCCATTGTTCTTCCCTGCGCCGTTCTCAACTATCTCGTCCAGTCTGGTTATCGAGACATCGGCTCGAACCCTTGGAAATCCGTAGTCGCCGAGGAAGAGGCAATGGCCTTCAATCGGTGCCCGTTGGCGCCGCATATCTGGCTCTGGCCAGTCGAGTGGATGCACCCACAGCCAGAATCAGACGACGGCGTCGTACACCACAGCCTGTAAACTTGACTCGCGCTCAACTGAGCTCGCTCAAGGCAAGCCTCTCAGTTGTTACCTACGGTCTCTGTGGTTGTCTCGCAGGATCAGACGATGACGGGGTTGCCTTGCAGACCGCCGTCGGCGCAGGGCCATATGCCGTCGCTCAAGGGGCCGAGCTGCGGGTCCCGAACGATGACCAGCTCGCCGGCCAGGTCGACGACGATGTGGCCGTCCTCGAGCAGCAGGACCCTGCCCATCAGTTCGGTTCTGAGTTCGAGGAGTCTGCGCATACGCAGGTTGGCGGTGACGGTCTGCAGCCAGCCGTCACGCCAGAACACCGCCGCGCCGTTGTTGTCGAGGGCAGGATAAGCGGTGTGATAACCGCTCAGCTTGGGTCCGCGATGCACATCGCCATCGGTGCCGAAGCGGACGAAATACTGCGCCCCTGAGGTATTTTGCGACTCGGGGCCTGATATCACCCCCCGGGGATCGATAAGCATCTGCGCATGCGTGGGCCACTCTTCTGTTGAGACACCGGCCGCATCGTATCGGCGGGTGATGAATACTCCGTACCCCTGAGAGCCAATGAGGAAAGTGCCCGGACCGGCAATGGCCTGCAGGTGCGTCGGTCCTGGTGCAGTCTTCCCGATCAGCCGTCCGGTATCGGTGTCTACGAAGAACGTCACTGCGATGCCGCTGTCACCGCACCTCACGGTGGCCGCGACACGCGATCCCGATACCAGCAACGCCGTCGGCCCGCCCGCCTCGACAATTCGGGGCGTCCAAGGTGGCGTCTGCAGAATCTTCCCGCCCGTGCCACGGCCGATATACACACAACCGCGGAAGGCAATGTCGCGCAACGGCAGAACGGTTGACCACTTCGCCCGACCATCGAGGTCGTGGCGAGCCAGCCGGGCGTGCCGATATCCGGGCGCGGCGCGCGCGCGTTTGGTCGGGAACCACCGTCTCAGCCGGTCCCATTTGGACGGCAGCCACGGTGGCGCAGCGTGGCCCTGTCCGGCCGGTAGCCACAACGCTATGAACCCGTCGGGCAGCACGACAAACGAACCGAGCACCTCCGACGGGTCGCACTGAGGTGTGCACGTATCGACGATCTTCCCGGTCACGTCCAGTAGAGTCAGTTCAGGGCATTGAGGACCGCTATGGGCGATCCAAACAGTTCGATCTCTGGTCAACCGTGGCTTAGTTGGTTTGCCCTTGAATCGTCTGTGCCATAACACCTTGGCGTTGAGGTCGACAGCGCCCACAACGGTGGTGTCGAGGTCGTTGCCCTCGACACCAGTAGTCAAGATCGGGCTGCTCGCGTCCCAAGCAGCCACAGAGCGCACGGTGCCAGGCAATCGCGCGCTGAGCTGCCGCCCAGTTGTCATTGGTCCATCCTGAACCAGACCATCCCGACGAGCAACGTGCCAAGCACCATCGGAAGGCTCGGACGCTCTTGTACTCCCGACACCTCCGACGGGTAGCTCAACTCTTTCTTCACCTGCGCTCTGTACACGAACAGGAAACACGCTCCCCTGCGCTCTTCGACGGACATAAGCCGTGGCGGTCAGTTCGCCGCGCTGCAGGACGCCCGGGTGGCACCGCTGGCCTGACGCCGTCGATACTGCTGGCCGCCGAGTTCGAGGGCGTGGCGTCAACTCGCCACGAGCAGCGGGTTCCAGACCTGGCTAAGTGACGGATGAGGCGCGACCACATGGCGCAGCACCGACAGCGGAACCTCGCCGACCACGGCAACGGTTCCCGCCTGCACCAGTTCCGCGACATCCGGTCCGACGAACGTGGCTCCCAGGAGCGTGTCGCGGTCCGCGTCGATCACGAGCTTCCCCTCGGCGTCGAAGCCGTCCCGCAGAATAGACAGCTCTGCGAGCTCTCCGGGGTAGAGCGCGTTGCGCGTCGTCACATTGAATCCCGCCGCGCGCGCTGCAGATTCGGTATAGCCGACCTCCACCACCTGCGGATCTGTGACGATGATCTGCGCCAGGCGGCCGGAATCATGTGCGGTCGGGTCCGAACCGTCCCGCACGTCGCCCCGCGCGCGGCTTGCCACGCTATCTGCCACGATGCCGGCGTGGTACTGGGAAACGTGCGACAGCAGCGCGCGACCTGTCGTATCACCGATCGCGTAGAGCCACTCACCGTCAACCCCGGTCGCCGTGAGGTGATCGTCGACCGCGACGAAGTCACCCACGGGCAGGCCGACGGTCTCCAGGCCCAAGTCCCCGGTGTTGACCGAACGGCCTGTGGCGACGACGATTTCGTCAGCTCTGACATGGGTATCCGCAGTGGCGACGCTGACACCACCGGAATCATCTCGCGCGACCGCTCTCACCGTGGATCCGAGATGGATCTCGACACCGCGGTCTTGCAACGCGCGCGCCACACGCGCGCCGACGAAAGGTTCGGAACCCTGCAGCAGTGCGGGCCCACGCGCCAGCAGGGTGACGTCACTTCCGAGGCCGGACAGGATCGTGGCACTCTCCACACCGACGACTCCGCCCCCGAGAACGATGCTCCTGGCGGGGACGCTGGTCATGGTCGCAAGATCTCGATTGGTCCACGGTGCCGCATACCTCAACCCGTCGAGGTCGGGGACGAAAGGGCTTGTTCCGGTAGCGAGGACGACGGCGCGCTCGGCGTAGAGCCGACGCTGCGATCCATCGGGTTCCACGACCGCCACCGTGCGCTCCCCGTCGAGGCGGCCCCGGCCATGGACGACCTCGATGCCGGCCCGCCTCAGATTGGTGACAATGTCGCGATCGACGAGGTGCTCGATGATCACGTCTCTCTTGTTGAACACCGCCTCGACGTCCACGCTTTGGCTCGTCACGACCTCTCGCACTCCAGGAACCGCTTTGGCGAGTTGGAGGACCTCGATGGGGCGGATCAGCGTCTTGGTCGGATTGCACGCCCAGTAGTGGCATTCCCCGCCGACCAGCCGGTCTTCGATGAGGGCGACGGCGAGGCCCTGGGTTGCGAGGCGAACTGCCGCGGCCGCGCCGCCGGGGCCGCCGCCTATCACCACCGCGTCGGATCGGTCGGCTCAGCTCATGAATTCTCCTCGACAGTCGTTACATCACCGAATGTTTCGGCTCACTTGACGGACCTGAAGTGAAGGGCCGGACACGCCGGTTCAAGCGGTCCGCGCCCTTTTCGTCGCGTGCGGACGGGGAGGGCCCGTGAGTGCTGTGTCGACGACTCCCCGGAGGGCGCGCCGCAACGGCGCCACATCGCCAGTCACATTGGACAGCAGCACGCCGCCCTGGTAGGCCGCGAGCAGCGCGGAGGCCACCGTGCCGGCGTCCGTGCCCTTGTTCAGTCCTCCGGACGCATCCACGCGTTGAAGCCCGGTCTCCAGCAGCTGTTCCCATCGTGCGAAACCGGCGACCAATGTCCGGCGCGCCGCCACATCGCGATCCCCGAGTTGGTGAATCAGCGACCCGATCGGACAACGAATGGATGCCGTAGAAGCGGCGTGAAAGGCGACGACCTCGTCGCACCAGGCGTAGACGTCGGATGCTGTCGACATCGACTCGAACGTCGGAGTGAGCCCGCCGACGACGCGTTCGACTTGAACGGCGACCACCTCGGCGACGAGGTCGGACTTGTCGACGAAGAAGTGGTAGAGCTGACTGCGTCCGACGCCCGCGGAAGCGCCGATCTCGTCGAGCGAGGTGGACTGGATGCCCTGTGTGCCGAAAAGATCACACGCGGCGTCGATGATGCGGCCCACGGTCGCCCGACCGCGGTCCGTGGTCGGTGTCGCTTTGATGGTCGCCTCCTCGTTCCGCTGGCCGACAGGTGCTGTACTGAATAGTACATTTCTGTATCGCTCAGTACAGTCTGCGGCGCCGGGCGTCGGTGGCGCGCTGCTCAGTGCCTTCACCGTCGCCAACCCGCGTGGTACCGATGCCGAGCACCAGGAGTTTGGCGGTGCCCATCGCGACCGGGCGTCGGCGCGGACGTGGAGGTCCGCCGAGGCTATTCGTCGTCTGACGCCGAGTCGCCGTAGTCCCAAGACAGGGTTCGCGCGGGGGTCACGTAGATGTAGGTGGCACCCGGTCTCGGCGCGGTGGGCCACTCGGACTCCGGCACGCCGCGTGACCGGGCGCCGTGGCGTGCGAGCTCCAGCGTTTCAGCGGGTTCCCGAACGATGCGCGCGTGACCTTGGAACATCACCCCGCGGATATCTGCCATGGTTGAGCCGTCTTCGAGCATGACGCTCACGTTCGGATTGCGCTCTACGTTGGCCACTTTGCGCGTGCCATCTCGCACACCCATGACGACGTCACCGTCCATCCGAAAGTAGCCCAGCGGCACGGTGTGTGGGAACCCGTCCTTATCGATGGTGGTCAGGATCGCCCAGCCCGGACGGCTGTCGAGGAGCGCCGTGATTTCGTCGTCAGTCAGTTTGCGCGGCATGTGGCGAGGTTACTCGTGGGCCGCTCTCGCCCGCATTGCAGCGAAAGCTCTGCGGCAGCCCCTCGCTGTCGGTCGGCCCCGGCAAGCCGCTCACTTGGCGGCTTTGGAGTTCTTCGAGGTCTAACGTTGGCGGAATGGGTTTGTTCAGCCATGAGGAGTTCCGGGACCTTGCCGACCGCACTGCGGGCGGCGCTAGTGATGGGGTCGTCGAGAGGGCGCGCGGTGCTGAGGTGGAACAATTCGGGGCGGATGATCCTGTGGTGGTAGGTCCGGGGTTGCCGCCCGAGGATGGATCGTGCGGTCAATTCACGGTGCAGTTTCACGTGTCTACGTCACTGCTGATCGGGTTGAAACGTATCGCTGATATGCGCGGGGAGAGCGTGCCGGAGGTCTGCCGCCAGGTGATCGGTGTGTTTGTTGCCCAGCAGGAGGGCGAATTGGGTGCGCTGCTTGCTGCTGAGTCCGAGGTGGCTGACTACCGGCCGAGTTTGGGCCACTCGTAGTTGAGTCCCGCTGCGGAAGGATTACGCGGACTGAGGCCATGAGGAGTTCCGGACTTCGCCGACCGCACTGCGGGCGGCCCTAGTGGGGCGCTGCACAAGTGCAGTCCTGGTGCAGCGAAACGTGAGAAAGTGCAGGCGAATTTGAGAACCTACAAGCCCTTGTAGGTTCTCACGTTCGACTTCATATGAATGCGCCGCTGACCTCCGGGTATTCGATTTGTCTCACGCCAGTCGCACCGGCATTTGTCTCACGAAACGCTTCATTTCCTACGGCCCGCCGAACGACGCTGGCTGCAGCCTTGATGTCCACCATCACTGGTCGCCTGGGCTGCGACGACGGCGGCGCATTCTCCCGAGATGCCCACACCCCGAACTCCCACTTCCATGTCCGGCATGCGCATGGTGAGGTTGGGGGAACTGTCGATTCGGAAGTCCACACGGACACGGGAACCGTTCATGGCGGTTGTCCGCTGTGGTGATGGTGGGTCTGAACTGTCTTATCGTGCAGAATGATTCGCTGTCAACATCGCCGGAGCCCCGAACAACTGAGGCCTCCTCGACCAATCACCGTACTGAAATGGGCACGAGACAACGTCGCCGCGTTCGGAGGAAATCCGCACAACGTCACCGCATTCGGTCAGAGCGCCGGCGGTGGCAGTCTCGTGTCCTTAGCCACCCCATCCGATGCCGATGCCGTGCGCGCTGTGCCACATCCAGTCGTTGTCGCCGCCCCTCCATAGCCGGTGCTCGTTTCCTCTACGCTGAGCTGGGCCGTTGATTTCCCGCCTGCGCTGCTCTGCCCGCCGTCCCCAGGGACGAAGGTCCTCAGCTGCTTCACGGAGTTCCTGGATCGTCGAAGCCTCGATCGCGAACCGCGCCGGTGGCGGTGTCCCCGTGCCGTACTAGAGCCGAGCCCGTCCTCGCCGTGTAGTGGCGTGGGCATCCTCTGCGCGCGCACGGAGCCGCGAGTCGATGGCCGTGACAAAGAAGCTCTGCGCGAGACTGCAGGGGTGCGAAACAGCACCAGGATGGCGACGATGACGGCTACCCAGATCGCCAGTACTGCGGAGCACAGCATTGTCCAGGCGGTGGAGCCCACATGTGCGGCCAGGACGTTCCAGCACCAGGCCATGCGCACCTCCCTATAACGGCCAGTATTGCGTGTGCGACGTTGAGTAGTCCTCTGCATCCGGTGAAGATTGGCTCAAGAAATCGGTCGGTGCGGCTTGTCGTGATGCGATGAGCGGGCACGATGGACGTTATGGCCAGTGAGATGATGGACCGCTCACTGCGGCGGCCAGGCTATCGGGCGCTAGTAGTCGACGATGAGGCGGCCTTGGCCGAGGTAGTGGCCAGTTATCTCGAGCGCGAGCAGTTCGAGGCGCTGGTGATCGGCGACGGCGCCGAGGCTGTCGTCGTCGCCCGCGAGTTCGATCCTGACGTGGTCATCCTCGACCTTGGGTTGCCAGGTATGGACGGGTTGGAGGTGTGTCGACAGTTGCATACGTTCTCTGATGCTTACGTGGTGATGTTGACCGCTCGCGATACTGAGATGGACACTATCGTGGGTTTGACCGTCGGCGCTGACGACTACGTCACCAAACCGTTCAGTCCCGGCGAACTGGTCGCCCGCATCAAGGCCATGCTGCGTCGGCCTCGGGTGCTCAGCAGCCCCGGCACGACCACGCCAGCGCGGACTTTCGGGTCGCTGCACATCGACGTCGACGGACGCGAAGTACTCCTCGACGGTGATCCGATCGTACTGACCCGCACTGAATTCGACATCCTTGCCGCGCTCTCGGCGCGCCCGGGCCTGGTGTTCAGCCGCCGCAGTCTACTCGAAGCGATACGAGGCGAGGGTTGGATCGGCGACGAACATCTCGTCGACGTGCATATCGGGCATCTACGGCGAAAGCTCGGCGAGGACGCGGCTGCGCCGCGCTATGTGATGACTGTGCGCGGGGTGGGCTACCGAATAGGAACGGGTCGATGAGCCTTGGATGTGCGGCGCAGATGACACGGCGACGGCGATGGGCGCCCGGTCTAGGGCTGCGGATGTTGCTGGCTCAGGCACTGGTTTTGGTCGCCGGCGCCGCGACCACCTGGATCATCGCCGCAGTGGTAGGTCCGCCGCTGTTCCGGGAACATTTGCACCAAGCCGGGGTGGCGGCCGACTCGATGGAAGAGGTGCATGCTGAGCAGGCTTACACATTCGCGACTATGTACGCCGTCGGTGGTGCGTTGGCCGTCTCAGCGCTGACCGCTCTGGTGGTCAGCTGGTATGTCAGTCGCCGACTGCAACGCTCGGTCACCGAAGTCGCCCGCGCGGCCACTACGGTCGCCGACGGGCGCTACGACATCCGGGTGTCACAACCCAACCTCGGCGTCGACTTCGAGATGCTGGCGACCGCGTTCAACCAGATGGCTGCACGGCTGGACCACGTGGAGGCCACCCGGGTCAGACTGTTCGGCGACCTCGCACACGAAATCCGCACCCCGGTGGCGGTGCTCGACGCCTATGTCGAGGCCATCCTGGACGGCGTGCGCCCGCTCACCCCTCAGACCGCCGCCACTCTGCGCGACCAAACCCGGCGGCTGGTGCGGTTCGCCGATGACGCCGCGGCGCTGGCCAGAGCCGAGGACAGCTCCGTGTCGCTGACGTGGACCACCGTTGATGTCGGCGCCCTGCTCGATACCGCCGCATCGTCGGCGGCTGGCGGATACCGGGCCAAACAGGTCCTTCTCGCGGTCAACGCCGCGACTGATCTGCCCCTCTTGCGCGCAGACCCCGACCGATTGTTTCAGGTGCTAGGCAATCTGCTGGACAACGCGTTGCGGCACACGCCGAGCGGGGGTCGAGTCGAGTTGAGCGCAGCCTCGGTCGAGGGCGGTGCCCTGCTATCGGTCGGAGACACCGGTGAAGGCATCGCTGCAGAGCATCTACCGCACGTCTTCGAGCGGTTCTACCGCGCCGACCCTGCTCGCGATCGCGCAGCCGGGGGCGCCGGTATCGGATTGGCGATCGTCAAGGCCCTTGTCGAATCCCACAATGGACGCATCGCCGTCTCCAGCGACGGACCCGGCCATGGCTGCAGCTTTGCGGTGTTCCTGCCCGTCACCGATCCGGCCCCGACGCACTCCTATGGTTTCGATCGCCCAATCGCTGCAGCAACTGCACAGTAGGTACCAGGTCAGGATCGGACATCACCGTTCATCCGCTCAAATTCACAACGAGCCCAGAATCTTTTGCATCGTGGCGATTTCCTGACGCTGAAGGGACTCGATCAAGCGGGCCAGGCTCACTGCCGGCCCGTACTGGCCGGTCTCGATCTCGCGTTGGGCCATCTGCACCGCGCCCTCGTGATGTTCGACCATCTGAGTAAGAAACAGCCGTGAAGCGTCCGTGCCCTGGGCGTTCTGCAACGCCGCCATGTCCTGCTCGGACATCATGCCATCGCCGTGGTCCATACCCGGCATCATGGCATCGCCGGGCATATCGTGGGCAGGCATGCCGGCTGGCCCGGAGCTTGCCGGTAGGCCCCACGCTTCGAGCCAGCCCTGCATCTGTGTGATCTCGGGCCCCTGGGCAGCCTTGATCTCTCTAGCCAACGACATCACCCGAGGATCGATGTCTTGCTTGGCCAACAGCATGTCGCTCATCTCGACGGCCTGCTGATGGTGCGGAATCATCGCCTGTGCGAACTCCACATCCGCGGCGTTGTGCGGTTCACTGTCGATGCTCGGACTCGCCGCCGCGGAAGTGCCCGCCGGCGACGATTGGGGCGCGACTTCGGTCGCCGAGGTGCCGCACGCGCTCAGCACGCCGAGCGCTGCGGCCGCAGTCAGCACAAATGCATAACGCCTGCCATTCATCGGGATGCTCCTTCCGCGGCCCACCGACTGTTCGCTCCCATCTCGGCGAGGGGTAGCCGGCCGCTCAATTGTGGTCCAGACCAGCGTGGATCACTTTGATGTCGATAACCCCGGGGTTTCGATCAAGATTCGATGAAGCTGTCACCGCAGCCGGACGCACTCCGTGAGCCGTCGGGAAGTGCTGCGTCACAACGCTCTACAGTCGACATGAGTTGACTCAATGTGAGGGAGATTGCCATGACGAATCGGGGCCTAGCCGCAGTGGGCGCTGCCGTGGTAGTCGGTATGGCCGGATGCTCATCGACACCGCCCGATCAGGCTGCGCAGCCGACCGGTTTCACCGCCGCACCGACGCCTGAGAACACCGATGCGACTCCGCCGGCCGCGTCTGATCACCCGTCACCGGCGATGGGCCATATCCATGCTTTGCAGATCAATTCGGCTGATCAGACGCTCTATGCGGCAACACATTATGGACTGTTCCGCGTTGCCGAAGGCCGCCCGCCGCAATTGACCGGTGACCTGGTCCAGGATTTCATGGGGTTCACCGTCGCTGGTCCGAATCACTTTCTGGCCAGCGGGCACCCCGGCGCCGGCCAACCCGGGCCCTCGAACCTCGGCTTGATCGAAAGCACTGACGGTGGCCAATCGTGGAACACGCTCTCGTTGTCCGGGGAGGCCGACTTCCACGCACTCGACTACGTCCACGGCCGCGTCTATGGACTCGACAGCCACACCAGCGAAGTCATGGTCAGCGAGGACACGTTGACCTGGCAGGCTCGCTCGCCCGTCTCGGCAGTCGATCTCGCGGTGTCCCCACAGGACCCAGACGAGATTCTCATCACCACCGCCGACGGTGTGCAACGCACCCGCGACGGCGGCGCGAACTATGTAGCGGTGCCGGATGCGCCGACACTGGTCTACCTGAGCTGGCCTGATACCGGTGCATTGATCGGAGTAGACCCCGCCGGGTCGCTCTATGCCAGCGACGACGGCGGAACGACTTGGCAAGCCCGTCACCGCCTGGCCGAGCCGCCCCAGGCCGTGTTCGCGAGCGGCGACGGCGGTGTGTTCGTGGCCACCGCCACCGCCATCTACCGGTCCAGCGACGATGCCGCAACCATGACCGAGCTCGTCAGCGTGCAATGAAGATCCCTGGTCACCCCGCCGGCCCGAAGCGATGGCCCGCCTGCACTTCGACTGAGTGCGTGAAGCCACCGACGGTGACGTCTCATCGCGATAGTGCTGAGGTAGTCTGCGCCTACCCGCGGCGACCGCGGGAGATCCACCAGGCCAGCGTCGTGAGCAGCAACAGCGCACCCGCGGCGATGAGCCAACCCGAGACGCTGCCCCAGCCGGCCGCGGCGCCGTCGATGCCGCCGACGGCGGCCAGGACGCTGCTACCCATTGCACGATCGCTCACATCTATTCCTCTCTTGTAGCGAGTGTGGGGGCCGTGCGAGATCCCCGGCGCCTTCGCGACGGCTGGAGTTCCGTGCGCGTGCGTCTTAGCGACAGACTTGCTGTGCTACCGAAGGGACCCGCAGCTGGGCCGTTGCCTTTACCTACTAATATGGTACGTACATCAGAGATGTCTGCGAGCGGGGTGGCTTCGCCGCGCGCGACGTAGGGTCACACCGCGCGATTGGGCCACCCCGTCTGGAAACTCACGGAGGCGACGTGACCGAGCTATCGCAGTTCCAACATCCCCGCTTCGCGCGGATGTACGAACGGATCAGCGCAGAGTCAGAGCGGCGGGGGACCGCCGAACACCGTCGGCGTGCGCTTGCGGAGTTGTCCGGCAGGGTGATCGAGGTGGGCGCCGGCAACGGAATGAACTTTGCGCACTATCCCGCCTCCGTCACCGAAGTGGTGGCGGTCGAACCCGAAGATCATCTACGTGCCGTGGCCGAGCGCAGCGCCGAGGAGGCTCCCGTACCAGTGCGGGTGGTGGCCGGTCATGCGGGTGCACTGCCAGTCGAAGATGCCTCCTGCAACGCTGCGGTGCTGTCGTTGGTGTTGTGTTCGGTGCCCGATGTGCCCCAGGCGTTGGCTGAGATCGGTCGTGTTCTCGAGCCGGGTGGGCAGCTTCGTTTCTACGAACACGTGCGCTCGACCAAGCCGTGGTTCGCGGCACTCGAGGACGCGCTGACCCCGTTGTGGTCGCGGTTGGGCGGGGGCTGTCACCTCAATCGTGACACCGCCGCGGCCATCCGTTCGGCTGGTTTCGACATCGAGTCGCTGGATCGTTTTCGTTACGCCCCTCTGCGATTCTCTCCAGCACAGGCGCACATCCTCGGCGTGGCACGCACCCCCGGCGCCTGATTAGCTCGGCGGCGGCGATCCGCACGTCGGCTGTATGAGCGGATCAGGGGTCGCGGGCGTTTCTCGCGGCGTTTCACCGGGTCCCCGCGTGCATCGACTGTCGATGTAACCACTAAGTACGGACCAACTCCGCAGATGTTTCTGGGGCTATGGCAGTGAACATCGGGGGAGGCGAGATCGCAGCCGACACTGCCGTCGAATCGACGATGAGAGCTGGTTTCGGCCGCCAGCTGCATGGACTCCAACGACGAGTTCGTGGGCGAGGACGCCTGGTCGGGTGCCTGCGCAGTGCCGCGGCACCTCCGCGGCTGGTATGCCCTAGGGAGTATGGGTATGGTGGATTTTGGTACGAAGAATGACCGCCCGTGTTGGGGCTGGGCTCGCTAGTCCCGGGTGGAGGAAACAGCGAGATGGTCCACAACGCCGAACATTGCCGCGGCGCCGATTCCGGGGTTGGTGTCGCTGGCCCGAGATGGGGCGGTCAGCAACCCAGCCGGGCGTGTCCGCACCCTGGTCTGGGTCGGTGTTGTCGCCGGAATCCTGTTCGCTGTCGCGCCGACCTTTTTCCGGGGCTTCGTGGCGGGCAGATCACCCCTGACGGCTCCTGCCGGTGTGATGCCAACTCCACCCGCACATGAGCGCTGGTGAAACGTTTTCAGACACCGATATGGGAGAGGAATACCCGCCGATGGATGGATGGAATGACAACAACTGGATGAACCATGGTGGCTGGATGGAACACGCCGGCTACGGCATGGGGTGGGGTGGTTGGATCTCTGTCGTGGTGGCGATCGGGGTCATCGCGCTGGTCATCACCGTGATCGTGGTAGCTGTGCGCTACCTCACCGGAGCACAGCCCCAGCGTGGTTCGACCACCCTGGGCTACCGCCGCGATGCCGAGGCCATTCTGGCCGAACGCCTGGCACGCGGAGACATTGATGACGCCGAGTTCCGTCAGCGCATGGTGGCCTTACGTGAACACCGCTGACGCCAGGGTCGGGCCACCGATACGCAAACGACCAAGGAGTGAAGAATCATGTTGACCACACGCACGACGACCACCGCGTTGGCTATCGTCGCGCTGTCGGGCTCGCTGGCCCTCGGCGCCGGTCTGGCAGGTCTCGGCGGCAGCGTCGCTGTCCGCGCGCAGCCCGCAACCACGGCGGCGACGGCCCCTGGTCCGGGTCTCCCGGCCCATGGACCAGGTGGTGGTAATTGCTGGACGCCCAACGGTTGGAACACCGGATGCGGTCCAAAACCGCAGTGGGGCCCAGGCATGATGGGCCACGGCTACTGGGGTCCGGGCATGATGGGACCGGGTTACGGCGGTCACGGCTACTGGGGCCCCGCCCATTGGGGCGGCTAGCGCCCAACTCTGGAATTCCGATGGCGAAACGCCCGCCAACTGCACTGGCTCCGAGACGGAACCCTGTGAATTCGTGTCGAGGGCGCCTGGTCATCCGCCCGCGGAGCCACGCGTGAGCACCGGTTCTGGTTATGCCGTAGGGGGTAGGGGTATGGTGGCGTTGGTACGAGGAATGGCCGCCCACAACGGGGCTGGGCTCGCTAGTCCCGAATGGAGGAATCAGCGAGAATGACCGAAACGCCAGTCACGCCAACAGAATCGAACACCACCACGGTGTCGCCGGCTCGATACGAGCGCGACGATCGGAGCCCCAACCGGGTATATCAGGCCTTGGCCTGGGTCGGCATCGTCGCCGGAACGTTGTTCATCGTTGCGCTGATCTTCTTCTCGGGCTTCGTCGCCGGCAGAGCCGTAGACGGACCCAGCTGGCGCCACGGGTACTCCAACATGCAAACAGGGCCCGGCGGAATGTCGGGGCACGGGGGCATGATGGGACCCGGCGGGATGATGGGACCCGGGGGCATGATGGGACCCGGGGGCATGATGGGGCCCGGCGGAATGCCTGGAACTGGCGGCATGAGGGGCCCCAGCCCGACCACACCGACCCCGACGCCCACGCAGCAACCGTGACGGACTGAACATTCGGGATGGCGCGTCCACCTCGACAGCCAGTACGAGTCGGCGTCGCAGGTGACGATGGATGGTGTGAAACCGTGGTATCGCAACGACGTGGGAAACGTGGACAGCTGAATCGGCGCGCATTCGTCGCGGCCAGTATCGCTGGCGGATTGGGTGTGGCGGGGTGTGGCCGCTCGGTGCCGACGGTACCGGTGTCGCCGACGTCCAACGCCGCGCCGACGAATGTGTCGATGGAGGCTATCGCGGCCGCTGAGGCGCAGCGGCCTCATACGGGGCGCTCCGTCTCAGCGTCGTTGACGGCACGGCCAGTCTCGGTGGATCTCGGTGGCCCCGTTGTGGATACCGACGCCTACAGCGACACCCTTCCGGGGCCGGTGATCCGGGCCAACGTCGGTGACGAACTGGCCGTCAGTGTCTCCAACCAGCTGGATCGTCCCACGTCGGTGCACTGGCACGGGATCGCCTTGCGCAATGACATGGACGGGGCCGAGCCGGCCACGCCCAACATCGACGCCGGTACTGACTTCGTCTACCGGTTCTCGGTCCCCGACGCGGGAACGTATTGGGCTCATCCACATACCCCGCTGGACACCGACTACGGCATGTATGTGCCCGTCATCGTCGACGACCCGAACGAGCCTGCGGGCTATGACCAGGAATGGATCGTGGTCCTCGACGATTGGACCGATGGAGTCGGGAACTCACCGCGGGCGATTTTCGACGATCTGCGGTCGCGGGGAATGGGCCGGATGGGCATGGGCCGCGGTATCGGCACCAGCCGACTGCTCGGCGGGGTCGCCGGGGATGTCAGCTACCCCTACTACCTGGTCAACGGCCGTATTCCGGTGGCGCCAACCACATTTCGGGCCAAACCCGGTGAGCGTATCCGGATTCGGATCATCAACGCCGCCTCCGATACCGCGTTCCGGGTGGCTCTTGCCGGCCATGCGATGACCGTCACGCACACCGACGGTTATCCGGTCGAACCGATCGAGGTCGATGCACTGCTCATCGGAATGAGCGAACGCTATGACGTGATCGTCACCGCCGGTGAGGGGGTGTTTCCTCTGGTTGCCGTGGCCGAGGGCAAGAATGCGTTGGCACGCGCCCTTCTGGCCACCGCCAGCGGTGAGCCCCCCGGCGCCGACTTCCGGCCCGATGAGCTGACCAAGCGAATCGGCACCGTCGACATGTTCACCGCCACCCCGCAGGCAGGATTGGAGATCACCGGCGTCGACGTCGAGCTATCGGCCGTGTTGACCGGCGGAATGATGGGCTACACCTGGGGGATCAACGGCAGGACCTACTCCGAGAGGCAACCACTGCCGATCACCGAGGGCCAGCGCGCCACCATCACCTTCACCAACCAGACCATGATGTGGCATCCCATGCATCTGCACGGACACACCTTCCAGATGCTCGACTCCAGCGGCGGGCTGCGCGCACGCAAGGACACCACCATTGTGCTACCAATGCAGCGCGTCACGGTAGCCTTGGTCGCCGACAACCCCGGCGTCTGGTTGCTGCACTGCCACAACACCTACCACATGGATGCCGGCATGATGACCAGCCTCGACTACACCACCTGACTTTCGGCAGGTGGTGGCGGGCGTCTGAGGGGCGGTGGAATTCCTGCCGACATACGGACCGCTTTCGCCGGTCCCAGCCGAACAAAATCCTCAGCCGCGCAGCGCTGTTGTCCATTCGAGAGGGCAGTAGCCATTGTCTCCTTAGGTCCGAGATGCCCACCAGGAAGCTGCCTGTTGGTGTCGGAACGTGTTGCATGCCATGAGCGTTCTGCTAGCACCGCAGTACCGGCATCATCGGCCCGGTTTGGGCTTCGCGCTGACGACTGCCGCCAAAGCAGTCGGCGAGGGCGTGAGCCGGCGGCGACCGTTGCCCAGGTCGCAAGCACCGCAGCGCACAGCGCTGCCCCTTCGATCCAGCCCAACTGGGCGACCAGCACGGTCCAACACCACCGCATCGCGCACCTCCCTGTCTGGTCAGTATTGCGGCCGCCGCGTCGAGCCTTCCTCAGCACCGTGTAAAGATTGGCTCGAGAAAGCCCGCCTCGGGCGGCGGCACCGCAGAGCGACCGGGCGCCGTAGAGTTCGTGAACAGCGCTGGCCCACCTCATGGCCAGGGCTCGCCAGTCCCCATCGTGAGCTCGGACGCCCGCATACGGGCTGTGTCGTGATCATCGGCCATCCACCATGTGTCCGACGGACGCCCGCCAGGACGATGCCCCAGGCGAGTATGTCCCACACTTGGATCGCTACATATCCGAGGCCGAAACCCGACGACACCGATGAGAGCAGCGGCGCATGCAGCACGACGACATGAGTGACAACAACGACTACCGGCCAGGCTCGATCACCCTGGGTGGCGCGGTGGCTATGGGTACCGGAGTCATGATCGGGGCGGGAATCTTCGCCCTGACCGGACAAATCGCCCAACTTGCCGGTGCGCTGTTTCCGCTGGCCTTCGTCGCCGGCGCCGTCGTGACGGGCTTCAGCGCCTATAGCTACATCCGCATGTCGAACGCGTGGCCCTCGGCGGGTGGGATCGCGATGATCCTGCAGAAGTGCTACGGGCCCGGCGCCATTGCCGCAGGTGCGGCGCTATTGATGGCGCTGAGCATGGTCATCGCCGAAAGTCTGGTGGCACGGACGTTCGCGACCTACGTCCTGCGCCCCTTCGACATCACCGGCGGGCCGCTGGTGCCGATCCTGGCGCTGAGCGTGATCATCTTCGCCTTCCTGGTCAACATCGCGGGAAACCGCTCCGTCGGCATGTTTTCGATGGTGATGGCGGTGGTGAAGATCGGCGGTATCGCGCTGTTCGGTATCGCAGCGTTGTGGGCGAGTGGCTTCCAGTTCGCCGCCGCCTCCGAAGGGGGGCAGGCGATCGACGGCACCGGCTTCGTCGCCTCGGTGGCGCTGGCGATCCTTGCCTTCAAGGGGTTCACCACTATCACCAACAGCGGCTCGGAAGTCACCGATCCTCATCGCAATGTCGGCCGCGCGATCGTGATTTCGATCGCGTTGTGCGTCGTGGTCTATCTTCTCGTGGCGTTCGGCGTGGGATCGAGCCTGACGCTCGACGCCATCGTCGTCGCCCGCGACTATTCCTTGGCAGAGGCCGCCCAGCCGGCACTGGGGCCAGTCGGCTTCTACCTGACCGTTGTTCTGGCTGCGGTCACCACCGCCTCGGGTCTACTGGCCAGCGTCTTCGCGGTATCGCGGATGCTGGCGATGCTGACGAACATGCAGATGATCCCGCATCGCCATTTCGGTATGTCGGGACCGATCCAGCGCCACACGCTCGTCTACACGGTCGTCATCGCCTCGTTCCTCGCGGTGTTCTTCGACCTCGGTCGGATCGCCTCGCTAGGTGCCTTCCTCTACCTGGTGATGGACATGGCGGTGCACTGGGGAGTCTTTCGATACCGTCGCCGAGAGATCAGCGCCGCGGCGCCGATCCTGCTGACAGCGTTAGCCTTCGACGCCACAGTCCTTGTCGCCTTCACAGCGATGAAGCTTCAGCAAGACCCGGCCATCGTGGTCTACGCAGCTGTGGCCATCACGGTGGTGTTCAGCTTTGAACGTATGTACCTATCGCGCTGGTTAGCCCCTCAGACCGACCACGATCACTGACACGTCGACGCCTGCGGTGTTCGCCGCTACCGCCTAGGAGACTGCTGAATTAATCGGGCGTGGTGGCCGTGGTTTGACCTGTGGTTTTGGGATGATTGTTGGGTGCAGGGTCGGTCTGATGATCAGCGT
>Ga0208330_1000383_pt1 | contig 21150 bp, 14 predicted proteins | sample DeeseametaMP1896_FD_184180 | JGI IMG/M metagenome (GOLD analysis project Ga0208330, IMG submission 184180) | Marine microbial communities from the Deep Pacific Ocean - MP1896 (SPAdes) | ecosystem: Environmental > Aquatic > Marine > Oceanic | place: East of Hawaii, North Pacific Ocean | collected...
TAGGTCTGGTAGTCACCGTCGGGCGTGGTGTTCATCAGGTTGACCAGCGCGCCGTCCTTGTCGGCGTGCAGCAACGCATCCCACTCGCGGCCCCATACCACCTTGATGACGTTCCAGCCCGCGCCCCGGAAGAACGACTCCAGCTCCTGGATGATCTTGCCGTTGCCGCGCACTGGCCCGTCCAGGCGCTGCAGGTTGCAGTTGATCACGAACGTCAGGTTGTCCAGACCCTCATTGGCCGCCACCTGGATCAGCCCGCGGCTCTCCGGTTCGTCCATCTCGCCGTCACCGAGGAAGGCCCACACATGCTGGTCGGTGGTGTCCTTGATGCCACGATCATGCAGGTAGTGGTTGAAGCGTGCCTGGTAGATCGCGTTCATGGGGCCCAGCCCCATCGACACCGTCGGGAACTCCCAGAAGTCCGGCATCAAACGCGGATGCGGGTAGGACGGCAGCCCGCCGCCGGCGTGGCTGTGCTCCTGGCGGAACCCGTCGAGCTGATCTTCGGTCAGGCGACCTTCCAGGAATGCGCGCGCGTAGATGCCCGGCGACGCGTGGCCCTGGATGAACACCTGATCACCGCCACCCTGATGGGCCTTGCCGCGGAAGAAGTGGTTGAAGCCCACCTCGTAGAGGGCCGCCGAGGACGCGTAGGTCGAAATATGGCCGCCGACACCCACTCCGGGCCGCTGCGCGCGGTGCACCATGATCGCGGCGTTCCACCGGATCCAGGCGCGGTAGCGACGCTCGACGTCCTCGTCGCCGGGGAACCACGGCTCCAGCTCCGTGGGAATGGTGTTGACGTAGTCAGTCGACGTCAACGCCGGAATGGCGACGCGCTGTTCACCCGCACGTTCCAGCAGCCGTAACATCAGGTAGCGCGCGCGGGCCGGACCCGACCGTTCGAGCACGCCGTCGAAGGATTCCAGCCATTCGCCGGTCTCCTCGGGGTCGATGTCGGGCAGATACGACGCAACACCTTCGCGGATGACCCGAACACGGTCGGGTTCTGCTGTGCTGCTGGAGTTTTGAGCCAGGTCCTGGCGCACGAACTCGGTGGTCAACTTCCGCTCCTTGTTAGGCGGGGTACTTACGCATCGATCGGCGAGGGGTTTCCTCACCTCTGCGGTGCGCGCGGACTCTATCCTTCTCCAATCCTGCCCCATCCGCACCGCCGGGTGTGGCCAGTGCGGCGAACGGACATATCGGCCGGGATCGGCGGGTCAACCCGCAGGCGAGACGGTAACGTCTGCAGACTGTGCTGATCGGTTGGCTGCGCACCCCCCGTGCGCGGCTCGCCGCGCAGGTGACCGGCGCGCTCGCGGCGCTGGCGATGATCATCGTGGGGTGCACCAGCGTCACCGACGGCGAAGCGGGCGTCTCTGCCGGCGACGCCCCCGCGTACCGGGCATCGGTGTCGGCATCCCTGGAGGAGTCCGCAGCCAGCTCCAGCGCCCGCGAGTCCGAACGCCAGTCGTCGGTGACCGCCGAGGCGGTCAAGTCGGTCTGCGAGTCGATGAGTTCCAGCAGTGCCGAGGCGATCGGCGCCGTCAACGTCTACGTCGACGCGTTCAACACCAATGCCGGTGACGTCGGCCCCACCGCCGGTTCGGCGATCGACGCGCTGAACGCCAGCGCCGACCTTGTGGTCAGCAGCATCTCCGGACCGTTGACGCCTGAGCTGCGCGACGCGCTGACCAGGTGGGTCGATGCCGCCCGGGCCGTGGCGACGGCGATTGCGGGCAATTACGGCGCGGAAGAGTTCAACGCCGCGATCGCCGAATTGAACGCCTCCAAGACCAGCGCGTTGGACCTCTGTGACGCCGCATATCGATGAAGTGTTCGGCCAGCGGCTTGCTGTGAGAGCACGGCGTGCGACGATAAGAAGAGAACATGGCGAACAACACACCGTGTCGAGTCGGCTGAAGGAGGATTGACCGTGGTGTCGGCGGGTGACCCCCCGAACTACGCCCGCAGTCTGGGCATCCAAAAAGATCAGGTTGTGCAGGAGTTGGGGTGGGACGAAGACACCGACGACGACATCCGAGCCGACATCGAGGAGGCGTCCGGCAGCGAACTGCTGGATGAGGACGCCGACGAAGTCATCGACGTGGTGCTGTTGTGGTGGCGCGATGGTGACGGCGACCTTGTCGACGCGCTGATGGACGCCATCACCCCGCTTGCCGACGACGGCGTCATCTGGGTGGCCACCCCCAAGACCGGCAAGCCCGGTCATGTGCTGCCCGCCGAGATCGCCGAGTCGGCCCCCACCGCGGGCCTGATGCAGACATCGTCGGCGAACCTGGGGGACTGGATCGCGACCCGTCTGGTCCAGCCGAAGTCCAAGGCCGCCGGCCGGCACTAGTGCTGGCCGTCGGTGAGCAGGCTCCGGACTTCACGCTCAAGGACCAGAACAACCAGCTGGTGAGGCTGTCGGCGTTCCGCGGTGAGCGCGGGGTGCTGCTGGTGTTCTTTCCGCTCGCGTTCACCGGCATCTGCCAGCGGGAACTCGACGACATCCAGGACAGGATCGGCGAGTTCGTCAACGACGACCTGGCCACACTGGCCGTGTCCGTCGGGCCGCCGCCCACCCACAAGGTGTGGGCCACTCAGCGCGGTTTCACCTTTCCCGTGCTCGCCGACTTCTGGCCACATGGCGCGGTCAGCCAGGCCTACGGGGTGCTCAACGCCGATGCCGGTTATCCCAACCGCGGCACCATCGCGGTCGACCGTGCCGGGATCGTGCGCTTCGCCGACTGCAAGCAGCCCGGCGAGGGCCGGGACGCGGCGGTCTGGGCGGCCGCGTTGGGTGCGCTTCAGACCTGACCCGGCGCGCGCTCGCCGAGCGTGGCCGGCCGCGGTGCTCGCCCCGGCGGGCCTACCGCTCCGGTGGGCCTACCGCGCCGTGGTGCTCGCCCCGCGGGCCGCGGTGCTCGCTCGCCGAAGGCGGTGGGCGGTGCTCGCTCGCCGAGAGTGAACTCCTTGCGAAATGACGGCCGACTTTTCGCACTCAGTTCACGCTCGGTGCGCGACCTGCGACCGTCGGGATTTCCCGTCGGACACCTGCGCGTTGTAACCTGCCCTGCGATCGGGCGCGTAGCTCAGTGGTAGAGCTCTGGTTTTACACACCAGCGGTCGGCGGTTCGATACCGTCCGCGCCCACCATTAAATAGCCTGTTCAGAAGCTTGCGGGCCAGATTATGAGCGGTTTTCAGACCCCCCGTTGTGCCAAGAATGTGCCAAGAGATTCGAATTCGAAGAGCCGAGCGCAATGGTCAGACGCCGACACACGGCGGCCGGTCTTGGGGTGCAGGATCGTGTCGAGGCCGTGTGAGATGCTGCCGCGGTGGGGGTCGAGCAGGCGAAGGTCGTCAAGGATCGGGCGGTTGCCTTCAACTTCGCTCTGACGGTGCTGGCTGTTCTGACCGCTGCGGCCACCTTTGCCATCAGTCTGATCCCGCCGGGTGGTTGGCTCATCGGGATTCGCGTTTTGGCTGGGTGCCTCGCTGTAGCGACCGCCGTTGTCGGCTTCCTCAAGTTCAGGAACGAGCGCGCGTTCAAGCGGCAGCAGGAGGATGAGCGGGTCTCGCTCGATCAAGCCTTGCGGGCGGAGTCTCGTCGCACGTCATTGCTCATCAACGGAGCCATGCTCGGCACTGCGGATAAGCTGCGCCGTCTGGCGATGTTGGACCAGGCGAACAAGGATACAGAGATCAGCGGGTTTAGGACGTCGATCGTCAGCAAGGTCTGCGATCTCGTCCAGAGCGAAGCGCCGCGTGCCGCCTACTTTCGCGTGCAGGATCTGAGTGCTCGACCCCGGGTGATGCAGTCGGGTACCTACAGTGACTCGCGAAATCGCGAAGACTCCTTCACCAGCGAGTTTGTCGAGGGCCAAGGCGGTGATCAGGGAGTGTGGGACCTCGTAGATACTGGCGACGTCGAGCTGAGCAACGACACCGACACCGCAGTCCCTGCATCCTGGGACATCACCAAGGACCGCCAGTACAAGTCCTTCGTCTCCGTCCCGGTTCGCGCAGAAGGCGTCGCCTTCGGGATGTTGACAGCCAATACGCTCGAAACCGACGGGTTCTCCAACTCCGATGTCGCCTCCATCAAGGTATTGGCGCACCTGCTGGCGGCCGCGGAAGCGACGACGATGACGCCCGCACGCATCGCCAGGGCTGTCCAGCGGCGGGGTAACTAGGATGTGCCTAACACGTTCTGTCGGGAAGCGCAGCTATGCTGGCGTCGTCCGAAAGGGGTGAGGTGATGGCCAAGACCGTGGAGTTCCACGATGCTGACATGCGTCGCGCCTGGGAGGAAGCCGATGCTGCTGAGCGTGACGCGGAGCAGAATCCAGAGCGCGTCGCTGAACGTCGTCGCCGTTTGATCAAGTGGGTTGAGGCACGCGCGAGCGCGTAGTTCGCCAACCTCGTCGCAGTCGCACTCGGACGCGTCTACATGTCAGTATCTGCTGCGGGTCACAGTGCTATCGCTGACATAGCCACGAGTTGGTTGGTGCACTTGTTGGCGTCGTCCACCATCGGCAACCCTCTCTAGGGCATCCCGTAATTTGTCGGTTGTGGCGACTTTTGATGCCGAATTCCATACATGATCAGCAAAGATTTCGGTGCCCGCCAAGAAAGCCCAAAAAACTACCTGCCAATCCTTTGGCCCGCTATGCTTCATCATGATTTCTGTTGCGTCAATTTAGCGAATGCTTGTTGCATCAATGGTGGAGGGGTTGTAATTTGTGAAGACGCAGCGGCTCACTATTTTTCTTCTGCAACAAATTTCAGAGCCAGGAGACGCCATCGCTCAGGGCAAGTCCCCTGTTGCGCTGGGGTTGAGTCCGACAAGTGGCGTCGAGGGGACGCTTTACTACCTGTCCAAACCTCCTCGCCTGCCCGCATGGGTGTCGTACGTAAAGGAAATTGCGCCTTCTATCCCTAACCTAACCTCGTCGTCCGCATCGGGTGTCCTGATTGTTCACGCACACGGTCGGCATTTCGCGCTTACCTTCGGGTATGGTCGCAGCCTGCTTGACATGTCAAAGGTCGAAAGGCAGTTCGGACTTCGAGTCGCACTCAATCGGATTGACCCGTTGCAGCTTCGAAGCATGGATACGAAGACGTTTGATGACCTGGTTGTCACCAGGACGCTACAGGCAAGCAAGAGCACCGACCTGCCGACGTTTGGTGTCGATATCTCTAAAGACATACTGAGAGCAGTGACGGGCGAACCGCGCGATACGTCCCTCTCGAAGCGGCTGTCTGGCGCTGACGCACTGGTTCTTGGTACCGCCAAGAAGGCTTCAGAGCTGGAGAAGGTCCTCGGCGAAGCCCTGGACGCATTCACTGAGGAGACGTACAAAGAGAACTTCGCGTGGATCGACCACCTCTCATTGGTAACGGATTCCACGCTGATTGATGGCCTCGACCAATTGGTTGCGCAGCAACTGGCCGCCGGAGATACGAGTGGCACGCACATGGCGATGCCAGATCCGTTGAGCTGGGAAGATATTGACGCGTTCAAGATCACAAGTAGTCGGACGATCTTTCAGGAACTCGATTTAGACCACTATCTTGATTCGCTCGGCGACGGTCGATCGACCATCACCCTGAAAATCCTTAAGGGGCGGCAGGTATCAGCAAAGTTCCTTCGGTCCGGTGAATACGACGGACGCTGGAGCCTCTATAACTGCCTAATTTCGGAACAACGAGTTGGCGGACAGCTCTATGTACTCATAGAGGGCCGCTGGCTTGCGGTGAGCGAGACCCTGGCCGAGGAAGTCGACAACTTCGCGACGTCACTACCTGCAAGTCGTGCAGAGCTGGGCAGGTCGAACCGTGGCGAGACTGAGCCGGACTACAACAAACGGATTGCCGCCGGGGGCTCAGGCGAGCTGTTGTGTCTGGACGCCAAGATCCATGCTCCGGGTGGAGCGAACTCTGGCATAGAGCTTTGCGATCTGCTATCGGCAGACGGTGAATTCTTTCACATCAAACGAAAATCCCGCTCATCGACGCTTAGCCACATGTTTGCACAGGGGTCAGTCAGTGCAAGGACATTCGTCGGTGACGCAGCGTACCGCGACGCGCTACGCGCCGAGATAATTCGTTCGGTCGACCCCACTGAGCAGCAGAAGTGGCTGGATCTGGTTCCGCCAGGAAACGAAGTCGTCGACAGATCCAAGTACACCGTCTCGTACTGTGTGATTGTAGGCTCTAAAAAGACGGGTATGGACTGGCTTCCGTTCTTCAGCAAGCTCAATCTTATGCAGCATGGAAAGCAAATTCTCAGTCTCGGCTTCGATCTTTCGATCTCAAGAATCGATGTCGCTACCTGATCAGGCGGCCCGCGTTGAGTACCTTCCGGTGAGCTGGGGGTCAGCCTCGACTACCACTTTCGGGACTTTCTCGACTGCCAACGACGGTATCTGTTCAGGAAAAAGTCTCGCTAGATAACATTGGACTAAGCCTCTAGGCACACTTACTCCTCTGACTTCAGGCAAAACTCACGCGGAGGTCCGACTTAACGTATTCGGTCAATAGTTCTTTACGCAATCCCGCACTACATCGGCTAATGTACTGGAAGACGCAATTTTACGAATCACGTCATCAGCTGGAATAGCGTGCGCCATGAGGAACGTCTGCCCAGCTATTCCCTGCGCCACTATCGGTTCCACTATCTTGTAATAAGCCTTATTGAGGCTGTTAAGGTTTTCAGCGAGCAGCTCGCGCCGCTGACGACCGGTAACGGCAAGGTCGTCCCCTGAGATGAGGCCCAGGTCGTAATCGTGTAGAATGTGCATGTCACCGATGATCTGCGCCGAGAACATGAAGAACTGCGTTCTGATATTAACCTCATCTGTCTCGTCCAGCATCGTTTCTAGCGACAGATAGTCATCGGAAAAGCTAGCTGCCTGTGCCTCGAAATAACGTATTGCAGATTGGAAAAGAAAAGCTGCAAAGCAAATGACTAGAGCCTCGTCCGGATGAATAATTGATGAACCCATAATCCTCGACGTAAACAACATTGCCCAATAGTCGCAGAGTATTTCTTCGCCGACATTACTGTCATCGTGCAGTAGGACATCTAACTGTTCTTCGAGCGTTCTGGCACGGCGCTGCGGGATCATCTCCCAATCCTTCTCGCCGAAATGTTCAAGAACCGTTGATAGGTCCAGATTAAATTTGCGCGCAAGATCCGCGTTGACATTGCGAGCCAAGTGTAAGTGCGGTGGAGTCAAGTCAACGGGATTTTCCTCATCGTGTCTGCGCACAAGAGGGAGCATTTTATTTTCGAAATCGTTAGCGATAGTCCGTGCAAGTGTCGTAGACTCATCGTCGAGATGGCAATGGGCGATCTCGTGCGCTATGGCGTATCCGGATTGCACTGTGACCCATAAATCTCCGTGTTGGAGATATGGCGAATCTGGCCGTTCGTTAACGCTAGAGTAGTTGTTAGCAATTGCAGCCTGTATGGATGCTTCCACTCGTTGGCCTCGCGCAAGGAACCTGTTGGCGAATAAAGCGTGCGCCCAAAATTGCGGAGGCGGCAGACTGTCTGGATCGGTAGCTGGAAACTCCGTCAGAAAAACATGGTTCAACATGTCGAAAATATCCATCATGCCTTGGTCGAAGATGATCTGACAACACCCGTTATGGTGAAGAGTTTCAATATCGCTTCTAACCGAATCGACGAGGTACAGTTTTATATGATGAATATTTAGTCCAGAATTATACAAAGATTCTAATACATCCACGTAAAATGTCTCGAGTGCTGTTACATCCCGTGATAGGTATTCCGAGTCGACTCCTCTCGTGGCTCGTAGGTATCGAGCGATGGCATCGGGAGCTAACCCGACCTCGATCACTTGCTACCTGATTTACGATTGCCCTTCTTATTCTTGTGCTCGATCTCTAATTTACTTTCGATGTTATCAATAATCTTGACCACGTCATCGGCGGAATAGCCTTGATAAACGTCTCCGCCAATAGTGACTTTGCATCCTTTTCTTTCGGCAACTCTTGCATTCAGCCATGCACGAAATAACGGAATGCCGGTTACATAAATGCTGACTAGTGCCGTGGCGACAGTTTCACCGTCAAGCGACCGGCTTTCTGTGACAAACAACTGGTTCACAGACGAAGCAACGTCGTCGAGAGCGTCGCGATCTTGTGAAGGCACAGCGATGACAAGGTCCAGTTTCTCCATTCAGAGATTGTATCCCGCTCGATCGCTTTCAGTGGTTGCGTTGTGAGGCGTCTTTGGTAAAGCGGGAGCCGTCCTGCGGACTCATACTCTCTGGTGGCGAATCGGAGATGTCAGCCTGCTTGCCAAAGTGAGTGCCCAACCGCTGCTCCCACATGCTGCCGAAATAATATTAACGTCCCTCAATGTTATGAATTAGGTGGGGACATCTCGGTCAAGGCGGCCAAAGGTGGCAGCGCCGCCGGACACGGTTGTTGTCTATCTGCGGGTGTCGACATCTGAGCAGGCCGCATCTGGCCTAGGAATTGAGTCGCAAGGGCCCTGACCCCGTGTGTTGGACACGCTTAATCCCGGAAGATTGCCGGGGGAAGCGAGATGATCCAACGCGATGGCAAGGAAGAATTACCCTGACGAGTTCAAGCGGGACGCGGTGGCGCTGTACCGGGATACCGAGGGCGCGACGATCACCCAGATCGCTGCCGAACTCGGGGTCAGCGGCGTGACGCTCTCGGCGTGGTGCAAGGCGGCCGGGGTGTCGATCCGGCACCGCAACCCCACCCCGGCAGGTGGGCCGGCGGCGGGTGTGGAGACCCCTGAGCAGGAGCTGGCCCGGCTGCGGGCCGAGAACAAGGCGTTACGCGCCACCGAGGCTCGGTTGTCCACCGAGCGTGACATTCTGCGGTCGGCGGCAAAATATTTCGCCGGGGAGACGCACTGGTGAGCCGCTCCCAGTTCGTCGCCGACCACCTGCACGCCTTCGAGGTGAAGTGGCTGTGCGCGGTCGTGGAGATCGCGCGTTCGTCGTTCTATGCCTGGCTGGCCGCAGCTGCGGTCGAGCCGCCCGCAATGCCGCTGACGAGGCGCTGGAGGCACGTATCCGCCGCGTGTACGACGAGGACAGCACCTACGGGGCGCCGCGGATCACCGCCGAGCTCAACGACGGGGTTCCCGACGGTGAGCGGGTCAATCACAAGCGGGTGACCCGGGTGATGCGCGCCGCCAAGATCGCCGGCTACCGCCGCCGACGCCGGGTGACGACCACCGTGGCTGATCCGGCCAACCAGAAGATGCCTGACCTGCTCAAGCGGGACTTCAGTGCCACCGCACCCAATGCGAAGTATGTCGGGGACATCACCTACTTGCCGTTGGAGCCGCGGCCAGCGCTGCACTGACACGTATGCAACGCCGTGGCGAAACCCTCACAATGATCACCGAACTGACTGGCGCGGGCTTCGCCGAAATCCGAGCCATGCTGAGGCACGCGCCAACCAGGGAAAACATCTCGGCAGGAAGCCCAGTGGCTGCACTCGACGCCGACGGTAACGCGGCGATCTCACGCGGAACGGATACAGCGCCGGTGCGGGGACAGGACACCGCAATGCCGGACTGTACTGGTCGTGAGTGGTTGAATGCGAACGGTGGACAGGCCGGTGTTGGGCAGCCGGATTAGCGCGCTCCTTAGATCACACCAACGATGGACTTGATCTCGTGCTCCCCACGTCACGGATTTGCGTGTATTGATCGAGTCTCGGCCGTAACACGGTGTGCGGTAGGTGAGTCGCCCAGCCGCGAGCTTAGGGTCCGCGTCGCCAGATTGGTCGGCAGAGCCGCTGAGAACTTGAGCCCGCGAAGGGCATTGGCGTCGACACATGGCTCGGACCACTGCACCGAAGCGATCGCCTCGCTGAGCTCCCGGACTGAGATTCCCGGAATCAGCCGGATCGACTTCTCATCGATCCGCTGGCGCGGATCAACCACCGTCGGTAGCGAAGCCTGCAGCGTCCGGTTCGCCGCGGTGCCGGCCCACGTCCACCATCGGCCGGCGGAGTCTGACGGTAGCCGAACGATCAATCGATCCTGCGAGGCGTTGTCGCCGTAGCTCTGACGGAGCTGTTCGACCATGTCTGAGGCGCGGGCAGTGAATGTCACGCCAGGGGGGAGCATCCCGAGGATGACGTCGCGCATGCCGCGCGCAATGTCATAGGAGAGGCCGCCGCCCGACCCGGACCACTTGGCTCGGCCACCACCATCGGCGGGCTCGACGAAGCAGCGTCGTCGCTCCCAGTCGACGTGGGTAACCTTCCACGACCGCCCGCCCAACAGCAGCGTGCGTGGTCCCTCGACCTTGTCGGTGAGTAAGTCGGTCCCAATGGTTCCGACCTCGACCCGGCCGGCCAGCACGAGAAACTCGGGCGGCGCCGTGAATACGGCCGTCAGGTCAGAAAAGTATCGGCGGCCGAATCGCCGCTCGGCTTCCTGTCCGATGTGGAAGAACGGGCCGTCGGACTCGAAATATCCCTCGGTTACGAGATAGTCGAGAATCTCCTCTGCAGAATCGTCGAACACCGCCAGATCGCCCCACTGCGTCACTGCCTCGGCGGTGATCCTGTGCTCCTGCAGGCACAGCGCCATCAACTGCTGGGCCGCGATGTGACGGGGATGCGCAGGAGGGGATACCGGCTCAACCCAGTCATCTGACCAGCGCTTGAGCATCCCGGCGGCGAGCAATAGAGATTCGTCGTCGACACACAGGAACAGGTAGTTCCGCGATGTCCCCGGCCGGCGGCCGGTCCGACCCAGCCGCTGCAGAAACGAGGCGACCGTGCGTGTCGACCCGATCTGGATGACGCGATCGAGATCGCCGACATCGATGCCAAGCTCCAGGGTCGAGGTAGCGACGATCACGGTGTCGCGAGCGTCGGCGAAGGCCGCCTCGGAGCGGCGGCGTTCGGCAGCGGACAACGAGGAGTGTGAGATGTAGGTTTCGATGCCGTTGTCGCGCAGCATCGCCCCGATCTCCTCGGCCTGGCGGCGGCTGTCCACAAACACGAGCCGCTTCTCGCCGGCATGCAATGACGAAATCACTTTGGCGGCGTTCAACAACGACCCGACGAAGTCGACGGTGATGTCTGGTCTCACCGCCGACGGCGTGACCGAGGGTGACACCACGAGTGAGTCCCGACCGTGAAAGCTGCCCTGCAGCCACGTCAACAGCTCATCAGGGTTGCCGACCGTCGCCGACAATCCGACCCGCTGCAGCTGGCGCCCCGCGACGCGGGACAGCCGTTCCAACACCGCCAACAGATGCCAGCCGCGGTCGTCACCGGCGAACGCGTGGATCTCGTCGACCACGACCGCCTGCAACCCAGAGAACAGCACCCGCGGGTCCACCTTGGTGGACACCAGCATCGCTTCGATAGATTCGGGTGTGGTCAACAGGATGTCTGGTCGTTCGGCCAGGATGCGTTGCCGGTGTGGTTGTCCGACGTCACCGTGCCACACGGCAGCAGCCCGCCCGAGCCACCGGGCGTACCCGTCGATACGTGGCTGCAAGTTGTTCAACAGCGCGCGGAGCGGGCAGACGTACAGCACGGACACGCCTTGCCAATCCTCGCTAGCCATCCGCGACAACAAGGGAAAGACTGCGGCTTCGGTCTTGCCGCCCGCAGTGGGAGCCAACACCAGGGTGTCTCGACCCGACAGGATCGGCTCGACAGCTTCCGCCTGAGTGGGGCGAAGGCTGTTCCACCGCAACGTGTTCGCCAGGTGATACTGCACCCCGGGATGGAGCCGATCAAACGCGTCCATCAGAGGTCCAGCGGAACGTCATCCGCCGTCATGGCCACCCGTTCGGAATCGGACAGCTCGGCAGCGGCAATGCGGACCTCGTAATCCGTGTAGGGATCGAAGTCGGTGAACTGCTCGATCTTGTCCAGCACATCGACCAGCTTGCGTAGGAACAGTCGCGGCGCGATGCCGACCTTGCCGCCTAACTCGCCGGCGACTGCGGCGGCGAACTGCCCAAGGAACGCGTCGTCGGCGACCGCGCTTACCCGTGCGGGATCGGGAACACCGGCGACGTAAAGATCGCGCACCCGGATACCGAGTTCAATCAGCCGGCCTTGGTCGAATCCCGTCAGCCGTAGCTGCGGTGCCCGCGGATTATCGAAGCGCGGGTCCTTGGCGAACTCGGTATGTAACCGATCGGCCAGCGGAGGGAGCAACGGAATGCCTTGACGACCTTCGAAGAACGCCGGTGTCCCCGTGATCAGCAGGTAAAAGCCCGGGAAGTGTCCGTCATGCACCTCGTCAACCAACTGCCGCAGAGCGTTCAATGCCTTGGCGCGCGCGTCGCTGCGGACCCGCTGCAGCGTCTCGACTTCGTCGAGCACCAGCAGCAGACCGGGATGCCCAGCGTCGGAGAGCACGGCCAGCAGTCCGCGCAGGAACCCCAACGCCAGGTAATGATCAAGATCGCCCTTGATGCCGGCGCGCCGCTTCACCGCGGCTGCGACATGCGGCTGGCCACCCAGCCACGCGACCAAGCCGTCGGCACCGTCGTGATCACCCTCGGCAACCATCCGCCGATAGGCGCGGATCGCCATCGGGAACACCGGCGCCTGCGCCGCGACGTCATGCAGCCGGCGCTCCAGAATGGCATCGACATCGGCGCTCTGCTGGCGAGCGTCATCCTCGACGGTGAACAGCCAGGCATCCAGAATGGGGCGCAAGGCACTCGGCTGCACGGACGCGGTGCGCAGCGACTCGATGCTGCGCCGGTACACGGTCTCCAATTTGTGCAGGGGCGTGTCGATCTCATTGATCTGCACCTCGGCGACGGCGAACCCCTTCTTCATAGCCCGGTCGGCCAACCAGCGCGCGAAAAAGGTCTTGCCGGAGCCGTACTCACCGCGTACGGCTTTGAACATGGCGCCACCAGCGGCCACGTTGTCGAGTTCGTTGTCTAGCTCCGTTTCGAAGCGGCTTAACCCGACGGCCAGCTGGTCGAGCCCGTTCGACGGCACGGTGCCGCGCCGCAGCGCATCGAGAACTTCGCGGCGGCGGCGCGCTGACACCGGTGAGGTCATTCGGTGACCCCGAACTGTTCCTTCAATGCCGCCACATCCAGGCGCACCACCCCGCCGCCGACGCGAAGCACCTCGTAGCCCTCGACATCCAGCACCCGCTTGGCCTGCATCAGCGCGCCATTAGCGCTGGTGACGGCCACCCCGAGCGTTGCTGCAGCCTGCGCGGTGGTGATCTCGTGCGCCGAGGTGCCCAGTAGTACCTGCAGCAGATCGCGGAGCTGATTCTGCTGCAGAACAAGTCGACCGGCCAGCTTGACTTGCTCGGCGAACACCTTGGTGCGGACTACCGAGGCCGGCAGACCGCTGCTGGTCGGTTGCACCTCGGGTTCGTCGAAAAGCCCTGCGCTGTCCTGGACCGGTTTACGGGGCTTCTTCGGAACCACCGTGACCGGTGCATCGGCTGCCGACGCGTACCACCACAGTGGCTCGGCGCCGATCACCGGCGTCGCGCCCTCGGGCAGCTCACCGGCAGCAAGCACCAGCACCGGAACAATCGCTTCGGCGGGGGCGGCGCCGCCGTGATAGCCGGCGTTGCGCGCGCCGTAACGGATCGTCTCATCGACAGCGAGCACGACCTGCTGCGTCTCGGTCAGCACCCGCGGACCGGACACAACTACCTCACGGTCGGCATCAACATGAGCGAGGTCACTGTGCGCCCGCTGGCCATAGGTGTTGTCTCGCTGCACCTTCGCGCTGGTGCCGTATTCGATGATGTGCCCGTGGTCGGAGGTGATGACGACGGTACGCCCGGCGTGTTTGGCAGCCCCGAGAAGCGCACCGAGATGGGTGATGGTCTGCAGATTCCAATCGGTGCCGCCAGGGTCGGTGTGGTGCAGGGTGTCGTCGACATAGTTCAGCACCGTCGCCACCAGCGGTTGGCGCTCGACGTCGGCGATCGCGTTGCGCACATCGGTGGCAAGTATGGCCCCGCTGGGGATCGCATCCAACGCCTTCTTGTGGAAGATCGGATCGGGCACTCCACCGGTGGCTTCCAACTGCGCTTCATGCAGCAGGGACAGGAATCCATTGCGTTCGTGTCCGTCGCCGCCTTCACGCAGTTCCCCGCACAGCAGCGAGCAACGGCTGCGTTGAGTCAGTGTGGGCAACACCGCCAGCGCGGACCCTCGCCGGCCATCGTGCTGGGAGGCGATCTCCGTCCATCCGTTCTGCTCGATGGCACGCACCAGATCGTTGGCAGCGGCGAGGGACAGTGCATCCACCACCACCACCAACACGTTTCGAGTCGTCTTCGCCAACGGAATCACGATGTCGCGCATCACGTTCTCGATGGTCGGCACCGGCGGCTCGGGCGCATCGGCCAGTGCGGCGGCGAACGTTCGATCGTGCTGGGCCCGGCGAGCCGCCGCGGTATCGATGATGGCGCGCAACGCCGCCGCCGGGACCGGCTGGTCGGCTCCTCGCCGTGCCGCCACCAGGGCGGTGTCCACCCACGAATCGGTGCGGACATAGCGGTCGGTCAACGGAGCCAGCCCGTGCGCGGAATTGACCGGTAGGGCAAGCCAGCGGGCCAGCCGGACGGCGCCGGCGAACGCACGACAACTGTTATCCGTACTGGCTAGGAAGTGTTGTTGCACGCCTTCCCAACGGGACTCGATGGTCCTCAGCGCATCATCGGCAACCAGTCGGTTGTCCAGATTGGCCGGCAGCGGGTCGGGCAGCGCCGCGGTAATGGCCTCCGACAGTGCCACCAGCCGAGCGTGCAACCCGTGTGCCAGCAGGTCCGAGGATGCGGCTGCCTTGCCGATCTTGAGCTCGGTGACGATGGTCGATGCCGCGGTGAGTACCGCCTGCTGCTGTGCCGAGTTCAGTGAGTTGATCACCAATCCGCGCGTGTCCTGATACCAGGAGCGCAGATCCTCGGCCGGCAGCTCGGCTAAACCGGAGCGCATCAGGAACTTCCCCAAGGCCAGCTCGGAGGCATCGTCGAAGACGCCGGCGACAACACCGAGCGGCACCAGGTCGGCGATCCGATCCGCCTCCAGCAATGCGGCCACCGGTTTGGCGAGTCGTCGCGCCCGGTCGGATAGCCAGGCGTGGAATCCGACCGATAGCTCCTGCCCGCCGGATACGTGCAGAGCCGAAACACGCTCGGAAACATCCGCCGAGCGGCTCCACTCCAACACGGCAAGCGTGTCGATATCGACGTCGACATCCTTGACAATCCCGAGCACATCGCGGGCTACCGCCGACATCGCATGGTCTCGGGTCAACACCCCACCGGGCGCGGGCGTGTAGGCATCGGCCGACAGCACGGCCAGTAGACCGTTGGCGACCGCACGGTCATTGTTCGTGCGGTACAGCGCGGGCTCGATGGTGGAGGCGGAAAAGTTGCTGCGCAATGCATCCCACGGGTCGGGGGTGAAGAGTCGCCCGTCGAGCAGGTGCGCCAGCACCGTGTCGCCGAGGTCGTCGTCGTCGACGGTGGTGAGCACTACGGTCCACTGCTCTGACTCGCGGTTCTCGATCGCTTCCCAGATGGCGAGCACCGAGGGACAGGCCACCACGGTGACGGGCGTGCCCTCATGGTCGAAACTGGCACCATCCCAGTCCGGTTTGGCCCGTAGCCCCAACACGCCGTGCGCGTATTGCTTATCGGTGGCCTTTTTCAGCCGCGCCCGGATGATGGGTTCGGTGGCGGTGAGTGCGGTCATTCAACCCACCACCGCACGTGCACTTTGTTGCCGTGCTCACCGAATGCCTGTTCCAGCTTCGTCGTGAGGCCGGCGATGTCGGCCGAGGTGCGCAGTGTGACGTCGCCCGATTGCTCCGACGGCGGCGGTGGCGGCGGTGTCTGAGGTCCATCGTCTTCGACCACCCAGTTGACGAGTTTGTTCTCCACCGCGGACAGCTCATCGCTTAGCGAGCGTCCGGGCAGCGAAATCGCTTCGTGTAGTGCCTTTTCGATGGCGCGTGCGTTGTCGCCGGACGCGTCGGCCCGGTCGACACCCTGCCGCAGTTTCTCGATGAGCCGCCACCGGAAGCTGCGCAACGCTTGGGTATCGCGGGCGGCATCGTTACGCAGCTGTCCGGCGGTTTCGACCGCGACGGGCAAGTTCACTGCGGCGACCGTGTCGATCACGGCCACCGTGCCCGAAGTGCTGTGCAGGTTCTCCAATAGTGTGCGCAATTCTTGAGCAGCGGTCAGTCGGTCACCGTCAGCGGCGGATATGCCGAGACGCTGATACGCCTTGTCCAATTCGTCGATCAGGTAGCTCAGCTGGCTGGTGCTCTCGCCGGTCTTGGCGCGGACCTGGCTGGCGAATTCGGCCGCGTTGGCGCCGGTGAGGAATGTACGAGCGATGGTGTAGCCGAATAATTTGGACGCGGTGGAGCGGGCGTCGTCCCAGGCCTGTTGGGTGGGCAGCTGTTCGGCGCGGAGCTCGACGTTTGGGCGCATCCGGCCCAGCGCGAGCGGGGACAGCGCCTGTCCTGCCTCGAACCAGGCGCGCTTACGCAGCAGCGCCCAGGCGCTGATCAGCAGATCCCGCGCTTCGGGGCTCAACCCCCACGCCGGTGCCAGGCCGTCGATGTGGTGTTGCAGCACCCCGACGGTGACCGGGTCGACGGCATGGGCGGCGCGATCCAGCTCACCGGCCCAATAGGCGAACGAGTCCTCACCGAACAGGTAGTGGTCCTCGGTGTCCTTCCCGACCCGCAGCGGGCCGGCAACGCGGCGCAGCACCTTGCGGTCATTGCCTGCGGCGGTGGGCACCCGGCCGTCGCGATGGGCGCAGGCCTGCTCCACGTAGTCGCGGACGGTTTCGAAGTTGCGGGCGGTCACTTCCACGTCGGCCGGGTCGAACGCCGGATGGCTGGGATAGGTTGCGGTGAAGGCCTGGTCGATCAGCTTGACGAACGCATCGTCTAGGCTCGCCGCGGGCGGCATGGCCGGGCGGAACTCCCGGGACAGCGAGGTCAGGACATCGAACTGGGCGGACTCGTCGGTGATGCGTTTCGGGTCGTACGCTTCGATGCCGTACGCCTGCCTCAGCAGGTTCTCGATGCTGGTGCGGGTGCCGCTGAGCAGGTTCTCCAGAATGCCGCGGGCCTGGGCCCGGTCGGTGGCCGACAGGTGATCAGAGTTCTCGGTCCACCGGTCGCCGCTGCCGGTGAACAGCCAGTCGAGTTTGACCAGCAGCGCGAGATCGTCCATCGCAGAGTCGGTGAAGAACCGCGGCAGCCACACCAGGGTGTTGCGGTCGCCGTGCGACAGCAGCCGGTCGAGGCGGCTGACGTCGTCGGCGCTGGTGTAACCGGCTTCGTCGAAGGGGTAGTCGACGACGACGCGCCAGGTGCCCGGGCGTTGATCAAAGGTCTGTTCGGGCAGTGAGCTGGCATCTCGTACGTTGCCGAACACGATGTCGACTTCGCGGCGTGATCCGCGCCAGATGACGGTGCGGGTCGCCGCGCCGCTGAGATCGTCCTGACCGCTGGGTACGCCGAGCGCCTGATGGATGAGGCTGCGCAGCAGGACACGTCGGCGTCCCGAATTATCTTCGCCACGAACACGTTCCAGGATCGACTGGTAGTCGACGTCGGCGAGCTGCACTCGGATGACGGGGTTGGAACCGTCGGAGACGCTGATCTCGGGGACTTCCTTGGCCGACCAGTCGCGGACCACGCCGAGGACCACCCGGGCTTCGCCGCCGGCGAGTTTAGACTTGATGGAGCCGTGATTGAGTGCCGCGAGCCGTGCCGCGGTGATGTCGCGCAGGGCGGGCACCTTCGGGGCGATCGCGGACAGTAGCAGTGTTTTGGCGATGCGTTCCTGGCCGCGGAAACCGGTTGGGACCGAGGTGGGATCGGTGTCGAGCTGTTCGAGGCTGACGGAGTGCTTGTCGAGCAGGGAGGGCAGCAGCCGGTTGCGGTAGAGGTCGGCGGCGGCTGTGAACATGGCGCCGGCGTGCCCGTCGATGGGGTCGCTGCCTTCGACGATGTACTCGTACGAGTCGCCGACGGGGATCAGGTCGGCGACAGTGAGGGTGTCGCGGCGGTCGACCAGCATGCGCTGCATCACCTTCAGCGCGGTGCGCTCCCGCTGCATCACCGAGGACAGGTTGCGCAGGGTGGAGACCAGCGCGGGGGAGAACGGGTAGGTGAGCCTGAACTCCTGCTCGGAGGCGCCCCGGTGGGTGTCGTCGCTGTTGAGGCTGTCCTGCAGCACTTCCCAGACGGCGGGAGTGCGGGTCAGGTTGGCGAATGCGTCGTCGAGGATCTTGCGGGCGGCGTCGTCTTTGGGTTTGAGGAGCCGCGCGTGGGCGACTTCTGCGAGGTTGTCGTTGCCGAGCTGGATTTCCCGGAACCGGCCCTGCTGGTACTGGAATGCGCGGTCGAGGGCTTCCTGTTCGGCGCCGGAGGCCCCGGCGTCGGCGAACCATTTCCGAAGATCCATCTGGCGGGAGATGAACGAGATCAGCGGTATGGCGCGTTGGCGGCCCGAGGATTCCACCAGCTTGGTGATCTTCTGTGATTCGCGGGCGAAGAATTCGGTGTCGCGGACCGAGAACGCCAGCCACAGCACCAGTTCATCGAGGAACAGGACCACGCCGTCATAGCCGAGCGCCTTGGCGTGCTCGGTGATGACGACCAGTCCGCGGTCGAGGTCGACGTAGTCGGCGGTCTCGGTGAACGAGGGGAAGTAGTTGGTGACAAGGGCGGAGACGAGTTCGCGGCGTTCACTGTCCTCGGGGCCAGCGCTGCGAGCCGCCTCGTAGCGCGCCAGATCCCAGGCTGAATCGACTAGACCGCCCCAGCCGCCGCTGTCGCCTTGTTCGCCGCCGAGTCCGGCGAGGAACTTCTCGTCGCCCAGTTGTTGACGAAAGCCCTCGGCGTTGTCGAGCAGGCTGTCGGAGACGTGGACGGCGGGAAGCGGAGCGTCGGGGTGTAGCTGGCTGATCTGCTCGACGTAGCCCTTGAGGATCGCCTGTTCGAGTGTTTTGGCGCCGAGAAGGTGGTACGTGAGCCGCAGTACTTTCTTGCCGGATAGTTCGCCGTCGTGTCGGCCGGTGAGGGCCTGGAACTTGGCGGTGCGCATGGCCGGGTGGTTGCCGAGCAGCGCGTACAGCACGGCCATGAAGTGGCTTTTGCCGGAGCCGAACGAACCGGTCAGATAGGCGGCACGGGAGGTGTTCTTGTTCAGGGCGTCGGCAACGAGATCGACGGCGGCGAAGAAGTTGTCGCGCAGCGATTCGGTGAGGACGTATTCGTCCAGGGTGGCCCGAATGTGGTCCTCGTCGTGGGTGCTGTCGGTGAGGCGCAGCACGTAGTCATCGCTGCCGACGCGTTCGGGGATGTGGATGACATCGCGGAGCAGGGTGGTCACGACGTTTTGCTCCTTCGCGGCCGGCGAATGGGTTCGGGTCGCCAGGCCGCCAGTTCGGTGACGGTGAGGTGATGTTCGGCAAGGCGGGTGGTCAACTCGTCGGCGATGGTGTCGGCGACCGACTCGCCGTACTCGGGGTCGATCTCGTTGTGCCATTGCCGTACCCACGGCAACAGCTCATTCAGCCCGGCCAGCAGCGGGACGAGCCTGGGAGTGTTCCAGCCCTCTTCGATGCGTTGGCTGATCAGTCCGGCCAGGGCGAGTGCTTGATCGGCGTGGTCCCAACCGGCCCAGCCGAGCAGTTCGGTGCTGTCGGTGTCGCGACCGGCGCCGGGGTAGGAGATGAAGCGTTCCTTGGGCACGTCGAGTTTGCCGCGGTGCGACCAGTAGGAGGTCTTGGCGAAGTCGGCGGGCTTGTATTTCGGCGGCACCGGAATCGGGGTGTCGAGCTTCTCGCCGTTGTCTTCGCGACGTTGCAGCTCCCAGGTCTGCTCCCACACCGCCCGCTTCTCCAACCCGCCCGGCTTGTAGCGGTACGCCGCGAGGTACGGCACCGATTCGTCGGCAAGCAATTTCGCCAGCGCGGTGCCGGTGGCGGCGTTTGGGTCACCGGCCCATAGCCGCAACACACTACGGAAGTCGTCGTTTCGGTCGAGGAGGTCGGCGAGCTGGGCCACCGACACGGGGGTGGGGCGACTGTCGCGATCAAACCACAACGACTTGTCCTCAACCCGGTCGAGCAGCCAGTCGCGCAAAGCGGACTGTACCTGCTTGTCCCACGGTTCAACAGCCCAGCGCCGCTTGTACTCTGGGCGTTCCAGCAGACGAACATGTGGATTGGATTCGATGGCGTCCAGGCGCCGTTGTAGCAGGGCTCGGTAGTCGGCGGGAAGGTGATCGGGGATCTCGGTGATCGGGGTCGACGAGTGACGCGCGAACCAGGCGGTCTCCTCGCCATCCTTCATGCGACGGGCCAGAGCAATCTCGAAAGTCCGCTCACCGAGAGCGATTTGCGGGACCTCGCCCGCGTAGGTGAGGTCATCCTCGATGAGGCCGTAGATGCGGTAGTAATCCCAGTCGAGTTCTTCCTGATGGGCGATCATCAGCCCGCGCAGTCGCTTGTATTCAGTTTGTGCGGTCGCCAACGTGGACGCTGATGGTGTTGTGCCATTGGCTATCTCGCGTGGGGTTTGCTGTCGAAGCTCGGTTGCAAGGTTGTCGAGGATCTTGGCGGTCTCGACGGGTGTGTTGGCCGAAAGGGGAAAATCCTGAAGAGTGGTGCCGGTGAACTCGTAGAATCCCTCCCACGTTTCGGTCCGTGACTCCTGATTGACACCGCCGAGCCCCTTAGCGTGGCTGTTCTGCTTGAGCCAGAAGCACGCCACCGAAGAGTTCAGCACCCCGAGCAGCCGCAGATGGTCTTCAATCGACGCGCCCTCCGGCAGCTTGATCACCGGCGCTGCATGGTTGAAGACCACGCCCCCACTGGCAAGGACGAAATGGTTATGCGTTCCGAGGAACGCAAAAGTGATAAGAACATCGGCGTTCAGTCGCCCGAAGTGCGGCAGTATGAACTCGTACCAGCGTTGGCCCTTCTCTTCGCGCGTCTTGCCGAAGGCTTTGCCGGCTCTTCGTAATTCAGAGTGCATTGACCAGTGCGTGCAGGGCTCCGCTGTGTAGTAGTGAGCGCCAGCGGTAGTGGGCCAGATTTCGGAATCCGAG
>Ga0208330_1000385_pt1 | contig 21101 bp, 21 predicted proteins | sample DeeseametaMP1896_FD_184180 | JGI IMG/M metagenome (GOLD analysis project Ga0208330, IMG submission 184180) | Marine microbial communities from the Deep Pacific Ocean - MP1896 (SPAdes) | ecosystem: Environmental > Aquatic > Marine > Oceanic | place: East of Hawaii, North Pacific Ocean | collected...
GTGAACTCGAAGGATCACGCGGTGGCCGCGTCTACGTCTGGCGTACACGCCGGTGACGATCTCGGCGACCGCGCTACACCACTATCGGGGACTCAACTGACATCGAACTCGGCTCGCTCTACTCGGAAGCCCGAGCGGTTGGACTCGTAGAGGATGCCGACGTCGAGGACCGCACGGCCATGGTCCGGCTGCTGCAGGCAGCTCGGACAGCCCGCCCGGCCGACACCGAGCCCGCAGACGGTCCAGATGACCAAGATCGCCGACGGGCGCTCGAGTCGCGCCGTGATGAGCTCAGTGCCCAGCTTCGGATTGTCATGGAAAACAGGGGCTTGCTGCTCAACGAGACGGAGGCTGCCGGAGGGTTCGTGTCGGCGCTCTCCCAGCAGGAGTCTCGACTCACCTCGCTGAACCTCCTGCCGACGCTTGCCGCGACTGATGGCCATACGGACGCAGCGGACTGCCCCGCCTGCGGCAGCCGGCTCGAGAATCCCGATCCGACTGCCGAGACACTCCGCCGGAGCCTCGAGGACCTTCGAGCCCAAGTCGGCACCCTCACCGGGGCTCGTCCCGCACAGCGTCGCGCCCTAGACGCCCTGGACGCCGAAGCCGAGTCACTACGAGAGCAACTCCGGGTGGCCGAAGGCGCAATACGGGATCTCGAACGCAGTCGTCACGTGCAAGCAGAGGCCCAGTCCAGCAGCCGGGATTTCACCCGGGGACGTATCGACGCCATCCTTACCCGCGCCACTGCTGTCGACGAGACCGGCCTGGCGGTGCTGCGGCAGCAACTTGAGCAGACCCGCTCCGTCGTCGAAGCCCTAGAGGCTGAGCTCGACGACGACAACCGCCGCGAACAGCTGACCTCGCGCCTTGTTGCCGTCGGCCGCGACATCAAGCGGTATGCGGAGGCGCTGGACCTCGAGCACAGCGCTGAAGACGTGCGGCTCGACCTCGCTCGGTTGACGGTCGTCGCGGACACTGACACTGGACCGGCGCCCCTCACGCGCATCGGCAGCGCGAAGAATTGGGTCGGCTACCACCTGGCTACTCATCTAGCGCTGCACCGATACTTCACGAGGCAGGACCGCCCGGTCCCTCGTTTCCTGATGTTGGACCAGCCGACGCAGGCGCACTACCCGTCGGAGAACGACAACGAAAGCGGGCAGCCCGAAGAGGACGCAGACCGGGTCGCGGTCCGGGCCATGTTCAGCCTGATGCGCGACGTCGTTGAAGAGTTGGCTCCGGAGTTCCAAGTCATCGTGTGTGACCATGCCGACCTACCGGAATCCTGGTTCAACCAGGCGGTGCGAGAGCGGTGGCGCCACGGGGACAAGCTCATACCGGTCACGTGGCTGGAAGCGGCCAACGGGGACTAGTAGGTGCCCGTCACTCGCCTGACGGAGAAAACGAGCGGTGTGCGGCGCGGTCGCTGCGCGACACGCATGCGGCGGGCGAGACCGCTGGACGGTCAACGTAGTGCTCAACTTCCGCTACTAAAGACTTGGCCAGGTGCAGGTGCGTCAGCGTGGGCGCTGTGCATCATGCGCGTACTCGACTGGCGCTCCAGCGGAGCGTGCTGAGGCAGGCAGGTGGAGGTCGCTGCCTACCTGACTGGCACTCACTAGGGTTCGGGCATGACAGACTTGAACCGGACAGGCTCGGCGCTGCAGGAGCAGGCTGTCCAACATCTGTGTCGGGTGCTTCGATCGGCTCGCGAAACTCGCGGACTGACTCAGGCTCAGATCGCCGAGAGCGCAGGCATGACCCGCAATCACTATCAGCTACTCGAGGCGGGGCGCTCGGCAACGGGCGACCTGGCCAACCCGCGACTGTCGACCATCTGTGCTCTTGCGAACGTTCTGGAGTTGCCGTTGGGGGACCTGCTCGCCTGAGTGTCGTCGAGTTGCGACATGACCATGATGCCATCTATACATGGCATCATGGTTGACTGTCGATTGGTGGCCTCGAACGCGCTGATTCGCGATCAACTGAGGGTGCACTGGACCCGGGTGTCCCAGGCGTATGTGGGGGACGGCGAAGATGTCAGAGAACTCGAGAGAGACCTCGCGAAACTCATGCGTAGGCTGGAAGCCACCGCGATGATCGACCGGTGAGCCTGGCTGATGACGCGCCGGAACGCCTTGCGAAGAACTTTCTCATCGCGAGAGAGAGCGATCCTGCCGATCGAACGAAGATGTCCCTCCTGCAGGGGATGGTTCACCAGACGCTGCTGCAGTACCGCGACCTCCTTGATCTTGGACCGTACAGCCCGGAGGCGGTCCGGGACGGCGCGCCTGAAAGCGACTTCGACAGGCTGATGGCGTGGGGCGCGAGTCCGGCACGTGATGATTTCGAGGTGCCCGGCCTCCGGCGCGTCGCCTTCAGGGAGGGCAAGTCGCGCGGCTATGAGTTTTGGGTAGGCCCCAACGTCTTCCTGTATTCCGTCGGGTCAGCGAGCAAGGCGGATCTCGACAGGGAGAACTCGTTCGTCACTCACGTTGCCAAGCGCATCGAGGAACTGCGCCCAGAGAACGTGTTGGTTGCGACGTTCTCGAGGCTCATCCGAGCCAACGAGTTCAGCGGAACTTTGCTCAGTGCCCTTAAGTCCGCTGAGTCGACGCTCTACGCGGGTGGAGAGCACAAGATTCAAGTCTCTGAGTTTGCCTCCGAGGCCATGTTCTCGCTGTTCAGTCTCTTCTCGGCTCAGGAACGCAGCGCGATCGTCACTCGACTGCTCCACGGGAAGATCAACAAGGTGCGGCGTGGGGAGTGGTTCCTGGGCAACGCAGCGATTCCCTTGGGATACCGGATCGGCCAGCACGGCCGTCTCGAAGCGAACCCGGAGATGCAGCCTCACGTTGCCAAGGTCATCGACATGCTCGGCGATCCGCGCATGACGCCCGCACACTTCGTCACGAACCTGGCTGATATCGGGATATCGCCCCCGTCTGACCACCAGGGCTGGAGGTACAGGGAGGGTTGGGATCCTGGGGAGGTTCCTTACGACGATCGAGTTCTACGCCACTCGTTGGCGCGTCCGCCAGCCTCGCATCTGAGCGGCGAGGCCGTCGAAGTTGACGATGACGAAGATCTTCTTGGGGATGACTTGGTCGCGCCGCTCCGCACCAGGGTCGGCCTACCAGATCCGTCGGCGGTGATGAAGCGGTGTTACCGATACCTGGACCTCTGGCAGTACGGGAAGTTGGTCGTTAGGCAGAAGAATGCGCTCCCGGGGGTCAGGGCCTACGCAGACCTCCAAGTCCAGGGAGCGTCGCGAAATAGTCCTGGCTTCGTGGAGCTTGTCTACGATCGCGACGAACTCAGCCTCCCCGAAGGTTGGGCATCCGAGGAGCGCATAGAACGCGCTCGAGAGTTGAAAGCGACACGTGAGTCGAACCCACTCCGCGGGCAGAGCCGATTCCCGTTCGTCGGGCCCATGCCGCAGTGGAACGAGTCCTACGAACCGCCCGAGAGTCCGACCCCTCAGCGGCTAGGCCCAGCTGGCATGACGTCGATCGAGCGGGAGTACTACGTCACCTCTACGTCCCGAACCCGGAGCAACCACAACCCTCCGACTTACGATCTGCAGTCTCGACCGGCCACCTTGATGGGCGAGCCTTGGCGATCGACTCGAACTGAAAACGCCCTCGAGGGACGCGTTGCTGTGCATCGTTTGCATCGGGCGATCGTCGGGGCAGCTATCGAGGCCTTTCGGGACGGCGTTCGACTGGAGTCGGTGGACTCCAGCGCGCAGCGCGACCTCGAGGCGCAATGGCTTGCAGAGACGCAGCGACTGAGCAGGGAACTTGATACTGCTCTGGCCGACGCCAACCGCGAGCTCGAGGAGCTCTCCGAGGCGCGGCGGGCCAGTGCTTCTCCGCGCGAACTGGCACTGCGTCAGCGACGCGTGGACGATACGGGCGCGCGAATTGAGCGGCTCGAGCATGACTTGGCTCAGCGTCCAGAAGCGCCGCCGCGACAAAGAGTTCCGCTCAGATTCAGCATATTGGCCACCGAGTTGGCCCAGGCGCTGACCACGCTCGGCACCTATGACGCGCCGCTTGAACCAGAGGCGGTCGGCGCCCTCGCCGGCGTCCTCCACGAGTTCCGGTTGCGGAAAGTGTCTGCGCTCGAGTTTGAGTTCCGGTTCTACCTGTTGCTGCCCACGGAGGATGGAGCAGTTCGGGCCGGCCCTATCGTCGGAACGTGCCCGGTTGTTGGCCGCATCCTCGAGCCGCACGTCGGTCGCGATCGAGGTGCAGACATCGCCCGACGACTCATGGTCAGCGACGACACACTCGATGGTGTCCTTCGCCCGGTTCAAACGACTGGCGCCGATGACCTGGTCCGTGCTGAAGCCTATTTGAGGGACCGGGGGGTGCCGCCGGCATCCGTGCGAGCGCTGCTCGGAGCCGTGCCCGTCGAGACGAGAAGAGCCATCTGGCACCTTCTCCACCCTGACGAGCACGAGGTCGCGGACGGCTCGACCGACCCTCGTTTCACGGAGATGCTTCGATCGGTCTACCTCGGAGAGGTGTCCCAGCGAGCCGGGCAGGGCCCTATCTGGTTCGCAGGCAGTCTCATGCAGACCGAGATCGTGAACTATCTGTCGACCCGCGAATGGGTTCCGCGTGCCATCTACCTCGGCTGGCTTGAGAACGCGGGCTTCTCGGCGGCTGGCTACAACAGGTACGTGCTCAAGAGCGTGAGCGAGGAAGGTAGCGAACATCCCTACCTCGCCATCGCCCGTCCATTGGGAGGGAGGGGGCGGCCCGCGCCGGACAGCGTCGGGCTCTTCGATTGCCCTCACTGCATGGAAGCGTTCGCGATGTCGGTATACGTCCCCGTGCCAGAAGTTCGTACGGGACTGCTGTGTCGACACTGCCTTCGTAGCCGTGCCGTGGACTCTCCGCGGTACCCAGCGTCTTACCTTCACGTTACCCGTGCAGAGGCGGAGCGGCGATTGCTTGCCGTCCACCCAGACGAGCGGCTCCGGGTCGGCATCATGAGTGCGAGCGTCGAACTGCGTCGACGAGCGCAAAGCTGGGAGCAGGGACGGGGTGACGGGACGGCTCGCGTTGCCGTTACGGACGCGCTCCTGGAGCGATACCTACACCAGGTGGCCGCGGGTGCGGTCCGAGATCCAGGCGCCATACGAGAGTGGGCGCGCGCGACGAACGCTCCTGACTTGGGTGATCGGGGGAGGTTGCGACCGGAGGTCGTCCGGCAGTTCGGCCGCGACTTCCTGCCGGTCGACCTGGGACCGGTTCGAGACTGGCTTGCAGCTCAGACGCGCCGGCTGCCGCCCCGAGGAGAGGCCCGTCTTGCAGCGCTAGATGACTACACGAACTTCGTGCACGAGCTGCGCTCATGATCGGTGGCAGTCGCCTAGGCTCCGTCCGTGCCTTCGCGAGAAACCAGATCCATTGACAATCCGGAAACACCATCGCGCTATCGGATATTGGCGCTTGCGGATGCGCTGGCGAAGCGTCTGAACGGCCAAACTACGGAGACGGTGGGCGAGCTACGAGTCGAGGCTTCGGTCTGCCCGGAAATCAACCGTGGTGACCATGAGAGCAACGGGCCCTGAACAGGCGGCACGCATGACATTGCGATGCCGGCCAGTTTGATGGTCGCAGACGTTTCTGCAGGTCAGAGGGGCAATGGCCCCGGTGCGGAAATTGCGTAGGTGGTGGTCGGCAGTCAGTGGATCTGCGCAGAGCAGTGTCGCGGGGCTGCCGCGAAACGCGCGCTAAACCGGACGGGCATGAGGTGTGAGGTGTTGGATCTTGAGAATCCCTCAGCACGGATGGATGCCCGTGAAAGACGGCGAACGATCAACAGAGACGGCCCGGGGGACTTGGGTCCGAGTACTACGGACCGCAATCACTGACTCGGGCCAGGGGGACTGCTGCACGATCAGGTGACAGGTCGGGTTAGGCAGCCTGGACGGCTTTGGTGGTCATGATGGTTTCGTACTCGACGGGGGTCAATCGTCCGAGACCGGGTTGTCGACGGCGCCGGTGGTAGGTGCGCTCGATCCAGGTCACGATGGCGATCCGGAGGTCCTCGCGGGTGGCCCAGGTCTGACGGTCCAGAACGTTCTTTTGGAGCAGGGCGAAGAAGCTCTCCATGGCCGCGTTGTCGCCCGCGGCACCTACTCGGCCCATCGATCCGACCATGGCGTGGTGGTTGAGGGCGTGGACGAATTTCCTGGATCGGAATTGGCTCCCTCGGTCGGTGTGGACGACGCAGCCGGCGACCTCACCGCGCCTGGCGACAGCGTTGTTGAGTGCCGCGACTGCCAATCGCGACTTCATCCTGGAGTCGATGGAGTAGCCCACGATCTTGTTGGAGTAGACGTCCTTGAACGCGCACAGGTAGAGCTTGCCTTCGCGGGTCCAGTGCTCGGTGATGTCGCCGACCCACAGCTGGTTGGGCTCCTCGGCGGTGAAGGCATGCCGGGTCACACCGTGCTTGTCGATGACCGCGCATAGGTCGTCGTGGACCGGCGGGCCGGGCCGCCCGGCCCTGCCCTTCTTGGGTTTGCCGAAGGCGCTCCACCAGCCGTTGGTCGAGCAGATGCGCCACGCTGTCCGCTCGCACATGGCCTCACCGGCCTCGGCTGCCTCGTCGATGAGGAACCGGTAGCCGAACTCGGGGTCCTCGCCGTGGGCGTCGAACAGAGCGTTGGCGCGGTAGGCCTCGACCAGCTCGGCGTCGGTGACCGGGGACGCGAGCCAGCGGTAGTAGGGCTGGCGGGCGATCTTGAGTACCCGGCACGTCACCGTGACGGGGACACCGTCAGCGGCCAGCTCGCGGACGAGCGGGTACATCTGTAATGGGTGGCTGGCTGGCCCGTGGCTGGCTGGAAGGCTGAACCTCGGCCTGCGCGCGTGACTCGCGGTATATCCGACCCACCACTCGTGGCGGTGTCTTGAAAATGACATGTCCGCACGCAGGTCGAGGTTCGGCCCCCACGCGCAGATGCCTTGATTAGAAGCCTGTCCGACTACCAGCGGCATCGTGGTCGTGACTCATTACAGATGTGACTCTGAGCGACTCCACGGGCTCGAGCCGGAACGTCCGCATTCCCTTCGAGTCAGGAGTTCCGTTGACCATCGTTGCGCAGTTGTTCGAGCACGTCGTCGGCATCGACACTCACGCCCGCACCCACACGTACTGCCTGATCGCCGCCGCGACCGGAGCGGTAATCGACACCGCGACCTTCCCCACCAACAAGGCCGGCAACGCACGAGCCGTCACGTGGATCGTGCGTCGGACCAGCGGCAGCGTCCTTGCTGCGGTCGAAGGCACTTCCTCCTACGGGGCCGGGATCACCGCGGCCCTGAGCGAGGCCGGCTTCGACGTCGCCGAGGTACGCCCAGCAGCCCGCAGCACCCATGCGCATCGTGGCAAGTCCGACGCCCTCGATGCGGAAGCCGCAGCGCGTGCGGTCCTCGGTCGTGAGTTCGACCGCCTGGCCAAGCCCCGACAGGGCGGTCAGCGCACTGCGCTGCGGGTGCTGCTCGCCTCGCGATCGATCCTCGATCAGCAGCGCACTGCGAACCGCAACGCCCTGCTGGCGTTGCTGCGCAGTATGGACCTGGGGATCGACGCACGCAAGCCATTGACCGACGCGCAGGTCCGCACGATCTCGGCCTGGCGGACCAGCCGCGCCACCCCAGAACACGACCCTCTGGCAATCACCCGGCGTGAAGCCCGTCGTCTTGCCTGTTCCGTCGTCGAGCAGGGCGAGCTCTTGGAGGAGAACCACCGCCAACTGCACCAGCTCGCAGAGGCCCTCGCCCCCGGCCTCCAGGTCCAGCCGGGCGTCGGGCCAGTCACCGCAGCGATCATCATCTGCGCCTACTCCCACCACGGCCGGGTCCGCTCAGAAGCAGCGTTCGCGGCACTCGGCGGCATCGCGCCGGTCCCCGCTTCGTCGGGCAACACCGACCGTCACCGCCTGTCTCGTTCAGGAGACCGCCAACTCAACCGAGCCTTCGACGTCATCGTCCGCACGCGGATGAGCTACGACGAAACCACGCGTGACTACGTCGCCCGCCGCCGCGCTGAAGGCCGCTCCAACCGCGAGATTCGCCGCTGCCTCAAGCGCTACGTCTGCCGGTCGATCTTCCGGGAACTGCAGACCGCGATGGCTTGACGCGAGGCATAGAAGCGTCATTTTCCCGGCAGGTTCGCCTGGGAGAGGTAGGCAGCAGCACGGCGCAAGACCTCGTTCTCCTGCTCCAGCAACCGGATCCGCTTCTTCGCCTCACGAAGCTCGGTGTTCTCAGCGGCGGTAGTCCCGGGCTTGATGCCGTCCTCGACGTCAGCGCTCTTGAGCCAGTTGGTCAGGCAGGACTCGCTGATGCCGAAGTCGGCAGCGATCTGCTTGAGGTGGACACCCGGCTCACGGTTCCTCGCCCACGCGCACGACGTCGTCGCGGAACTCCTTGGGGTAGGGCTTGGGCACGGTGCACATCCTTCCAGCGGCACCTCTCGGCACCACAGATCAGATGTCACCTGTCCGTGCAGCAGTCCCGTTGGCTGATCATCCGTGTGTGGTCATCGCCGAGTGAGGCGCGGCGGTCGACCAGCAGCCGCAGGACCGCGAGCTGCTGGTCGTTGACGACCGGACGCAGCCCGGACATCCGGGTGCCGACCAGCGCGACGGAGTGGGCGTCGGTGGCGTCGGTCTTGCGGCCCTGGCCGGGTGGCGAAGACCCTCGCTCGTGCCGAGAGCATTGGCGGGACGTCGACGACCTCGTGCCCTTCGGTGATCAGCCGCATGACGACGTGACGGCCGATGCCGTTGCACCCTTCGATGGCCCAGACCCGGTCCGGCCACTGGGTGACGTACTCGAGCATCGACTTGAAGCCGGCGGTGTCGGTGCCGAAGCGGCCACCACCCAAGACCGCTTCATCCGCAGCCATGACCTCGATGGTCACCGACCGCTTGTGCGGGTCCATCCCGATCACGACCCGTGCATCCGTTGCCCTCACGACACTGTCCTCCTGTTCGATCCCTGACGGTTGTCGAGTCGGGAGGGCAACGCTGCTTCGAGCTAGGCAAACCCCTCTTGAGCCTCTCCTGACCCATTGGCGGCGCCCGGGCCGCGCAGGCCAAATGAGAGCCACACGACCAGCGCGGGCAGCCGATGTGAGAGCGACGGCCCGGCCGCCTGAACCGAGCCTCGCCAGGCACCGGTTCTGAGGTCAACGGAACAAGCAGCCGATGAGCGGACGCTAGGAGCGTGCCCGCCATTCCAGAGCGCGCAGGACCCCGATGAGGTGTGCCAGGTCGTGCCATGCCGCCTCCGGCACGCGCTCGTGCCCGTCCTGCATGGCGTGCGCGATGTCGTCGCTCAGTTGGCCAGCGGTGAACGCGTTGGGCTCACGACTCACGTCGAATGCGTCCTCGACTGACAGATGCCAGTAGTAATCCACGTCGACAGATACGGGTCTGCTGAACGATCAGGGGACTTCTGATCACGCTGCCTGATCGGCGGCCTTGCTCATGATGAGTTCATACTCGATGGGGGTCAACCGGCCGAGTCGGTTCTGGCGCCGCCGACGGTGATAGGTCCTTTCGATCCAGGCCACGATCACGAGACGGAGTTGGTCGCGGGTCTCCCAGCGGCGGCGGTTCAAGACTCTCTTCTGCAGTAGCGAGAAGAAGGACTCTATGGCCGCGTTGTCCCCGGCGGAACCGACCTGGCCCATGGATCCGACGAGCTGGTGGCGCCAGAGCGTCTGCTGGACCTTCCGGCTTCGAAATTGCGATCCACGATCCGAATGGACGCGGCAGCCTGCGACCTCGAGGCCCTCGATCGCGCGGCGTGCGACGGCGCTGTTAAGCGCATCGACGGCGATCTTGGACTCCATCCGGTCGCTGACGGAGTAGCCGACGATCCGGTTGGACAGCGCGCAAAGTCGGTAATTTAGGTGAGGGAGTCTGCGCATTGGCGATGCCGCCTTTAGATCCGTTCATGTTCCGAACGGCGGACCTGGAGGCCCGCGATGCCGCCGACGAGTCCAGTTCAGCGTACGCGCCAAGTGCCCGCGATCGGCCGGAAGGGCAGTGTTGCGAAGCCGCGAATGGGCCCTGACTGCAGTCGCACGGCCGACTCTTCGTCGACCTCCCAGTCGCGATGACGAGAGAGCAAAGCCTGCAGCGCCGATCGTGCCTCGAGCCGCGCGAGAGAGGCGCCTAGGCAGAAGTGGACGCCGTGTCCGAGAGCAAGGTGCTGTTCAGCGCTGCGATGGATGTCGAGTCGGTCGGCGGCGGGAAAAACCTGCTCGTCGCGATTGGCGGACCCGAACAGCAGAAGCACCACGTCGCCTGGCTCCAGGTCCTGCCCGTGCATGGTGGTCGAGCGCGTGAGCGTCCGGGAAAGTCCCTGGACTGGAGAGTCGTAGCGCAGGAGCTCCTCGACGGCGCGTGGAAGGAGTTGTGGATCGTCCGCCATTGCGTGCCGGGCGTCGGGTTCGCCAGCAAGCGCTACCAGACTGTTGCTGAGGAGGTTGGTGGTCGTCTCGTGCCCGGCGACCAACAGTAGGAAGCAGAAGCCGAGGAGCTCGTCCTCGCTCAAGCGCTGTCCCTCGACCTCGGCTTCCACCAAGGCACTCATGAGATCGTCGCGCGGACGGATCCGCCTTTCGGCCAGGAATGAGGCGAAGTAGTCGTACAGAGCTGCGGCTGCCTCGAGGGCGCCGCCGATCCGCGGGCTTTGTGGCTGTGACTGGATGAGCTGGGTTGACCAGCGTCGGAAGGAGTCACGGTCCTCCCGTGGCACCCCGAGGAGGTCGGCGATGACGATGGCCGGCAAGGGCGCAGTCAGCGCCTCGACAGCGTCCCAGGTCTCGTGCGAGGAAGCGTCGTCAAGAAGCCCCTCGATCAACTCCTGGATGCCTGCCTCGAGTGTGGCTATCCGACGAGGTGTGAAGGCGCGGCTGACGATACGCCGCATCGCCGTGTGGCGTGGCGGGTCGGTCATGATCAGCATGGGCAGGAAGAGGTCCGCCATGCTGGGGGCGCCGACCGTCGGGAACACCCCCGATGCTGACGAGAACGTCGAGGGATCGTGCAGTGCGCTGGTCACGTCGGAGTGCCGGCTGAGCACCCAGCACCTCCCGGCGTCGGACCAGTAGACCGGCGCCGCCTTTCGCAGAGCTTGATACGTCGGATAGGGATCGGCCATCACCACGGGGTCGAAAGGGTCGTAGTACACCGCTGCTGCACTCATCGGAGCTCCGGATCCCGCCGACTGCCATGTGCGACGAAAGTTGGATGTGAAGTCTGGATGTTGAGTACAACACGTCACAGGTCGTGAGTCGAGGACTCTATGGGGCACGATCGTCCCGTCGGTGAGAGACAGGTGGGAACCATGATGAAGAGAGCACTGCCCGCGAAGATCGCAAGCCAGTTGTATGCAGCGGCAGAATTGATCGCGGATCGCGGCCTTGAAGGGACCCGTATGGAGGAGATCGCAGAAGCGACCGGGATTCCCAAGGCGACCCTCTACTACCACCTGGAGGGCAAGAATGCCGTGCTCGAGTTCCTTCTCGAGGATTTCCTCGACCTCATCGCGGGAGCGGTCGCGGTGGCCAAGGACGCCGACGGCAGCGCCTCTGAGAGGCTCCGCGCCTCGATCACTGCCCAACTCTCCCTCATGCTGGAGCACCCGCACCTGTGCCGCGCCCTGGTAGGCGACCTGGGCCGTGCAACTCGCCTACCTGATCTGGCGGCAGCACTTGATGCAGCCTTCCTCACCCCCATCCGAGAGTTGCTCGAGGAGGGCGCACGCGACGGCTCTCTCGCACGGTTCGAAGATCCGACTACGGTGGCTACGAGCATCTTTGGTGCTGTGACCGTGGCGGGATTGAGTGCGACGGCAGGTGCTCGGCAGCGAACGGCAGCGGATGCGGCCACACTCTCGGGGTCGATCTACACGATGTTGACGCTGGGAATCGCCGGCATCTCGCCGAGCTGACAGCAGCCGATCACGCGGAGGCGATCCGCTCCGGTGACGAGAGCCCGAGGTAGCGCAATCCCACCTCGGTGATCTTGGTGGCAGCTTCCTCCCGAGACAGTGCCGGAAGGGCCAGATGGCTCACCGTGAGCCGCACGAGGGCGTCGGCAGTGTCGACAGCCTCTCCTCCCTTGAGAGAGGGGACTCGGGACGCCAACCAACTCGCCAGCGATTCCGAGGCCAGGTGGAGCAGTTGTGCGGACGTGGTGAGCAAAGGCAGGATCCCATTGGCCACCGGCGCTGAGTCTTGGTGGGAGATCAGCACCGCCCTGAGAAGGGTGCTGCGGTCGGCTTCTCGCAGGACGTACTCCACCGCGGCAGCAAGACCGACGGCGGCGTCGCTGCCCTGGTGTGCCAGGACTTCTTCGATCCCATCGATGAAGCGAGAAGCCTCGCGCAGCACCACGGCCTCTCCCAGGCCTGCCTTGTCCCCGAACTCCTTGTAGAGAAAGGCCCTCGAGATGCCGGCCGCCTCTGCGATCTCACTCATCCTGACGCGGTCCCAGCCGCGTTCAGAGATGTGCTCGTGAGCGGTCTCGATGACGGCGGTTCGGACCGCCTCGCGATAACGCTCGCGCATGGATGGTGCAGCCATGTAGACACGCTACTGCCTTTGTCGGACCGTGGACCCGCGTCTGCGACGGTGCCAGGAGACACAAACGGCTGTCTTGCCTATGCTGGTGACAAAGTTGCCTTTTTGTTGTGGAGGAATGCATGGCTGATCGGTCCGGCGCAACGGTGATGAACTACCCGCATCGTCGAGGTGGGCACTGCGGGTCCGGCGCCATGCGCGACCTGCTCGAGTGGGCGGGGCTGGGGTGGGACGGGCCACCCGGTGAGGGTCTGGTCTTTGCGTTGAGTGGGTCCCTTGACCTCTCTTACGTGCGGGACGCGACCCTCATGCCGCCGGTGTACCTCGTCGGCCGCGGGAGCGATCTGGAGACCGACCTGCCCGAGCGACTGGGCGCGAGCGTCTCGGTGCTCGCCAGCGACGATCCGACCGAGGGGTGGAACTGGGTGCGCGACGCCGTGGATGCGGGACGTCCGGCGCTGGTGTGGGCCGACATCGCCGAGCTCCCCTACCTTCGCGTCCGGTTGCAGATGAGTCGTCACGACATCGTCGTCATCGGGTACGACGACGAGCAGGAGCTCGTCCATGTCGTGGACAACGATCGCGATGAGGTCCAGCTGGTGTCCTACGCGGCACTGGCGAGAGCCCGGTCATCACAGGGATTCCCCGTTCCGACGCGGCACACGTACTACGACATCGACTGGCCAGAGCGTCTGCCGGAGCTATCGAGTGCAGCAGCGCAGGCCTTCGCACAGGCGGCCGCCTCGATGACCTCCGCCGACGGCCCCTCGATCGTGAGTGGTCGGGACTCGACGGCCGTGGGGGCCACCGGCTTGGCAGCCGTGGACCTTTTCGCAGCGGACATCGCATCGTGGCCGGAGGTCTTCCCCGACGACGTGCTGGACCTGATCCTGCACGGGCTGAGCGCCTTCGTCGAGAAAGCTGGCACCGGCGGTGGGCTCTTCCGTCGACTGCTCTCCAGCGGGGCGGCGGACATCGCACGTATGACCGGGGACACGCGAGCCGGCGACGTCGCTGTCGCGGCCCACGACTGCGCCGAGGGCTGGTCACTGGTCGCGTCCCTGGCGCGGGAGGCGGGACCTGCGCGGGACAGATGGCAACAAGCCGCAGACGCGGCCGGCGAGCTGCCTCGCTTGGAGCGCGACCTCGTCGCCGCCCTGAACGTTGCTGCCGCAGACCAGGGGACCCCCGCGTGATGGACAGGACATGGGACGCAACTGAGGCGTTGACCGCGGGACGATTCGTCGACAGCGACCACCCCGATGTCCAGGACTTCACGAGGTCGACCCTCGCGGGCGTCTCGGATCCTCACGGTCGGATCGGCACGTTGTTCGCCGCCGTCCGCGACATGTTCCGCTACGACCCCTACAGCGTGTCTGGTCACCAGGACGACTACCGCGCCAGCGCGATCTTGGCAGGCGGACCAACGTGGTGCGTCCCCAAGGCGGTGCTGCTGACGGCCTGCCTCCGTGCGGCCGGGATCCCGACCGTGCTGGGCTTCTCGGACGTTCGCAACCACCTCAGCAGCCCGGCACTACTGGAGCTGATGGGCACCGATCGCTTCGTGTTCCATGGCTGGACAGCAGTCCTGATCGACGGCACATGGCGCAAGGGATCGCCCGCGTTCAACACCGACCTGTGCCATCGCTTCGATGTGCCTCCGCTCGAGTTCGATGGCACCGGGGATGCGCTGCTGCATGCCACCGACGGCGCCGGCAACCGTCACATGGAGTACGTGCATGAGCGAGGCATGTTCCTCGACCTCCCCTACGACGACATGATGACGACGCTGACGAGCACATACGGCTCCGCGATGGTCCGTGACGGGGTGGGAGCGTCGCACAGCGACTCCTCCTTCCATCCCTGAGTGCTGCATGGCTTGGCGTCACGCCGACGTGCGGTCCTCGTCGCTCAACTGCCGCACCATGGTCGTGAGTCTGTGCTCGAGCCGCTCGCGGCCGAGCGTCGCCGCCAGCGCCGGTTCGAGGCCTCGCAGATCGTGCAGGGGAATGGGTTCGCCGACCACGATGGCGACCCGCTTGCGTCGTCCCCACTGCAATCGCCCGGTGTAGGCGGGCAAGATGGATTGAGCCCCCCACTGCGCAACCGGCAACAGAGGCACCGAGGCCTCCAGGGCGATCCGCACCGCGCCCGACTTCATGGGCATCGGCAGGCCATCATCACGCCGTGTGATCGACGCTTCGGGATAGACCAGGATCAGTCGACCGGCGAGCGCGGCCGCGACGGCATCGTCATACGCGCCATAGCCGGCCGTGCGATCGACCCTGACGTGACCTGCCGCCCGGAACCACCAACCCACGAGAGTTTGTCCGAAGAGGGCGTCCTTGGCCAGGAAGCGCGGGACGCGTCGCTGGGCCAGCACCATCTCCGCGACCAGTAGAGGGTCGATGTGTGAGACGTGATTCGCGGCGAGCACAGCGCCGCCCGAGGCTGGGATGCGCTGGACGCCCCGCCAGTCGGCACGGCGAAGAAGCATCAGCACTGGCTTGCAGACCGCTAGCGCCAGCCACCAGGCGAGGCCGCGCCGATCGCCACGGGCCGGACGATCGCGTCTCATCGTAGGTACGTGCACCATCATGACTGTAGACAATATGGGCGCGATCGTCTTTCGTCGAACATGGACGTGCCACGTGTACACACTCACCGAGGAAAAGGAGAACTCATGAGCGACGCGCAGGGACAAGGGCGCCAGCCGGAGGCGGTCAAGACCGTCGACGACGACACCGACCGCCAGCCGATGTCGACCTTGGACGCCTGGGTTCGGTCGATGGCCCACCCGGAGCCAGCGTCGTTGGGGAGGTTGCCGGCCCATTCCCCCACCTGCGCGGGCTGTGGCAGCGAGAATCCGGCCGGCCTCGCGCTCGTGGTCGATGCGACCGAGGACGGGGTGCGCGCCGTGCACCGCTTCGACCGCCGTCAGGAGGGCGCGCCGGGCATCGCTCACGGCGGCCTGGTGGCGGCGGCCTTCGACGACTTGTTCGGGTTCCTGCTCTACCGGGTGGGTGAATTGGCGGTGACGCGGTCCCTGACCGTGGAGTACCTCCGGCCAGTGCTCCTCGGTACGGACTACGAGTTCACCGCCAAGGTCCGCACTCGAGAGGGTCGACGCTTGCACGTGGACGCCTCGGCCGTTGAGACGGACGGGCGGCGTGTAGCCACGGCCGACGCCACTTTCATCATCGTCGATGTGGACCACTTCGAGCAGGGAAGAGCGACGACGCTGCCCTGAATCACTCGCGAACGAAAGGCTCGAGTTCCACGGCGGGGTCCAGGTCGATGCCTCGCCCGGACAGAGCGCGCAGGAGCACGAGCGTGACGTGATCGGAAAGTCGTTCGGTCATGACGTCTAGGCTCTCGTCTCTCTGGTCGAGCCACCAGATGATGGTCGCGTCGACCATGCCCATGACGCCGACGAGGATGCCCTCGGGGAACGAGCTCGGCGCAGCATTGGTGTAACCCCGCGCTGCCACGGCGATCTCATCGAGGAGCCGTGTGCGGCCCATGCGCGCTTGGTGGAGCGTTCGACTGTGACCCCGGGCCGCCAGGAGCCGATAAAGATGCGGATGCGCGTCAGCCCAGGTCGCGCAGGCCTCGACCAGTCCCTGCACCACCATCAGCGGCGTTCCGCGATGTGACAGATGTGGCCGGATATGGTCGTTGAGGCGTCGCGCCGCAAGCCGGACCATCTCTGAGTCCAGGTCCTCGCGGCTGGCGAAGTATCGGTAGATGTGAGGTCGCGGCATCTCCGCCCGTTCGGCGATGACTGCCGTGCCGGCCTCGATGCCGATGTCATCCACTGCCAAGAGCGCGGCTTCGGCGATGTGGCGTCGCCGACGGGCGCGCGCCCCGTCATCCCCGGCTGTGCGCCGCCGCACGGTGGAGTCGACCCACTTTCCCACCTCGACCACGGGACTCAGTCTAGGCCGCAGCAGTTTCAGGGTCGCCTGACGGGTTGCGCTCGTGACGATGGAACACCTTGTACCCAGACGCGCGGTGTTGTTCTATTGGGTACACCGAGTACCCCACCGTTTGGAGCTGACATGACCGACCGCCGATCCCCGTGGATGGATGCGGATCTTGACGACGTTCGAGACCTCGCCCGCACTTTCTGCGAAAAGGAGATCAAGCCTCACATCGACGACTTCATCGCGCAGAAGCACGTCGACCGACAGCTGTGGAACCGGGCCGGCGAAGCCGGTCTGCTCTGCTTGTCCATTCCCGAGGAGTACGGCGGTGGGGGCGGCAGCTTCGCCCACGAGGCCATCTTGATCGAGGAGCAGGCTCGGGTCGGAGACAGTTCCTGGGGCGCTTCGCTACACAACGGCATCGTCGCTCACTACCTGCTGGCCTACGGCACCGAGGAGCAGAAGCAGCAGTGGCTTCCGAAGATGGCCACAGGTGAGGTCGTGGGCGCGATCGCCATGACCGAGCCCGGCACAGGGTCAGATCTGCAGAACATCAAGACCAAGGCCACGCGCGAGGGGGATGAGTACGTCATCACCGGCTCCAAGACGTTCATCACGAACGGGTCCCAGGCAGACTTGGTGCTGACCGTGGTCAAGACTGATCCGGAAGATCGTGCGGCCGGCATCTCCCTCATGCTGGTTCCCACGAGCAACGAAGGATTCGCCCGAGGGCGGGTGCTCGACAAGATCGGGATGAAGGGGCAGGACACCTCCGAGCTCTTCTTCGACGGAGTGCGCGTCCCTGTCTCCAACCTGCTGGGCCTGACTGAGGGACAGGGCTTCGTCCAGCTCATGCAGCAGCTCCCCCAGGAGCGACTGCTGGTCGCGGTCTCGAACGTGGCCGCGATGGAGTTCTGCCTGCGGGAGACCCTGGCCTACGTCCGCGATCGCAGTGCCTTCGGACGACCGATCTGGGGTTTCCAGAACACGAAGTTCAAGATGGCTGAGGTCGCCACAGAGGCTCGCGTCGCCCGGTCCTTCGTCGATGAGTGCATCCAGATGCACCTGGGTGACGGTCTGGACATCCCGACCGCAGCCATGGTCAAGCTGTGGTGTTCGGAGCGTGCCCAGCGGGTGGCCGACGCTTGCCTGCAGCTGCACGGCGGGTACGGCTACATGAACGAGTACCCGATCGCCCGCATGTGGGCCGACATGCGGGTCTCGCAGATCTACGCCGGCAGCTCCGAGATCATGAAGGAGATCATCAGCCGGTCGCTGTGAGCCCTGAGTGACCGAACTCGACCAGGGCCTTGGGCGGTCCAGTTTCGGCTAGTCATGACCGGACTCAGGGCCGCGGACACACACGTTGTTCGCGGCCCTGAGCCATGTCGAGAGTTCAGCTGCGCTCGATGCGCTCCAGGTAGGCCCGGCGAGCTTCGTTGTCCACGCGGTCGAGGAACACGGTGTCGGTGCCCAGCATGGAGCCGAGCTGGGTCGCGACCCGGCCGGGGACGAACTTCATGGCCGCCACCATCGTTCCCGCGACCCGCGTGACGCGGACGAACGGCTGCGGACGCTCGATCAGCGCAGCGGTCGCCCGGGCGATCTCCTGCGGTTCGGCGTTCCTCATCCCCTTCGCCCCGCTCGTTCCGGAGACGAGTTCGGTGTTGGTGAAGGTGGGGCGCACCGTCGACAAGTTGACACCCGACCTGCGGTACTCCTGTCGCGCCGCCTCGGTGAAGCCGATGACAGCGAACTTGGTACCGCAGTACGTCGCCAGGCCCGGCACGGGGAGCTCGCCGGCGAGGGAAGCGGTGTTGATGATGTGCCCGCGGCGACGGGGCAGCATCCGCTGCAAGGCCACCTTCGTGCCGAAGATGACACCGAGAACGTTGATCTCGACCTGACGGCGGGTCACCTCGTCGGGTTCTTCGTGCGCGTGCCCCGTGGGCATCACTCCCGCGTTGTTGATGAGAACGTCGAGCGGACCCAACGCCTCCTCCGTCACGTCGAGGAAGTTGCCGATCGAGGCAGGGTCAGTGACGTCAAGGCGGACCGCGACGTCGATCCCGAGGTCCTCGGCGGCAATCTTCAGCTGGCCCTCGTCGATGTCGCCGATCGCTACCTTGTGCCCGCGCCCGATCAACTCCTTGGCGGTGTGGTAGCCGATCCCGCGTGCCCCTCCGGTGATGGCCACCACTTTCGCTGACTGCGTTGATGACATGTTCTCTCTTCCTTTCACAGACCCAGACGCTGCCGTAGGCCGCGTCCAGCAGCCAGCCGCAGCACGCGGCCGGCAATGGCCGTACGCCGGGCGGAGTACGGGTACCACGTGAGCTCTTTGGTGGTCACCGGCATGCGCGGCTCGGTGATGGCTTGGACGCGGCAGTACTTGCGCAAGCCCTGGGCGCCGCCGAGCCGGGCACCCATGCCGGAGGACTTCCACCCGCTGTGGGGCAGACCCACGGCGAAGAGATTGCTGAAGACGTCGTTGATGTTCACCGCGCCGACCTCGAGCTGATCGGCGACGCGTCTGCCTCGACCCAAGTCGCGTGTCCAGACCGTCGCGGAGAGACCGTATTCGGAGTCGTTGGCCAGGGTGATCGCCTCCGCCTCGTCGGCCACCCGCATGATGGGCAGCGTCGGTCCGAAGGTCTCCTCGGTCATGCAGGACATGGTGTGGTCGACGTCGACCAGGAGCGTGGGGGCGAAGAAGTTGCCCTTCGTTCCACGCTCCCCGCCCACCAGGACGCGTGCGCCGCGTTGCCGCGCCTCCTGGACGTGACGCTCGACGGTGTCCACCTGTTCCTTGGTGACCATGGCGCCGACATCGTCGCGCGCGCCCGCACCCTGCCTCAGTGCCCGCAGAGCTGCCGCAACCTTCTCCACCAGCTCGTCGTACACAGCATCGACGGCGTAGACCCGCTCGACAGAGATGCAGACCTGTCCGGAGTTGAAGATGCCGCCCCACACGAGGCCATGAGCTGCTCGGTCCAGGTCGGCGTCCTCGAGGACGATGGCGGCATCCTTGCCTCCCAGCTCCAGGCTGACCGGCTTGAGGAGTTCCGCGCACCGCGTCGCCACGCGGCGGCCGGTGGCCGTCGAGCCGGTGAACTGCACGAAGTCAACCGCCTCCACGACAGCTTGACCAGCATCGCCAGCACCAGAGACGTGCTGGAGCACCGCGGGTGCGCCGATCTCCTGCCAGCCCTCGATCACGCGCGCGCAGGTCAGCGGCGTCATCTCCGATGACTTCGCCAGCACGGCGCAGCCGGCTGCCAGCGCTGGTGCCGCATCCATGAGGAACAAGGTGATGGGGAAGTTCCACGGAACGATGAGTCCCACCAGCGGGTAGGGACGGTAGGTGCGCGAGAGTCGCTTGGGCAGGCTGAGGAGACCGGAAGAGCCCACCCGCTCAGGTGCCAGGAACTTCTCGGCGTGATCTGCGTAGTAGGAGATGAACTCGCACGACGCCGTCGTCTCGACCAGGGCATCGGGTCGGACCTTCCCCGTCTCTGCGACCAGGAGGTCGGTGAGCTCGTCGGTGTGGTCGAGGATCCACCCGCGCCACGCGCGGAGCCAACCTGCCCGAACCCTGGGTCCCATGTCGCGCCACGCGGTCTGCGCGAGGCGCAGGTCTCGGGCCATGGCGGCGACTCGTGCCGCGTCGTCAACAGGGAGCGACTCGAGGGGCTCGCCGGTGGCAGGTCGCCGGATGTCCAGGACAGAGGCTGAAGGTGGTGTCACGATGGAACTCCTTGGGTCAGGGCCGGTGTGGTGTAGTTCGGTGGTCAGGCAGTTGCGGCTGTACGTCCGGATTTTTCCGTCGAGCCGGATGTACGGGGTGTCGCCACATCGCTCTTGAATGAGTGCGGCGGCGGGGTCATGCCGTGCTCGCGGCACCAGGCACCCGGCTCGCGCTGGCTGCGGCGCGGGATGCCGTTGGACGGCTCGAGCTGCAGCGGGATCGGGGGCAGCGGAGGCAGCTCCTGGTCCGCCTCGGCCGCGAGCTCGTCGGCGTCCTTCTCCTCGGACATGCCGATCGGGCCGACGCGCTGGGCGTTGAGGAACTGCCGCACCACCGGCTCCTCCGAGCTCAGCAGCATCTCGCGCGGACCGAACATCGCCAGGTGCTTGTGGTAGAGCAGGCCGATGTTGTCCGGCACCGTGCGGGCGGTGTTGATGTCGTGGGTGACGATCAGGAACGTCGCGTCGATCTGGGCGTTCAGGTCGACGATCAGCTGGTTGAGGAACGCGGTGCGCACCGGGTCCAGACCCGAGTCCGGCTCGTCGAAGAGGACGATCTCGGGGTCGAGCACCAGCGCGCGGGCCAGACCGGCGCGCTTGCGCATGCCGCCGGAGATCTCACCGGGCAGCTTGTCCTCGGCACCGAGCAGACCCACCAGGTCCATCTTCTCCATGACGATCGAGCGGATCTCCGACTCCGACTTCTTGGTGTGCTCGCGCAGCGGGAAGGCGACGTTGTCGTAGAGGTTCATCGAGCCGAACATCGCGCCGTCCTGGAACAGCACGCCGAACAGCTTG
>Ga0208330_1000386_pt1 | contig 21042 bp, 18 predicted proteins | sample DeeseametaMP1896_FD_184180 | JGI IMG/M metagenome (GOLD analysis project Ga0208330, IMG submission 184180) | Marine microbial communities from the Deep Pacific Ocean - MP1896 (SPAdes) | ecosystem: Environmental > Aquatic > Marine > Oceanic | place: East of Hawaii, North Pacific Ocean | collected...
CGCGCGCCCCGCCGGTCCGCCATCCGGACGACAACCAGGATCGCCCCGGTGGAAAACCACCAGAGGAACAGCGCGGCCAGCGCGGCGATCCAGGGCGCGCCCGTCATGACGGGCACACCCCAGGTGCACGCAGGGCGCAACCGCGACGGGGGATATGCGCCGGGTTAGTCAATAGGCCGGCTCCAGCCGCGTGCTTTCCGGCTGGCGGTGCTTTTTCGCAGGGATGAAATAGAGCCCGGCAAAGGCCGTCACCGCCCGCATCTGTGCCGAGATCCGCCGTGCCAGCCCTGTCACGCCACCCTGTTTGCGGGCGCGGTCAAGGTCGGCATTGGCCTTCTGCAATCGTTTCAACCCGGCGGACCAGCGCGGGCTGTCGATGTCCAGTGTGATCGGAAAGATCTGCTTCGACAGGGTGCTTGTCTTGGCAAAGACCTCTTGCCCGTACCAGTCCGGATCGACGCCCAGGGCCTTGTGAAAGGCCGGGCGCTGGTGGTCGCGGACATACATGGTCGCAAAGACCGCCGTGAGAAAGAACTTGATCCACAGCACGTTGACGCCCGAGGTCAGTTTCGGGTCGGTCTTCATCAGCAGGGCAAAGGCCTCGCCGTGGCTGAACTCGTCGTTGCACCATTCATGGAACCACTTGAAAATCGGGTGAAAGCGGTGCTCGGGGTGCTTTTCGAGGTGGCGGAAGATCGTGATGTAACGCGCGTAGCCGATCTTTTCCGACAGGTAGGTGGCGTAGTAGATGAACTTGGGCCGGAAGTAGGTGTATTTCTTCTTTTGCGTCAGAAATCCGAGGTTCACAGCCACGCCCGCCTCGCGCAGGGCATCGTTGATGAACCCGGCATGCCGCGCCTCGTCCCGCGCCATAAGCTGGAACAGTTGCGTCACGTCCTTGTTGGTGCCGCGCCGCTTCATCTCCTTGTACAGCACGCAGCCCGAGAATTCGGCGGTGCAGGAGGAGATCAGGAAGTCGATGAACTCCTTGCGCAACTGCGGCTCCATCCCGTCCCAGTCGACATGGTCCCAGTCCTCGGTCTTGCGGAAATGGCCCTTGTTCGGGTCGCTGACCATCTGCGCAATCAGTTGGTCCCAGTCGTCGCGCACCGAGGAGACGTCGATGGCGTCCAGCTCGTCGAAATCGGTGGTGTAAAAGCGTGGCGTCAGCAGCGTGTTCTGCATCGCCGTTTCGGTCGCGGCCTTGCTGTCGAATTTCGCCTGTTCCTCCTGGATGGCCAGGCCTTCCTCGGCGGTGGTGGCATCGGCGGTATGTGTCGCCCCGGCAGGGCGCAGGCCGGTCTGGTTCTGGGCGTTCATAGCGTGACCTCCTCGGAGAAGGAGAATTCACAGAGCTCCATCACCTCGAAATCGCCGGTCAGGCGGGTCCAGAGCCGTTCAAGCCCCGAGGCGCGGGTGATCGTCGCCTCGCGCGCCTCGCGGATCACCTCGCCATAGGGCGCCATGATCTCGGGTCCGTGGACCCGCACGCTGTCGCCGGGGTAGACGGTGGTGCCGTTGTCGAAACGCACATGCGCGTGAAGGCTCTCGAACTTGTGCGAGATCTCTACCGTGCAGGGCGCCCTTTCCAGTTCATGTGTCAGCCATCCCATTTATTGGCCTCCTTCCCTCATTGCGCCAGGAGTTGCCCGAAGGCCCTGGCATTGTCTGCGCCGAACCCCATCAGGTCGGCGCGCCACCCGGTGCTGCTGTCGTGCAGCTCGAGTCTTCCGGTATCCCTCTGCAAGAGCGTGACGGGGGCGTCAGGCGCGACACCATGTTTGCCACGCTCATGCAGCAGGACCCGGTAGACACCGGAGATGAATCCACCCTCTTCGGGCGTCAGATCGGCGATCAGAACGCCCTCGGGCGTGTGGACCCGCGCGGCGCCCGCCATGTCGCCGGACAGCACGATCTCGCGGCTGAGGGTCACGGCGCCGCCGGGCGGCACTGCGTCCAGCGGGCGGTCGGTCAGGCGGGCGGCGGTCACCAGCGCCAGCACCGTCAGCATCAGCGCCCCGACCAGCCGCACCATGACACGCGGGACAAGCTCCTTGTCGTCGGCGGGGCGTCTCAGGCGCGGGGGCATGGCGGTGCGGGACATTGTCAAACCTCTATTCGGCGGCCAGGGTCGCGGCACGGGCGGGGGTGCCGCGTGCCACGCGGGGCGTCGCGATCTCGGCCTCGGCCTGGTCTGCCAAAAGGCGGGCGACGGTTTCGGCCTCGGGGATGCAGCGCAGGGCGGGTTGGGTGCGGCGCAGGACCCAGGGGCGCACATGCGGCCAGCACACCAGGTAGGACAGGCGCACGTCCCCGGGCAGCAGGTCCAGGGTGATGGTCCCCGTGCCGCGAGGGCGCAGCGACAGGTCGGCGCTGCGGATCTGGCTGTAGGGCAGGTTCAGCGTCACGGTCAGCGCGGCGCCGATCCGCATCGCCACGCGGCGGTTGGTGATCGTGTAGACCGTGGCGTGGGCCTGTACGGCCCCCACGATCATCAAGAGCGCGCAGACGATCCCGCCCAGGATCAGAAAGGGCGAGGAGGCGGCAAAGGCCTGACCCGCGCTGCCCTGATCGACCAGGGTGACAAAGCGCCAGACCGACAGCCCGGCAAAGTAGAGCGCCACCCATTTCAGGTTCAGCGCCTCCACCGTCAGCGCCCACCAGTCCGGGCGCCCCTGCCAGAGAATGTGCTCTCCCTCTGGCGGGCGTTCGGGCAGGCCGGGGACCGGCTCGAAGGCGAAATCGTCGTGGCTCATGGCGCTCTTCCTTTTTTCGGTCTCAGCCCAGTTGCGGTTCTTGCCGCGCGGCGCTGGCGTAAAGCGTGCCGCCGCCGAACCAGGCGCAGATCTTTTCCTCTTCCAGCAGGGTCACCTGCCGGGGCGAGGCATGTTGCGGCACGCCGGGGAACTGCGCGCCAAAGATCGAGCGCACCTTCACGCCGTCCTTGCGGATGCGGGCCATCGTCATCGGGATCAGCCGCTTGCCCGCCTCGTCGTCCAGCGTCACTTCCAGGTAGCGGACCAGTTGTTCCGGCGCGTCGATCCACATGTCGGAAATCTTCCCCACAACGGCACCGTCACCGGCCACCACCGGCAACCCGCGCGGGTCGCGCCCGGCGGCGACGTGAAAGGTGCCGGTGGCATTCATCGGCACGATCTTGGGGTGGCCGTGACCATCCAGTTCCGGCACATCGCGCCGCGCCGCCCAGGAGGCGGGGCCGACGCCATCGGCCATCGGATCGCCCGTCGGCTCGAACGGAAAGCCGTCAGAGGCGGCGGTGCGCGCCAGCGCGAGGTCGGCCCGTTCCCTGTTCTGACCCGACGGGACGGTGACGGTGCCGCGCCCGTGGGGCAGGGTGAAAGTCTTGTCGTCGGGAACCGGGAACATGCCCTGGTTGGGGGCCAAGTCGCCGTCGTCGTTTTCCAGCGGATAGCCTTCGCGCATGTTCTCGCGCTGGATGTAGAAGATCAGCAGGGCGAAGAAGACGAGAAACAGCCAAAGCGCCAGGCTCGCCAGGTCGAAGTTGCCGAAGAAGGGGTCTGCCATTGGTCTGTCCTTTCCAGGGTGTCCGTGGTCTCGTCTCGGGTCTCAGGTGGGGAAATCCGCAAGTCCGATGCGGGTCTCGGTTTGTGGGGTGGGGGCGGACCTGCGCAGGCGCACCAGCGGACCAAGCGCCGCCAGGGTCACGAAAAGCAGGCCGATTTCCAGATGGTAGACAAAGGCATAGCCGGTGGCGGGCGATTGCAGCGCCTCGCCCAGCCTGCCCGAGGTGGCCAGCGCGCCGATCCAGTCGCGCAGGCCTCCGCCCAGGGCGATGGCCAGCCCGGCCCCGGTGGCCTGTGCGGCGCCCCAGGCGCCCAGGGCCAGGCCGTGCCCGGCGCGGCCCGTGGCCGGCATCCGCATCGCCGCCAAGAGGGTCGAAACCGCGAAGAGCCCACCGCCAAACCCGATCAGTCCGGCCCCGGCAAAGAACAGCGCGGGCGCCTGCATCGGCGCGGCAAAGATCACCACGCAAAAGGCGGCGATCCCGGCCAGCATGCCGCTGCCCGCCATGCGCATGGCGTCGCGCCCGCGCGTCAGCGCCCGGCCCGCCAGGGCGAAACCGGCCAGCGCCCCCGCCGCCCAGATGGCGGTCAGCAACGTCGTGGCCGAGACACTCAGACCCAGGATCTCGCCGCCATAAGGTTCCAGCAGGATGTCCTGCATGTTGAAAGCCAGCGTGCCCAGGAAGACCACCGCCAGCAGCCGCCCGGCCTCTCCGCCGGCCAGCAGATCGGCCCAGGCCTCGGCAAATCGGGGCCGGGGCGCGGTGCGTTCGGCGCGCGACATGGGGCGCATGTGCTCTTGCTTCCACAGCGCGACCAGGTTCAGCAAGATGCCGACGACCGCCGCCCCCTGGACCACGCGGACCAGCACCAGCGGGGTGAAGTCCCGCAACAGCCAGCCGATCACCACCGCCGACACGCCCATGCCCAGCAGGAACATCACGTAAAGCAACGCGACCACGCGCGGACGGGTGTCTTCGTCGGCGCGATCCGTGGCCAGTGCCAGCCCGGCGGTCTGGGTCATGTGCAGCCCCAGACCCGTCATCAGAAAGGCCAGCGCCGCCAGCACCTCTCCGGCAAATGGCACGTCATGAACCGCGTCGCCGGACAGGACCAGCAGCGCGAAGGGCATGACCGCCAGCCCGCCCATCTGCCAGAGCGAGCCGAACCAGAGATAGGGAATGCGCTTCCAGCCGATGGCGCTGCGGTAGGTGTCCGAGCGGAAGCCCAGCAGCGCCCGGAACGGCGCGATCAGCACCGGCAGGGCAATCATCACGGCAACCACCGTGGCCGCCACAGACAGCTCGACGATCATCACCCGGTTCAGCGTGCCCAGCAGCATCACCGTCGCCATGCCGACCGACACCTGGAACAGCGACAGCCGCAGCAGCTGGCCCATCGGCAGGCCGGGGCTGGCAGCATCCGCAAAGGGCAGCAGCCGCGCCGTCAGCGCCTTGAGATGAGCCGGGCGCAGGATCATGAGGCCAGCTCCATCGCCTGGCTGATGTAGAACCCGACAGAGATCCGTTCGAGCACAGCCAGTTGCCCCGGCGCCCCGGCGCCCCCCAGCGCCCGCGACAGGCGGGCCGGGGCATGCGGCACCATGACCGGAGAACGGTCATTGCGCGGGAACAGCTGCCCCATGCGCCACATCGCCATCAACAGCGGTGTGCGCGGGGCCACGGTAAAGACCACCCGGCCTTCGGTGCGGCGGGCCAGCCCGTGAAGGGCGCCGGCGATGTCGGCCTCGGCATAGTAGATCAGGCTGTCCATCGCGGTCACATGGTCGAACCGGCCAAGCGCCGGGTCCAGCATGTCGCCGCTGGCAAAATGTACCTGCCCGCGCAGGTCGATGGGCAGGCGGTCACGCGCGATCCCGACCAGCGCTGGGGAAATGTCGATGGCCACCACCTCGGCCCCGCGCGCCGCCAGTTCGGCGGTCATCTGGCCGGTGCCACAGCCCGCGTCCAGCACCCGGGCCCCCCGCAGGTCATCGGGCAGGCGCGACAGGATCTGCGCCCGCATCGCGTCCCGTCCGCGCCGCACGGTCTCGCGGATGCGGCTGACCGGCGCATCGCTGGTCAACCGCTCCCAGGTGCGGGTGGCGGTGGTGTCGAAATAGGTCTCGACCCGGGATCTGGTGGCCTCGTAGCTCATTCAGTCGAACCCCAGCATTTCAAAGATGTCGCGGTCTTCCATCGGCGCCGGGGCCAGCGGCTCTGTCCCGCGCCACAGCGTCTCGGCCAGCCGCAGGTATTCGGCGCGGCATGCGACAATGTCCTCTTCGTCGTCCATTTCGAAGAGCGTCTTCTTTTTCAGCCGCGAGCGGCGGATGGCGTCCACGTCGGGCATATGCGCGATGCGGTCGAAGCCGACCCTGGCGCAGTAGCGATCCACCTCGTCGGTCGCCTTCGACCGGTTGGCGATACAGCCCGCCAGCCGCACCTTGTAGTTGGCGGACTTGGCCTGAACCGCCGCGATGATCCGGTTCATCGCGTAGATGCTGTCAAAATCGTTGGCGGTCACGATCACCGCCCGGTCGGCATGCTGCAGGGGCGCGGCGAACCCGCCGCAGACCACGTCGCCCAGCACGTCAAAGATCACCACGTCGGTGTCCTCCAGCAGGTGATGCTGTTTCAACAGCTTCACCGTCTGGCCCACCACATAGCCGCCGCAGCCGGTCCCGGCGGGCGGGCCGCCCGCCTCGACACAGTGCACGCCGCCCCAGCCCTCGGTCACGAAATCCTCGGGGCGCAGTTCCTCGGCGTGGAAATCCACCTCCTTGAGGATGTCGATCACCGTGGGCTGCAATCGGCCGGTCAGGGTAAAGGTGCTGTCATGCTTGGGGTCGCAGCCGATCTGCAGCACCCGTTTGCCCATCTTGGCAAAGGCCGCCGAAAGGTTGGACGAGGTGGTCGACTTGCCGATCCCCCCCTTGCCATAAACGGAAAAGACCTTTGCCCCCTCGATCTTGGCGTCGGCATCCTGGTGCACCTGCACCGATCCCTCGCCGTCCTGACCGCGCCGCAACTGCGGGATGTCGTCTCTCGGGCTCATGAAGTCCTCCAAACGGGGCGCAGCGCCCCTTGTTTCTTTGGGCTGCAAATACTCCGGGGTCCGGGGCAGAGCCCCGGTCCGACCGTGCCGGATGCGCAACGCCCACTCATTCCGCGGCCACCCCTTCCATCCGGTCTTCCAGCGCGTCCGCAGCGTCGCGCAGTGCGGCGAGGGTTTCGGCGCTGGTCTGCCAATAGGCGCGGTCATGCGCCTCCAGCAGGCGGTTCGCCATTCGCGACGAGGCCGCCGGGTTCAGCGCCGCCAGCCGGTTGCGCATCTCTTCGTCCAGCACGAAGGTCTCGGAAATGCGCTGATAGACCCAGGGCTCGACCGCGCCGGTGGTGGCCGACCAGCCCATCGTGTTGGTGACATGGCTCTCGATCTGGCGGACGCCCTCGGCACCATGTTTCAGCAGGGCTTCGTGGAATTTCGGGTTGAGCGAGCGGGCGCGGGTTTCCAGCGCCACCTGATCCGACAGGCTGCGCACCTTGCCGGCGCCTCGTGTCGTGTCCGAGATGTAGACGGCGGCGCTCTGGCCGCCGCGTGCGCGTTTCACCGCGCGGGAAATGCCGCCCAGCGTGTCGAAATAATGGTCCACCGTGGTCACGCCCAGCTCGACGGATTCGAGGTTCTGATAGGCCAGGTCCACCCGCGCCAGCGCGCGCTGCAACAGCGCCGGGCTGGCCTGTGCCTTGCCATCGGTGCCATAGCCGAAACTCTTGCGCGTCTCGTAGGCGTCGGCCAGCTCGTCTTCGTCGCCAAATGCCGAGGAATCCACCATCAAGTTGACGTTCGACCCATAGGCGCCCTCGGCGTTGGAAAAGACCCGCAGCGCGGCCTGCGCCATGTCGCAGCCGGTCTCCTCGATGCAGGCCAGCGCATGAGCGTGGATGAAATTGCGGTCGGCGGGTTCGTCGGCCTCGGCCGCCTTCAGCGCCGCCTCGGCGAGCATCCGGGTCTGCAGCGGCAGCAGATCGCGGAAGATGCCCGACAGGGTCATGATGACGTCGATCCGGGGGCGGCCCAGCTCTTTCAGCGGGATCAACTCGGCGCCGCAGAGCCGTCCGAACCCGTCGAACCGAGGCCGCGCGCCCATCAGCGCCAGCGCCTGCCCGATCGGCGCGCCGTCGGACTTGATGTTGTCCGATCCCCAGAGCACCACGGCGATGCTGCGCGGCATTGTCTTGTGCGTGTCCAGCAACAACTGCGCCTGCGCCGCGCCGTCGCGGCAGGCCAGCGTGCTGGGCATCCGGAAGGGATCGAAGGCGTGAATGTTGCGCCCGGTCGGCAGGATTTCGGGTGAGCGGATCAGGTCGCCGCCGGGCACCGGCGGGGTATAGCGGCCCGCCAAGGCGTTCATGAGCGCGGGCAATTCGCTGTCGCAGCCAAGCTGCGCGGCGATCCGCGCGCGGTCCGCCTCGGGCGGCAACAGATCCAGATACCGTTCGCGCGCGGCCTGAGCCATCGGGCGGCCGACCACATGCAGCCCCTCGGGGATGAGCGCCTCTTCCATTTCCAACAGGCGCAGCCACAGGGCCGCGGGCTCGGCCCCCTTCATGTCGACGGCCTCGGCCTGATCCGCGATCAGCGCCGCGATCTCGTCCCGGGCGGGATCGCCGGGCGCCGCGCCGCGCCAGCGGGTCAGGCTGTCTTTCAGCTCGGCCAGCCCCTTGTAGAGTCCCGCCGTCGCCAGCGGCGGCGTCAGATGCGTGACGGTCACGGCGCCGCTGCGCCTCTTGGCCAAGGTCGCCTCGGAGGGGTTGTTGGCGGCATAGAGATAGACGTTGGGCATGTCGCCGATCAGCCGGTCGGGCCAGCAGGCGGGGCCGGGGCCGGCCTGTTTGCCGGGCATGAATTCCAGCGCGCCGTGCATCCCGAAATGCAGCAGAACATCGGCGCGGAACTGCCCCCGCAGCCAAAGGTAGAACTGCGCAAAGGCATGGGTGGGGGCAAAGCCGCGCTCGAAGAGCAGGCGCATCGGGTCGCCCTCGTAGCCGAAGGCGGGTTGCAGCCCGACAAAGACCTTGCCGAAGGTGGCGCCCAGGATGAACACCCCGCGCCCGTCGCTCTGGACCTTGCCGGGGGCGGGGCCCCATTGTGCCTCGATCTCGGTCAGCCAGGGGGTGTCGGTCACGATCCGTTCGGCGCCGACGTGGTCGGCCACGTTGGCCTCTTGCCCGTACTGGCGGGCATTGCCCCCCAGCACCGCCTCGCGCAGGGACTTGACGCTGTCGGGTGGGGTCAGGTCATAGCCGCGGTCCGCCATCGCGTGCAGCGTGTTGAAAAGCGACTGGAACACGTCCAGATAGGCCGCCGTTCCAGCGGCGCCCGCATTGGGCGGAAAGCCGAACAGGACGATGCCAACGCGCCGTTCGGCGGCCTTCGAGCGGCGGAGTGCCGCCAGCCGGTCGACTCGGGCGGCCAGCGCCTCGATCCGGTCGGGGCAGGGGGCCAGCGCCTTGACGGTCGAGGCCGCCTGGCAAGCCCGCGCGCAACCGTCGCAGCCCGACGGCCCGTGCCGCCCGGCAAAGATCGTCGGGTTGGTCGCCCCGTCCAGTTCCGGCAGGGCGATCAGCATGGTCGTCTCGATCGGGCCCAGCCCCTGCGCCGAAGCGGCCCATTCCCCCAGCGTCTGAAACTCCAGCGGATGCGCGGCGACATAGGGCACGTCCAGCGCCTGCAACAGCGCGGTGGCGGCGGCGTTGTCGTTGTAGGCCGGTCCTCCGACCAGCGAAAAGCCGGTCAGCGACAGCAGGGCGTCGATCTTTGCGCCGTGCTGGTCCTGGAAATAGTTCTCGATGGCCGGGCGCCCGTCCAGCCCCCCGGCAAAGGCGGGCAACACCCGCAGTCCCCGTGCCTCCAGCGTGCGGATCACCGCGTCGTAATGCGCCGTGTCGCCGGACAAGACATAGCTGCGCATCATCAACAGGCCCACGGTGGCACGCGGCGCATCGGGGGCGGGCAGGGTGGCGGGATCGGTGGTGATACGCGCGGGCAGATCCGGGTGGTACAGCCCGACCTCGGGGTAGTCCTGCGGCGCCGGGGCTTCGGCCCCGCGCCAGTCCGCGTGACGGCAATAGCGTGAGAGCAGGAAGCGGATCAGCGCCTCGACATTGTCGTCGGACGCGCCCAGCCAGTACTGCATGCAAAGGAACCAGGCCCGCAGGTCCTGCGCCTTGCCGGGGATCAGCCGCAGGATGCGCGGCAGGCGGCGCAGCATCCGCATCTTGCGGGCGCCGTCCTGAACTCCGGACTTGCCGCCGCCGCGCAGTTTTCTCATCAGCTTCGACACGCCGCTGTCGGGAGCGGCCATGTCCAGCCCGCCCATGCGTGTCAGCTTGACGATGCGCGCGTCCGAGATCAGCCCGGCCATCGCGTCGCAGGTTTCGCGCCGCGCCTGCAGGTCGGGCAGGATTGCACGGATGTGCTCGTCGAGGAACAGCAGGCTGGTGACGACGATGTCGCCCGTGGCGATGTCGTGGCGGGCGGCCTCCAGCGCCTCGGGGTGTTCGCCCCACTCGGCGGCCGCATGGATCGCGACGCGCAGGCCGGGAAACTCGTCGCGCAGCCGCTCGGCGGCGCGGGCGCAGGGGCCAGCGGCATGGGCGTCCAGCGTCAGGATGACGACGCTGTAGCCGTCCGGAGCGCCGGGGCCGCTTATGAACCCGTCATCGCGCATAATGGGCCTTTGCGTCATAAAGCGTGTCCAGCCCGATCCGGGTCAAACCGCGTTCGCTGGCATAGGTCTCGGTGTTGCGGCGTGCCTTGCCGCGCACGAAGAAAGGCACCTTGCGCAGCTCGCGTTCCGCCTCGTCCAGCCAGATGACCTCGGCGCCGGTTTCGGGCGCCTCGGCGGGGGCGGGATCAGGGGCGCGCGGCGTCGCCGCGCCGCCGTGATGGCTGGCCCCGGCATCGTCGTGAAACTCGAAATCCTCGCGGAACATGGTCAGCAGGTGTTCCTCCAGCCCCATGACCAGCGGATGCACCCAGGTGTCGAAGATCACGTTGGCGCCCTCGATCCCCATCTGGGGCGAGTAGCGCGCGGGAAAGTCCTGGACGTGAACCGGCGCGCTGATGACCGCGCAGGGAATGCCAAGGCGCTTGCCGATGTGGCGCTCCATCTGGGTGCCCAGGATCATCTCGGGGGCCAGCTCGGCGATGCGGGACTCGACTTCGAGGTAGTCCTCGGTGATGAGCGCCTCGACGCCGTAGTCGCGCGCCAGTCCACGGATCATCCGGGCCTGTTCGCGGTTGTAGCAGCCCAGTCCCGCCACCTCGAACCCCATCTCGTCGCGGGCGATGCGGGCGGCGCAGGCCACATGGGTGCCGTCACCGAAGATGAAGACGCGCTTGCCGGTCAGGTAGGTGCTGTCGACGCTGGCGGAATACCAGGGCAGGCGCAGGCGGCTTTCGTCCAGCGCGACGCTCCGACCGGTGAGGGCTGCAACCTCGCCCAGGAAATCGCGGGTGGCACCGACGCCGATGGGCACGGTCCGTGTATAGGGCTGGCCCAGCTCACGCTCCATCCAGCGGCAGGCGGCCTCGCCGGTCTCGGGGTACATCAGCACGTTGAAATGAGCGGCCCCCAGCCGGGTCAGATCCTGCGGCGTGGCGCCGTAGGGCGCGCAGACGTTCACGCCGATCCCCATGTCGCCCAGAAGGGCGGTCAGTTCGGTGATGTCGTCACGGTGCCGGAACCCCAGCGCCGTGGGGCCGATCAGGTTGCAGGTGACATGGGCCGACCTGTCTATCGGGCGGGAGAGGGCGCGCACGAGTTGAAACAGCGTTTCGTCGGCGCCGAAGTTCTCTTTCCTCTGGTAGCTGGGCAGCTCCAGCGGGATCACTGGTACCGGCAGGCCCATCGTCTCGGCCATACCGCCGGGATCGTCCTGGATCAGCTCGGCGGTGCAGGAGGCGCCGACGATCATCGCCTGCGGCTGGAAACGCTCATAGGCGGCCAGGCAGGCGGTCTTGAACAGTTGCGCCGTGTCGGCGCCCAGGTCACGAGCCTGGAAGGTGGTATAGGTCACGGGCGGGCGATGGTTGCGCCGCTCGATCATGGTGAAGAGAAGATCGGCATAGGTGTCGCCCTGCGGCGCGTGCAGGACGTAGTGCAGCCCCTTCATCGCCGTCGCGACCCGCAGGGCGCCGACATGCGGCGGGCCTTCGTATGTCCAGACCGACAGTTTCACTCTGCCGCCTCCAACCTGAGGGCCGCACGGCGGCGCAGAGGGCGCGAGAAGAGCCCGGCCAGGTCGCCCGCCTGTTCGTAGAAATGCACCGGGGTAAAGACCAGTTCGACGGCCCACTTGGTGGCCAGCCCTTCGGCCTCCAGCGGGTTGGCAAGGCCAAGGCCGCAGACCGTCAGATCGGGGCGCGCGGCGCGGCAGCGGTCCAGCTGGCGTTCGACGTCCTGTCCCTCGGCCAGCAGCGGGCCTTCGGCCAGGAGATCCAGCTCCGGCCCGACGACACCGCGATGGATATAGGGCGCGCCGACCTCGATTGCCCGCATCCCGCATTCGCGGGTCAGGAAACGGGCCAGCGGGATTTCCAGCTGGCTGTCGGGGAAGAAAAAGACCGATTTGTCGCGCAGGCCCTCGGCGGCCTGTGCCACGGCGCGGGTGGCGCGGGCACGGGGCGCGGCGGTCACGGCATCGAAATGCGCCTGATCAACGCCGAATTCCCGCGCCACGGCGGCCAGCCACGCGGTGGTGCCTTGCTCGCCAAACGGGAATGGCGCGGGAATGTGCCGCGCCCCGCGCCGTTCAAGGGCGGCAAGCGTGCCTCCCAGGAACGGCTGTGTGAGGGCAAAGACGGTGTTCGGTCCCACCGCCAGGCCGCTGTCGGCGTGGCGCGCGGGCAGAACGGCGACGTCCTCGATCCCCAACTTGCTCAGAAGGTCCAGCGCCTGATCCTCGACCACGTCGGGCAGGGCGCCCACCATGATCAACTGCCGCCGGTCGGTGTCCGGCAGGGCCGGGGCCATCGCGGCAAGACAGGCGTCTTCGCCTTCGGTGAATGTCGTCTCGATCCCCGAGCCGGAATAGTTCAGCACCCGCACCTTGGGCGCGTGCCGCGCCGAGAGCCGTTCGGCGGCGCGCGACAGGTCCAGCTTGATGACCTCTGACGGGCAACTGCCCACCAGGAACAGCTGGCGGATGTCCGGGCGCCGTGACAGCAGGCGGTCGACCTCGCGTTCCAGTTCCTCCTGCGCGTCGGCCAGCCCGGCGAGGTCCGTCTCTTCGAGAATCGCGGTGCCAAAGCGCGGTTCGGCAAAGATCATCACCCCGGCGGCGCTTTGCAGCAGGTGGGCACAGGTGCGGCTGCCGACCACCAGGAAAAACGCATCCTGGATCTTGCGGTGCAGCCAGATGATGCCGGTCAGCCCGCAGAACACCTCGTGCTGGCCGCGTTCGGCCAGCACGGGGACGTCGCGGCATCCGGTGGCGGGGGCGGGTGCACTCATGCCGGCACCGCCGATTGCAGCCGGGCGGCCCGCAGTTTCAGCAGGAATTGTCCGGCGTTGATGACGTAGGCGGCGTAAGCCGCCAGCGCCAACAGCATCAGCCCGCCGGGCGCCAGGCTGTCCGCCAGCAGCGCCCAGACATAGGCGCTGTGCAGGGCGATGACGACAAAGCTGAAGACATCCTCCCAGAAGAAGGCGGGCGCGAAGAGATACTGGCCAAAGACGACCTTTTCCCAGATCGCGCCTGTGACCATGATCAGATAGAGAAAGCCGGTCTTGACCAGGATCGAGAGGGTTGCCGCCTCATAGCCCGCACCCGTTGCCATGTAGCGCAGCACCAGCACCAGCGAGACGAGAAAGGCCAGGAACTGCAGCGGCGCCAGGATGCCCTGCACCAGGGTCCAGGCGCTCTCGTCGCGGCGTTGCTTCTGCGCCTGCGTGTAGAGCGTCTCGCGGCCCGGGTCCTCTTGGATCTGTCGCAGCATCTTCGCCCTCCCCAGCGGAGAAATCACCCCCGATGCTAGGGTCCGACATCGCGAAGTGTCAATTAAAACTTACACTGAGAGTGACAGATTTTTCGGACATCGGTGGGCGATCCCGAGAAGGCGCGATGCGGGACTTGCCCTGTGAAAAAGCGCGCTATCTGACATAATGTTCGGTCTTATCATCTGCTTGACGATCGTGAGGGGAGCTTGATGTCAATAAAAATTGACAGCTGTCTGTGTCGCCCGCACACTCATAGGATGCGTTGGCGACTCGTTTCAGGCGAAAGCCGCCACCGCCACCATCCGGGAGGGGGGATGGTCGCATGGAGCACAACATGAGTGGGTACGACCAGTCCGACGACAGGGATACGGCGATACGGTTCCTCGTGGAGGCTGCGCTCAAATCCGTGGCGGACAAACGCAGGACAGAGTCTCCTAAAACCAAGGATGACTGGATCGACCGTCTCTGCGAAGAGATCATGTCAGAGTCCGAAACCAGCCACCACGCGGTCATCTCGTCGCTGATGGCAACCGGCGTCAGCTCGGACGAGGTGCTTGGCGACTACGTGCCCGCCGTGGCGCGAAGGATCGGCGAGCTCTGGGTTCAGGACAAGGCCACCTTCGTCCAGGTGACGATCGGTGCTGCGCGTCTGCAGGCCCTTTTCCAGAACCGGACCGACCTGCCCAGGGGCACCTGGCTGGACCGCACGGTGCCGCTGGGCCAGTCGCTTCTGATGATTCTCCCCGCGGTCGAGGACCATACGCTGGGCGCCTTCGCGGCCGCCGACCAGTTCCGCCGGCATGGCCTTTGGGTGCGCATGGCGATCCGTCTTTCGAACGCCGAATTGCTGCATGTCGTCGAAGAAGGCCGATTCTCGATGCTGGGGATCTCGATGGCCACATACAAATCTGTTGAAAACGTTAAGGAAATAATCAAGAATCTGAAGTCCGGCCTGGAAAGGTGCCCGCCCATCGTCGTTGGCGGCAAATATGTTGCTGATTCCGACGGTGTCGAGATTCTGACCGGGGCTGACCTTGCGGTTCGGTCCGCGCGTGAGGCAATAGAGGCATGCGGCCTGGCTTCTGTGGCCAAGTCGCTTGCCGTCGACTCGCTTACGTAGCTACTGCGTTGGGGGCTGACGCATGTAAGACAAGTGAGGGTGAACATTGACACGGCAGGATGCGTCATCGGAGTTCGAGCACGTCGGCGTCTTGCCGGACGCGGCTTCGGTCGACCAGATCATCGAACATTCCTCCGACATTGCCGTGCACGTCGACGCCCAGGACACGGTGATCGGCATCTTTGTCAGTCCTGAATGCCCGGCCTTCGGGTGCCTTGATCACTGGGTGGGGCGCAAGTTCGAGACCTTCCTGAATGTCGAGAGCAAGGTCAAATACGCCGCTCGCCGAAAGAGCCTGGCCGAAAGCCCGCAGCATTTCAGCGGCCCGCTCGAACTCAATCACTTCGACAACGCCGACTGGGAATTCCCGGTGCGCTACGTCCCGCTGCCGGTGAACGGGGGCGAGACACTGTTGCTGATCGGGCGCGACATGCAGCCGGTGGCCGAGGTTCAGCAGCGGCTGGTCAACGAGCAACTGGCCCGCGAACGGGACAAGCAGCGCATCCGCAGCGCCGAAACCTTTTTCCGCGTGGTGCTGGAGGCATCCGAGACGCCGCTGATCCTGGTCGATCCAGAGGCCGGACGCATTCGTGACGCCAACCGCGCCGCCGCCGCCCTGTTGGGGGCCAAGCCCGACACGCTGACCGGCAGCGCGCTGAACCAGGCCTTCGAGGGCCGCCGCCGGTCCGAGTTGATGGAGGCGCTGCAGGCAGCCGGGTCCCAGGACGACCGTCCCGGCGTCGACCTGGTGGCACGCCGCAACGACAAGCCCGTGGTTCTCTACCCCGAGTATTTCCGCGCCGCCGGAGAGCTGGGCCTGCTCTGCCGCCTTGCCTCGACCCGCGAGGAAAGCGCGGACGGAACCGAGGTGGCAGTGGCGCTGTCGACGCTCTTCGATGCGACCAGCGATGCCATCGTCCTTCTGGACTCCAACGGCATGATCCGTGAGGCGAACGAGGCCTTCCTTGTCATGGCCGATGCGGCGCAGCTGCGTGACGTCAGGGATCGTCCGTTCTCGGATTTCCTGGTGCGCGGCGGGGTGAACAGCCGCCTGCTGATGGACAGCACCCGGCGCGAGGGGCGTATCCGCAGTTTCATGGCGCAGTTCCGCAGTGTCGTGGGCTCCCGGACGACCGTCGATATCTCGACGGCCCAACTGACCAAGGGCGGGCGTGACCAGGGGGTCGGGCTGATCCTGCGCGATGTTTCGGGCGGCGATCTGGCGGTCGAGGGCGCGGCAGGTGCGGCGGTCAGCGAAGAGGCGCTCAAGAACGTCATGGACCTGGTCGGCACCGCCTCGCTCAAGGAATTGGTCTCGGCCACGTCGGACGTGATCGAACGTATGTGCATCGACACCGCGCTGCAGCTGACCAAGAACAACCGCGTCGCCGCGGCTGAAATGCTGGGCCTCTCGCGGCAGAGCCTTTACGTCAAGCTGCGCAAGTACGACATGCTGAACGGCGAACCCTCGGACACCGGTTCGGGTGACCAACCGGGCCGCTCCGTCTAGGGCGCGCAGGCCCGCGGGCAAAGAAAACCCTTTCTCCGACTCGATGTGTGTAGTTTACTTGACGGTATGGATGTATCGTCAAGTTTACACATTGCGCGCCGAACTCCGCAGCCTCGGGCGGTGCTGACCCTGGTCAAGCCGATCACCTGGTTTCCGCCGATCTGGGCCTATCTCTGCGGCGCGGTCTCCTGCGGGGTTGCCCTCACCTCGGCGCCGGGGCAGGTAATCCTGGGCATGGTGCTGGCCGGACCCGTGGTCTGCGGCATGAGCCAGGCCGCGAACGACTGGTGCGACCGCCACGTCGATTCCATCAACGAACCTGACAGGCCGATCCCTTCGGGCCGTATCCCGGGCAGATGGGGGCTGTGGATCGCTTTGGCGATGACCGTGCTGGCGCTCTGGATCGGCTCCTTTCTTGGGCCTTGGGGCTTTGGCGCGACCGTCTTTGGCGTGCTGGCCGCCTGGGCCTATTCCGCCGAACCCGTGCGGCTGAAACGCTCGGGCGTCTGGGGGCCGGGGCTGGTGGCGCTCTGCTACGAGGGCCTGCCTTGGTTCACCGGTGCCGCAGTTTTGTCCGCCGGGGCGCCCTCGGGCCGGGTGATCCTGATCGCGGCGCTCTACGCGCTGGGCGCGCACGGGATCATGACGCTCAATGATTTCAAGGCCCTGAAGGGCGACCGGCAGATGGGCGTGAACTCCTTGCCCGTCACCCTGGGGCCAGAGCGCGCCGCCCGCGTGGCCTGCATCGTCATGGCGCTGCCGCAGGTGGCGGTGATCGCGCTGCTGACGCTCTGGGGCGCGCCAGTCTTTGCGCTGGCCATCGCGGCGCTGCTGGTGGGACAACTCTGGGCCATGACCGTCCTCTTGCGCGACCCCGAGGGCCGCGCGCCCTGGTACAACGGCACCGGCGTGCTGATGTATGTCAGCGGCATGATGGTCGCCGCCTTCGCGCTGCGCATGGTCGAGGGCGGCGCATGACCCTGGGTTGGCTGTCGATTGTCCGGCTCGGTCTGGTGCAGATGTGCCTGGGCGCCATTGTCGTGCTGACGACTTCGGTCCTGAATCGGCTGATGGTGGTGGAACTGGCCTTGCCGGCGGTGCTGCCGGGGCTGCTGGTGGCGCTGCACTACGGCATCCAGATCACCCGTCCGAACTGGGGCTTCCTGTCCGACATCGGCGGGCGGCGGACGCGCTTCATCATCGGCGGCATGGCGGTCCTGGGTCTGGGCGCCATCGGGGCGGCGCTGGGCGTGGCCCTGTTTGAAACCGCCTTTGCCGCCGCCTTGGTCCTGTCGATCCTGTCCTATGCGCTGATCGGGCTGGGGGTCGGGGCCTCGGGCACGTCTTTGCTGGCGCTGCTGGCCACGGCGACAGAGCCGCGCCACCGCGCCGCCGCTGCCACCATCACCTGGTTGATGATGATCGCGGGCATCGCCCTGACAGCGGGCGGCATCGGCGCGCTCCTGGATCCCTATGGCCCGGCGCTGCTGCTGCGCATCGTGGCGGGTGTCACGCTGGGCGCGCTGGTGTTGACCGCGATGACCACCTGGGGGATCGAGCGCCGCCTGGCGCCGCCCGTGCCGCAGCCCGCGCCGCCCTCTCTGATCGAGGGCCTGCGCGAGGTCTGGGCCGAACCGGATGCCCGTGACTTCACGCTGTTCGTCTTTCTCTCGATGACGGCCTATTTCATGCAGGAGCTGATCCTCGAACCCTATGCGGGCCTCGTTTTCGGCTTTACGCCCGGCCAGTCCACCACCTTGAGCGGCGCGCAGAACGGCGGTGTCTTTCTGGGAATGCTGGCGGTGGGCGTGGCGGCGACCGGTCTGCGCATCGGCAGCCTTTGCACCTGGGTCGTGGCGGGGTGCCTCGGGTCGGCGGCCAGCCTGGCGGCGATAACCCTGACCGGGGCCACGGGCAGCGCGGCGGTGCTGATGCCCGCTGTCGTGGCTTTGGGCCTGTTCAACGGCATGTTTGCGGTGGCGGCCATCGGGTCGATGATGGCGCTGGCCGGGCAGGGGCGCGGCGCGCGTGAGGGCACGCGCATGGGCCTCTGGGGTGCGGCGCAGGCCATTGCTGCGGGCTTTGGCGGGCTGACAGGGGCGGCGGCGGTCGATCTGCTGCGCCTGACCCTGGTCCCGGATGCCTCTGCCTTCGGGTTCGTCTTCCTGGCCGAGGCCGGGCTTTTCATCCTTGCCGCGCTTATGGCGCTGCGGGTCATCCCGGACCGTCGCCGCACGGCGGTCCAGCTCACTCCGGGGGAATAGATCATGTTCGACGTCATCGTGGTGGGCGGCGGTCCCGCCGGGGCCACCGCCGCCGAGGATCTGGCCCGCTCGGGCCACCGGGTCGCGCTGCTGGACAGGGCCGGGCGGATCAAGCCCTGCGGCGGGGCCATCCCGCCCCGCCTGATCGCGGATTTCGACATCCCCGATGACCAGCTTGTGGCGCGGATCACCACGGCGCGGATGATCTCGCCCTCTGGGCGGCGGGTGGATATCCCGATCGAGAACGGCTTTGTCGGCATGGTCGACCGCGAGCATTTCGACGCCTTCCTGCGCGCCCGTGCCCGCCGGGCCGGGGCGCGGCTGCTGTCCGGGACCTTTCGCCGGATCACCCGCGACGCTGAGGGCCCTCAGGTCGTCTACCGCGACAAGGCCAGCGGCGAGGAACGCCGCCTGGCAGCCCGGCTGGTCATCGGCGCCGACGGCGCGCGCTCACTTGTGGCGCGGGCCGAGGTGCCGGGCGGGGACCGCATTCCCTATGTCATGGCCTACCACGAGATCATCGCCGCACCAGAGGCCACCGGGCAATACGATCCGGGCCGCTGCGACGTGGTCTATGACGGGCGGATCTCACCGGATTTCTATGGTTGGGTCTTTCCGCATGGGGCCTCTGCCAGCGTCGGCATGGGGTCGATGGTGCAGGGGGTGGACCTGAAACAGGCCACCGCCGATTTGCGCGCCGCCTCGGGGCTGAGCGGCTGCCGCACCCTGCGCCGCGAAGGCGCGCCGATCCCGTTGCAGCCGCTGGCGCGCTGGGACAATGGGCGCGACGTGGTGCTGGCGGGCGATGCCGCCGGTGTGGTTGCCCCCAGTTCGGGCGAGGGGATCTATTACGCGATGGTCGGGGGCCGCGTGGCCGCCACCGCCGCCGCCGCCTGCCTGGCGAGTGGCCGGGTGCGCGACTTGCGGCTGGCCCGGCGCCTGTTCATGCGCGAGCACAAGACGGTGTTCCGTGTCCTGGGGTCGATGCAGCGGGCCTACTACCGCTCGGACGAGCGGCGCGAGCGTTTTGTCTCGCTCTGCCATGACGTCGATGTGCAGAACCTGACCTTTGAGGCCTACATGAACAAGAAGCTGGTCAGTGCCCGGCCCCTTGCACATCTCAAGATCGGGCTGAAGAACCTCGCCCATCTGACCCGGCTGGTGCCGTCCGGTTATACTTGACGTGAAACAGCGCCTTTGCCCGCCATCGGCGCTCTGGCCGGGCGGGGGAAGGGTCCTGTTCAGGGAATTCTGAAAACGGCGGCCGCCGGACGGATCGTGCCGAACCGAGGTGTCAGTCCCGGTCCTTTCGGGGCGTCGCCCCCTTGTTCCGCGCAGATCAAAAGGCCCCCGATCGGGGTCGTGATCCGGTTTTTCAGTGCTAGCGGGGCAGAGGATGCGACGGGCGGATTGACGAAAGATGAGCGCAGCGTTCGGTGCGCTTAGCGGGCCCAGTCAAAGGCTCGCGTCAGCAACCGCGCCGCGTCGCGCGTGACCACCGGCCCATGCGCCATGACGACCTGGCGCGCCGGCCAGGTCCGCATGTGCGTCAGCGTGCTGCGCAGGGCGCGCCGATTGGTAAAGGCGACGCGGAACTTGCGCGGCACCGAGGGCGCGGGCGCGGTCATCAGGTCGATGCGCGCCACTGCCCCCCGCCAGCCGCGGTTCATCCCCTCGGGCAGTTGCTGCAAGAGATCGGTGAAGATCGCGGTGCCGCTGGGGCGATGGAAAAAGACCACTTCGGTGGTGATCCTGTTGCCGGCAAAGATCAGTTGATTAAAGGTGCCGGCCCAGTCCGCCGGTGTGTCTCCGTCCAGCGGGTGGTCAACCACCACGCCGGCGGATTTCGCCTGCACGCCCGATGCCGCGTGGACCCGCGCCACCGGGTAGGTTGAGGCCCAGTCGGCCAGAAAGCTGTGGTGCAGGTCGTTGGGCGCCACCAGGTGCCGCACCGGGCCAAGCGCGGCCAGCTCCTTGGCCAGAGCGGCATCTGGCGCGATCGGAGAGTGTATCCACAAGCCGCCTTCGGGCAGGCGGGCGACACACATGCGGGTGGGGAAATCGAAACCGGCGGCGCCCCGGATCGGCGGGCCATCGACGGTCCAGAGGTCCTCCCCCAGCGGGATGAGCCTTGTCATCACTTGCCTCTAGCGGATGAAATCAGCGAATGGCTCAGCCTATGGATGTATGATTGACTTTGCAACGGTGTTGCGGAGAAGGTGGCAGGGACCCGCCACTGTGCGGGCGGGTTCCTGCCGGGGGCGGCGTCAGATTGCCGCCAGTTCGCCTTCGAGATCCTTCATCTCGGCCCCGCCGGCCATCAGGCGGCGTATCTCGTCATGGCTGAGTTCGCCCGCCTTGCCCGCGCCGATCACCTGTCCCAGCGCGAGGAAGGTGTAGCGGTCCGCCACCAACTGAGAGTGGATCTCGTTGTGGGTGATGAAGATGATGGCGATGTCGCCGCGCTTGCGCACGCGCTTGATCGTCTTCAGGACCTCCATCTGCTGTTTCTGCCCCAGCGCGCTGGTCGGTTCGTCGAGGATCAGAACCTTGGCGCCAAAGTAGATGGCGCGCGCGATGGCCAGCGTCTGGGG
>Ga0208330_1000390_pt1 | contig 20962 bp, 10 predicted proteins | sample DeeseametaMP1896_FD_184180 | JGI IMG/M metagenome (GOLD analysis project Ga0208330, IMG submission 184180) | Marine microbial communities from the Deep Pacific Ocean - MP1896 (SPAdes) | ecosystem: Environmental > Aquatic > Marine > Oceanic | place: East of Hawaii, North Pacific Ocean | collected...
CGCTGCGCGTACGCGCCGCAGCGCTCGGCCTCGGCCTCGCGGTCGCCGCCACCTCGGCGACCGTCGTAGTCCAGGCTCCCGCCGCCCACGCGGCGGAGACCGTCTCCATCTCGCTGCTGAACATCAACGACTTCCACGGTCGTATCGACGCGAACACCACCAAGTTCGCCACCACCGTGGAGCAGATCCGTGCCGAGAAGGGGGAGTCGAACACGCTGTTCATCTCGGCCGGTGACAACATCGGCGCCTCGCTCTTCGCCTCGAACGTCGCCGACGACGAGCCCACGATCGACGTCCTGAACGCCCTCGACCTGGCGTCCTCGGCCGTGGGCAACCACGAGTTCGACAAGGGCCTGGACGACCTGGAGGGCCGCGTCGCCGACCGCGCCGACTGGAACTACCTCGGTGCCAACGTCTACGAGAAGGGCACCGACACCCCGGCCCTGGAGGAGTACGACCTGCTCGAGGTCGCCGGCGTCACGGTGGGCATCATCGGCGCCGTCACGGAGGAGACCCCGACCCTGGTCGCGGCCAGCGGCGTCGCCGACGTCGACTTCGGCGACCCGGTCGAGGCCGTCAACAGGGTCGCCGAGCAGCTGAGCGACGGGGACGAGGCCAACGGCGAGGCGGACGTGATCGTGGCCGAGTACCACGAGGGCGCCACCGCCGGCACGCCCGACGGTGCCACCCTGGAGGAGGAGATCGCCGCGGGCGGCGCCTTCGCCGACATCGTCACCCAGACCCACGCCGAGGTCGACGCGATCTTCACCGGGCACACCCACAAGCAGTACGTGTGGGACGCCCCCATCCCTGGTGGCGAGGGGACCCGCCCGGTCGTCCAGACCGGGTCCTACGGGGAGAACATCGGCGTCATCGACCTCGCGGTCGACCTGGAGACCGGTGCCGTCATGACCTCCGCGGGAGAGAACGTCGCCCGTGTCGCGGAGGAGGACCTCACCTTCCCGCGAGTGGCCGAGGTCAAGCTCATCACCGACGAGGCCCTGGCGAACGCCGAGCTCGTCGGCAACCAGCCGGTCGGCGAGATCACCGGTGACATCACCACCGCCTTCGGCGGCGGCTCCTACGTGGACGGGGAGTGGACCGGCGGCGGTCGCGACGACCGAGCCTCGGAGTCGGCCATGGGTCACCTCGTGGCCCAGGCCCTGCTCGACGGTCTGCCGTTCGGCGAGCCCGACCTCGGTCTGACCAACCCCGGTGGGCTGCGTGCGGAGTTCTACTTCGAGGGCGACCCGACGGAGAACCCTGCCAACACCGACGGCGTGGTGACCTATGCGGAGGCCAACTCGGTCCTGCCCTTCGGCAACACGATCGTCACGGCCGAGCTCACCGGCGCCGACCTGATCCAGGTCTTCGACCAGCAGTGGCAGACGGCCGAGACGCCCGAGGACCCGACGCCGAGCCGCCCGTACCTCGCGCTGGGCGCCTCTGACAACGTCGAGGTCGTCGCCGACCCGACCGCGGAGACCGGTGAGCACATCGTGTCGCTCAAGATCGACGGTGAGGAGGTCGACCCCGAGGCGACCTACTCGGTGGCGACGTTCAACTTCCTCGCCGAGGGCAACGACAACTTCCGTGCCTTCCGCAACGCGACCGTGACCGACTCCGGCATCAGCGACGCCGAGCTGTTCCGTGACTACCTGGCCGACAGCTCGCCGATCGAGCCCGACCACGCGCAGCGCCAGATGTTCGTCGACACCGACGGCGAGCTGACGGCTGGGACCACCGAGACCATCGAGGTGACCCGACTGGGCCTGACCTCGCTCGGCTCCCCGGTGGACCCGTCGGTCACCGTGACGGCCGGCGAGCAGGAGCTCGGGACGTTCCCCGTCACCGACCGTGCCGCCACCATCGAGCTGGAGCTGCCGGAGTCGCTCGGCGGGCAGAGCATCACGCTCACCAGTGCGCTCGGCGTCACCGCCGAGCTCGCGGTGGCGGCCCCCGAGCCGACCGCGGTGGTCAAGGCCAAGCGCAACCCCAAGGGTCCGCTGAAGGCCGGCAAGAAGAAGCTGAAGGTCACCGTCAAGGTCAAGGTCGACGGCGAGCCCGCCTCGGGCAAGGTCGTCCTCTCCGGCGCCGGCGTGGACAAGAAGGTCAAGCTGAACAAGAAGGGCAAGGCCGTGACCCGCGTCGGTCCCTTCGACGAGAGGGGCGTCCAGGTCATCACCGTCTCCTACGGCGACGCCTCGGACATCCTGCGCTTCAAGGTCCGCTGACCCAGGGCCTGTGCACCACCTGAGCACCACCTGACAGCGAACGCCTCCCGGTCGTCCCCGGACGGCCGGGAGGCGTTCGCCGTCGGTCCACCTGGGCCCGTCATCGTCGGCCCGTCACCTCGGATCTCCCTCCCGGGTCCCGGACCTCTCGGGACCCCTCTCGGAAAGGCAGTCACCCGTGCCCACCACCTCCCGGGACGCAGGCCGCCGGCTGGCGCTGCTCAGCGCCGGCTCGCTCGGCCTCGCCACCCTGGCCACCGGCCTCAGCCTGGCGCCCGCCCAGGCCGCCAGCACCGGCCTCGTCATCAGCGAGGCGTACGGCGGCGGCGGCAACTCCGGCGCCACCCTCACCCACGACTTCATCGAGCTGCACAACCCCACCGACGCGCCGATCAGCGTCGACGGGATGTCGGTGCAGTACCGCTCCTCGGGCGGCACCGGCGCTGGGGCCGTGACCGAGCTGTCCGGCACCGTGCCCGCCGGCGGCTACTACCTCGTCCAGCAGGCGCAGGGCTCGGGCGGCACGGAGTCGCTGCCGACGCCCGACGCCGTCGGCACGACCGCGATGTCCGGCTCCGCCTTCACCGTGTGGCTGTCCTCCGGCGTCGACGCACTGACCCCGCCGACCGGCTCGGTCGGGGTGCTCCCGGGCGTCGTCGACCTGCTGGGCGTCAACAGCAACACCTGGGAGGGCACGGCCAAGGCCGCCGGGGTCTCCAACACGACCTCGTCCTCGCGCACGGCTCCCGACGCCGACGAGAACGGCGCCGAGTTCACCACCGGCGCGCCGACGCCGACCGCCACCGGGAGCGAGCCCGAGCCCGAGCCGGACCCCACCGAGGCGACCATCGCGGAGATCCAGGGCGACGGCTTCACCAGCCCGCTGGTCGGCACCGAGGTGATCACCACCGGCGTGGTCACGGCGGTGCCGCAGTACCTCTACGGCTTCTACCTCCAGACCCCCGGCACCGGCGGTGAGACCGAGCGCACCGCCTCCGACGGCGTGTTCGTCTACTTCCCCCAGGGCTCCGGCAGCATCACCGTCGAGCCCGGCGACCACGTCGAGGTCACCGGTGACGTCTCCGAGTACGCCGGCGCCACGCAGGTCGTCTCCTCGCAGGCCGAGGTGGTCGAGCTGAGCGAGCCGGCCGAGCCGGTGACGGCGTACGCCGGTGCCTGGCCCGCCTCCGACGCCGAGAAGGAGGCGCTGGAGGGCATGCTGTTCGACCCGACCGGCGAGCGCTTCACGGTCACGAACACCTACTCCACCAACCAGTACGGCGAGGTGGGCCTGGCCCTCGGCGACACCCCGCTTCTCCAGCCGACCGAGGTCGCCGACGCGCAGGACCTCGCCGCCATCGCCGCGGTCGAGGCGGACAACGCCGCCCGCGCGATCACGCTGGACGACGGGTCGAGCACCGACTACACCCGCAGCCAGTTCCTGACCCCGCCCTACGTCTCCAACACCGACCCGGTCCGGGTGGGCGCGGCGGCGACTTTCACCGAGCCCGTGGTGCTGACCGAGGGCGGGTCGCCCAGCAGCCCGACGTACCGCTTCCAGCCGACCACGTCGGTCAGCGGCCCGGACTACACCACCACCTCGCCCGCGGTCTTCGAGAACACCCGCACCGCGGCGCCCGAGGAGGTCGGTGGCGACCTGAGCGTGGCGTCGTTCAACGTGCTCAACTACTTCACCACCCTCGGTGACGCCGACGACGACAACGTGGGCGACGACGGCTGCCAGGCCTACGTCGACCGCGACGGCGACGGCAACAACGTGCGGACCGGCTGCGACCAGCGCGGCGCCTGGGACCCCCAGGACCTGCAGCGTCAGCAGGAGAAGATCGTCTCGGCGATCAACACCCTCGACGCCGACGTCGTCGGGCTGATGGAGATCGAGAACTCCGCCGCCCTGGGCGAGGAGGCCGACGAGGCCACCGAGGCCCTGGTCGCCGCGCTCAACGCGGCCGCGGGGGAGCAGAAGTGGGCGGCCAACCCGTCCTCGGCCGAGCTCCCGCCGGCCTCGGAGCAGGACGTCATCACCAACGCGATCATCTACCAGCCGGCGTCGGTCGAGCGTGTGGGCGAGGCCCGGGCGCTGGGTGACCAGTCCGCCTCGGGCCAGGCCTTCGGCAACGCCCGCGAGCCGATCGGACAGGTCTTCGCGCCCGTCGGTGGCGGCGAGGAGTTCCTGTTCGTCGTCAACCACTTCAAGTCCAAGGGCTCCGGCGTCGACGACGGCACCGGGCAGGGCAACGCCAACCCCGACCGCGTCGCGCAGGCCGAGGCCCTTGCGGCGTGGGTCCCCGGCGTCGCGGCCGAGACCGGCACCGACGCGGTGCTGCTCGCCGGTGACTTCAACGCCTACTCGATGGAGGACCCGATGCAGGTCCTCCACGACGCCGGCTACACCAACACCCAGACGGTCTCGGACGAGGAGGAGTGGTCCTACTCCTTCAGCGGCCTGTCCGGTTCGCTGGACCACGTGCTCGCCAACGACGCGGCGCTGGCCGCCGTCACCGGCGTGGACATCTGGAACATCAACTCCGGTGAGTCCGTCGCGATGGAGTACTCCCGCTGGAACTACCACGGCACCGACTTCCACGACGCCGGTCCGTTCCGCTCCAGTGACCACGACCCGGTCAAGGTCGGCCTCGACCTGGTCGCCGACGCCCCGGAGACCGCGCCGTCCCGTGTCCTGGTGAAGGTCCGGCCCAAGCAGCCGAAGGCGGGCAAGGGCAAGGTCACGCTGAAGGTCACCGTCCGCAGCAGCGCCAGGGTCCCCACCGGCACGGTGACCGTCGAGGCGGGTGGCAAGGAGAAGACCGCCACGCTGGACAAGAAGGGGCGCGCGACCCTGCGGATGCGCAACCCGTTCCGGAAGCCGGGCGAGTACACCATCACCGCGTCGTACGCCGGTGACGAGGCGGTCGCGGCCTCGGAGAAGACGAAGCAGCTGACCGTGCGTCGCTGAGTCATCACAGAGCAGCGCCGGTCGCGATCCCAGGATCGCGGCCGGCGCTGTCGTGTGTGCAGCGGGCGCCGTCAGAGCGTGGTCGTGCCGTCGGGGTGGACGAGGTAGCGGATGTCGTGGGGGCTGGTCCAGAGCCAGGTGGTGGGGGTGAGCTGTTCGTAGTCCCAGGCGATGGTGGTCGAGCTTGTCGAGACCGGTGAGGGGTGGGTCTTGGCTCGGTGGTGTCGTCTGCACAAGGGGGCGAGGGTGTCGGTGGCGGTTTGGCCGGGTGGTCCACCGCGGTCGGGTGGGACGTACTCGTCGATGTGGTCGAGGTCGACCCGGGCTGAGGTGCGGGTGCAGTGGGGGAACACGCAGGTGGGGCGCTTGAGCTTGACGCGTTGGCTGATGCGGTCGGGGATCTCGTAGGAGTCCACGGCGATCTGGTCGGCGAGGTCGATGACGGGCTTGACGGTCACCTGGGTGCCGGGCACTCCGAGCCAGTCGCGGACGGTGTCGGCGGTGAGGGTCTGGTGGTGGTTGTCCACGCGGGCGAGGTGGAGGCCGAGCTTGCCGGTGTCGGGGTCGACCTCGGGGGCGCCCTTGAGCGCTGCCTCGGAGAGGTGGACGTGGAGGACGACCTGGCGGGTGCGGGTGGTGGGCTTCGTGGTCTCGAGACGGCGCTGGCGCGCCTCCTCGACCGACGAAGCCTCGTCGTTGTTGGTCAGTTCGGTGGGGAGGTCGAGGGTGAGGTCGCCGCGGGAGAGGTAGCCGAGTGCCTTGGCGCGGCGGACGTCGAGGGTGTCGGTGGACCCGGCGGCGAGGAGCTGGTCGGCGATGGTGCGGATGGCGTTCTCGAGCTCTTCGGCATCGGCCCGGTCGAGCAGCCCGGTGAGGTGGACGCCACTGGCGGTGCCGATGGACCAGGCGGTGGTCAGGTCGAGGGTGACGTGCAGCGTGGCGGCGGTGTCGATCTCTTCCATCTCAGCCGTCTCGGGGTCGAAGCGGGCGGCTGCTTCGGCGACGAGTCGCTTGACGGTGGTGAAGGAGGCGGTGTGGACGACGTGGGCGAGGTGGGCATCCACGAACGCCGCAGCCTCCTGAGTGAGGCCGCGGGTGACGTCGGTGACACGGCGTACCCGCCACACCTGGACCTGGCCGTCGACCAGGCGCTGCCAGATCTTCGGCAGTCGGTGCTTGGCTTCGACGGCGTCGGAGAGCAGCATCCGCCCCGAGTCGGTGGAGCGACCGAGCGCGGCGGCGAGCTCGATGACGGCGAACTCCGAGATCTCCGGCGCGCCGGGGCCGGCGAGCTCGAGCATCGTGTCGGCCCCGGGCATCCCGAACCGGGACACCCAGGCGTTCTCCGCTTCGGTGTGCGCGTCGTCGTCGGGCAGCCCGAACGTGCCGTACAGGTCGGGCAGCAGCTGGCCGGTGGTGTGGCGCTCAGCCCACTCGGCGATCGCGATGAACCGGTCCCGGTCGGCCTGGTCAGCGGCCTTGTCGAGGTCGCGGATCTCGGTCAGCAGGTCACCGGTCGGGACAGGAGCGGAGTCCCGTGCCGGGTGGTCCTGGTGCCCGAGTGCCATGGACAGATTCTACTAGAACACCAGTTCGAATGGAACCCTGTTGCGGGCCCCGGATCGAATGTGTGGAGGGCGAAGCAAGCGCAACCCGAGCGAGCACCTCATGGGCGCGCAAGCCAGGAGCAGACCGCGACCACGTACCGAATTGAAGGCCCACCGCAAGCACGGCTTCGAGAAATGCAGGACCTGCTGCAGCGCGAACGTCCAGGCGCCCACCCACCCCGACCCCCGAGTCGACAAGGACCGGAGGGCGTGCCGTGAAAGGGGTTCACGAGGAACCCTCCAGTCGCCCGTGGGGACGGTTGCCTGTCGGCGTACGGGGTCTCGAGACGGCGCTGGCGCGCCTCCTCGACCGGCGGTGCGGTGGGTCAGCCAGCGGTGGGTCAGCCGTCGGCGTCGGCGAGGTCGAAGGCAGCGCGGACCAGCGCGAGGTGGCTGAGCGCCTGGGGGAAGTTGCCGGCCATCCGGCCCTCGCCGGGGTCGTACTCCTCGGCGAGCAGACCGACGTCGTTGACCAGCCCGACCAGCCGGTCGAAGAGCGCGTGCGCGTCGTCGAGGCGGCCGGCGGCGGCGTACGCCGAGACGAGCCAGAACGAGCAGGCCAGGAACGGGTGCTCGTCGCACTCGATGCCGTCGACGCCGGAGGAGGTGCGGTAGCGCAGGACGAGCCCGTCGCGGGTGAGGTCCTCCTCGATCGCGCGGATGGTGCCCAGCATCCGCGGGTCGTCGCCCTCGATGAACCCGAAGGCGACCAGCTGCAGCAACGAGGCGTCGACCTCGGTGCCGCCGTAGTGCTGGACGAAGGTCCCACGCTCCTCGTCGTAGCCCCGCTCGAGCACCTCCGCACGCACCTGGTCCCTGACCTCGCGCCACCGCTCCACGTCGCCCTCGAGGCCATGCTCCTCGACCCCGCGGACCGCCCGGTCGAGGGCGACCCAGACCATCGCCTTCGAGTGCGTGAACTGCTGCGGCTCGCCGCGGATCTCCCAGATGCCGTTGTCCGGCTGGTCCCAGTGCTCGAGCAGGTCGCCGACGAGCGCCCTCTGCAGGGCCCAGGCGAAACCGTCGGGGTCGACGTCGTGCTCCCGGGTCTCGGACAGGGCGTCCATGACCTCGCCGAGCACGTCGTGCTGCAGCTGGCTCACCGCGCCGTTGCCGACGCGCACCGGCAGCGAGCCCTCGTAGCCGGGGAGGTGGTCCAGCTCGATCTCGGGCAGGCGGCGGGCACCGTCGACGCCGTACATGATCTGCAGGTCCTCGGGGTCGCCCGCGACGGCGCGCAGCAGCCAGTCGCGCCACAGCATCGCCTCGTCGGTGAAGCCGGCCTCGAGCAGGGCGCCGAGGGTGAGCGCGGCGTCGCGGAGCCAGCAGTAGCGGTAGTCCCAGTTGCGGGAGCCGCCGAAGCTCTCGGGCAGCGAGGTCGTGGGCGCCGCGACGATGCCGCCGGTCTCCTCGTGCGTCATCAGGCGCAGGGTCAGCAGGGAGCGCTTGACCACGTCGAGGTGCGGCAGGTCGTTACGGCACGCGTCGACCCAGCCCTCGTCGGCCTCGACGGTCTTGTTGACGACGTCCTCGTGCGTGGCGAGGTCCTCCAGCGGGCGGTGGGAGGGGACCCAGATCATCGAGAAGCGCAGCTCGTGGCCCTCGACGACCTCGACCTCGCCCTCGTGCGTGTGGTCCACGGCGACCGGGAGGTCGGGGCCGCGCAGCACCAGGGTGTCGGGGCCGGCGACCGCGGTGATGACGGGCTCGTCGCCGACCTTCCGGCGACGCACCCACGGCCGGATGTGGCCGTAGTCCATCCGCACCCGCCAGGTGTGCTTGAAGCGGACCCGCCCCGTGACCCCCCACAGGACCCGCACCACGTCGGCACGCCCGGCGGTGTGCGGCATCAGGTCGGTGAGCGTGGCCTCGCCTTCGTCGGTGCGGAAGGTGGTCTCCAGGACCGCCGAGTCGCCGACGTAGCGCCTCTCGACGGTGTAGTCGCCGACCGGCTCGAACTGCCAGTGACCGTGCTCCTCGGTGCCGAGCAGCGCCGCCAGGCAGGCGGGGGAGTCGAAGCGCGGCAGGCACAACCAGTCGATCGACCCGTTGGTGCCGACCAGTCCGGCGCCGCGGCGGTCCCCGATGAGGGCGTAGTCCTCGATGCGCAGCGCCATGCCCTCGAACGTACGTGTGCCAGTCTCACCCCCATGGTCGAGGACAGCACGGCGGCGGCTCGGGTGGTGCGACTCCTGCGCGATCGCGGGCAGACCCTCGCGACCGCCGAGTCGCTGACCGGCGGGCTGCTCTCGGGGGCGGTCACGTCCGTGCCCGGCTCCTCGGCGGCGTACGTCGGTGGGCTGGTGACCTACGCGACCGAGCTCAAGCAGCGGCTCCTCGACGTCCCCGCCGAGGTGATCGCCTCCGAGGGCGTGGTGTCGGCGGGGTGCGCGGTGGCGATGGCCCGCGGCGCAGCGAGCGGCACGGGTGCGGACTGGGCCCTGGCCACCACCGGGGTCGCGGGGCCGGACCTGCAGGAGGGCAAGCCCGCGGGCACCGTCTTCGTGGGCCTGGTCGGGCCGGGCGTCGAGACGCATCGACGGCTCGCGCTGGACGGTGATCGGCAGGACGTGCGTGCGGGGACGGTCGTCGCGGCGCTCGACATGCTGGGCGAGGTTCTGCTCTCAGCGAACACGACGGGGTCCTGAGCGCCGACGCACCGCCCGTCGGCGCCGACGCAGGCGTGAGGAACGTGCAAAGACTGCTCGCGGGCGGTCCAGGGGCGGGGGATAGCCACCCGGGAAGGTGTGGGCGTCCGGTAGCGTTGAGCCATGGTGCTGTTCCGACGTCTCCTGGGTGAGGTGCTCCGCGCCCACCGCGTGGACCGGGGCATGACGCTGCGCGAGGTCTCCGCCGAGGCGCGTGTCAGCCTCGGTTACATCTCCGAGATCGAGCGGGGGCAGAAGGAGGCATCCTCCGAGCTGCTCGCCTCGCTGTGCGGCGCGCTCGACGTGCCGCTGTCCTCCGTGCTGCGCTCGGTGTCCGACGCCGTGGCGCTCGAGGAGGCCGCGATGGCCCCCACGCCGATCCCGGTGCTGCCGGTCGACGCCCGCGTGGCCGCCTCGGTCGCCTCCGCCGCCTGACCGCCTGACCGCCGGCCGCTCCGCCTGGGACCCTCCGTCCCGCGGCTGCTTCGTGGCCTGTTCGTGACGTAACCGCGCGCCCGCACGCGTCGTTGCGTCACCGTGCCCTCCACGCGTCCGCGCCTGCTGCCCCTGCTCCTGTTCATCGCCCTGTGCCTGGGTGTGGGGCTGCCCACCACGGCGCTGTCCGCGTCGGCCGACGACGAGGGCCGTGAGACCGGGCTGCGCATCGGTGCCTTCACCGCCCTGCGGGGCTTCGCGCTGCCGTCCGCCGACCGGGTCGACGGTGCGCCGGTGCGGGTGCGGCCGGTGCGCTACCGGGCCTTCGAGGTCGACGTCGCGGCGATGGCCGACCGGCTGGCCGCAGCATCGCCCGGCGCCCGCACGGCCCGGGTCGACCTGCCCGCGCCGGACGGCACCCCGCGCACGGTCGAGGTGGTCGAGGACTCGGTGCTGCAGGCCGGCCTCCAGGCCGCGCACCCCGAGATCCGCACCTACGCCGGCCACGTGGTCGGCGACCCGTCCTCCACGGTCCGCCTCAGCATCACGCCGGTGGGCTTGCACGCCTCGGTGCGCGGGCCGCGCGGTGCGTGGTCGGTCGACCCGGTGCTGGCCGAGCGCGGCGCGACCACGCACGTGGTCTACGACCGGGCCGCGCTGGGCGACCACGACGACCTCGAGCGGGTCGCCGAGGGCCTGATCGAGGCCGCGACGCAGGGGCGCGCGAGCGGGTTGCCCGCGGCCGCGCGGACGGCCCCGGGGGCGCTGGTCCAGCGTCGTACGTTCCGGTTGGCGCTGGTCACCGACCCGGCCTATGCCCGCTACTTCGGCACCGACGGCCAGCCCGCCGACCCGGAGATGGTGCTCGCCGAGAAGGCGGTGCTGATGAACCGGGTCAACCAGATCTACAACGACGACCTGGCCATCCACATGGTGCTGGTCGACGGCAGCGAGGCGCTCAACCTCGACACCGCCGCCAAGGCGACCGGCGCCGACGGCCCGTGCGGCGCGAGCGCCTGCTTCGACGCGGCCGACCTCGATCCCGAGACCGGCGGCTGCACCGGCGCGCTGCTCGACCGGATGCAGTTCGTCGCCGGGCAGATCATCGGCGCCGACCGCTACGACGTCGGGCACCTGATGCTGGGCATCAACGGAGGCGGCGTCGCCTACCTCGGCGCGGTCGGCGGGGCCGACAAGGCCGGCGGTTGCACGGGGCTGCCGTTCCCGACCGGCGACTTCATGGCCATCGACTACGTCGCCCACGAGCTGGGCCACCAGTTCGCCGGCAACCACACCTTCAACGGCACCCAGGGCGCCTGCTCGGGCGGCAACCGCAACGGCGGCACCTCCGTCGAGCCAGGCTCGGGCTCCTCGGTGATGGCCTACGCCGGCATCTGCGACACCGATGACCTCCAGCCGCACACCGACCCGGCCTTCTCCCAGCGCACCATCGACGAGGTCACCGCGCACGTCACCGACTCCCCGCGCGTCTACGACGAGGTCCAGACGATCTCGATGACCGGCTTCGACCAGGTCGACGAGCTGACCTTCCACTACCCGGGTGCGGAACCGATCACGATCGGCACGTCCTTCCTGGAGTACAACTCCCTCAACATCTCCAGCACCGTCCACCAGCTGACCGGCTTCCGCCCCACCGTCGTGGGGTACGACGCTGCGCTGCCGCCCGTGAGCGCGGACGGATTCACGCTGCAGTTCAACGTCTCCGCGGGCCGCGGCGTCGACGTCGCGCGGGTCACCGTCACCGGCGACGCGCCCGGCTTCACCGCCACGACCGGCGTGCAGGTGCAGGGCGGCCCGGGCACCAACCAGGGCTTCCTCGTCGAGGAGACCACCAACCACGCGCCCACGGTCACCGCCCCGGCCGACCGCACGATCCCCCTGCGCACGCCCTTCGAGCTGACCGGCTCCGCCACCGACGTCGACGGCGACGCGCTGACCTACCTGTGGGAGCAGAACGACACCGGCGGCACCACCGGCTCCGCGCTGACCAGCAGCTCGACCACGGCCGGCCCGCTGTTCCGTGTCTTCGGCACCGCCGCGGACGTCTCGCGGGAGGAGTCGCTGACCTACGGCTCGCCCGACCTCAACCTCGCCACCGACGACCCGAGCCGCTCCTTCCCCGACCTCGCGCAGGTCCTGAGCGGCAACACCAACGCAGCCACCGGCTCCTGCCCGGCCGCGACGGGTGAGGAGCTCGCCCCCGAGGTCGTCGAGTGCTACTCCGAGCGGCTGCCCACCGCTACCCGGTCGCTGTCGTTCCGCCTCACCGCGCGCGACGGGTTCGCGACCGGCGGCGGCACGCAGCACGACGACGTCACGCTCACCGTCGGGTCGGCCGGCCCGTTCCGCGTCACCTCGCAGGCCACCGCGACGGTCGTGGAGGGCGGCACCACGGGCACCGTGACCTGGGACGTCGCGGGCACCGACGCGGCGGCGTACGCCCCGCAGGTGCGGATCCTGCTCTCCACCGACGGCGGCGCCACCTTCCCGACCGTGCTCGCGACCACCGCCAACGACGGCAGCGAGCAGGTCACCTGGCCGCGCACCGGCACCGAGCAGGCGCGGCTGCGCATCGAGGCGGTCGACAACTACTTCTACGACGTGAACCGCGCCGACTTCACCATCGAGTCCCCCGTGCGCCTGACCGTGCCCGCCTCCGCCGCGGTGCAGCACTCGGACCCGCTGCTCGACGCCGAGGGCGAGCCGCTGACCGTCGAGGTGACCGGCGCCGACGCCGAGACCCTCGACGCGCTCGAGGTCGCGGTCACCGGCATCAGCGGGGTGAGCGCCGTGCGCCGCGGGGACACCGGTGTGTTCGACCTGGTCGGCGGCCTGACCGACGCACCGGGGACCGCGGAGGCGACGGTCACCGTGACCGGTCCCGAGGACCTGCTGGTGGAGGAGTCCTTCCCGGTGACCGTCACGCCGGAGGACCTCGACGTGCGCTGGACCGGCCCGAGCGTCGCGCAGCTCGACGAGCCGGTGACGCTGAGCGTCGCGCTCACCGAGCCCGACGACGGCTCCGCCGGTGACCCGCGCACGGCCGCGGTGACGCTGGTCGACCGCGACGGCGGCGAGCTCTGCACGGCCACCACCGCCGGCACCGCGGAGGCCGCCACCGCCTCGTGCACCATCACCCCGACCGGGGAGCCGCGCACGATCACCGTCGGCACGGTCGTCACCGGCACGTACGTCGCCGACGACCCGGCCGACGACGCCGCGCTCGACCTCGTGGTGACCGTCGTCGACGACGTGGCGCCCGAGACCTCCTTCGTCACCGCGCCGGCGGAGGTCCTGCCCAGCAAGCGGCTGACCGTTTCGCTGCTGTCCTCGGAGGCCGGCTCGACGTTCCGCTGCACGCTGGACGGCAGGGCCCTGCCGTGTGCGGACGGCACCATCGACGTGGCGCGCGCCAAGAGCGGCACCCGCGTCCTCGAGGCCGTCGCGGTGGACGAGGCCGGGAACGTCGACGCCACCCCGGTGCGGGCGGTCGTCGCGGTGCCCTACGGCCCCGGCAAGCTGAAGAACCTCACCGGCTGGAAGCGCGTGAAGTCCGACTCCGCCCTCGGCGGCTCGTTCTGGCGCAGCGACCCCCGCGGCGCGCTCCTGACGTCGAAGAAGAAGATCAAGAAGGCCGATGTCCTCGCGCTGGTCGTGTCGACCGGCCGCAGGGCGGGCTCGATCACCGTCGACCTCGGGCGGCGGGACCTCGGCCGCTACTCGCTGAAGACCGACGAGGCCCAGGACCACGTGGTGCTGCTGCTGGACCTCGACAAGCGACGCAGCGGCAAGCTCGAGATCCGCACGCTGAGCAAGAAGGACGTGGAGATCGAGGGGATCGCCTGGCTCACCCGGCCGTGACCCCGACCCCGGTCGTGGGGCTGGTCGTCAGGCGGGGGCCTCGGGCTGGCAGCGCGGGCACCAGTAGATCGCCCGCTCCCGGCCGGCGGGGCCCTGCATGTCCACGGCGATCGGGGTCCCGCAGCGGCGGCACGGAGAGCGGTCGCGGCGGTAGACCCACATCCGCTCGCGCTCGCGCAGGTCGCCGGTCGTGGACTGCACGGCCCGCTCCTTGTTGAGCTCGAGCATCTGCTTGCCGCGTCGCAGCATCCGGGGCAGGCCGCTCAGCTCGCCGACGGGTCGCCGCGGGTGCACCCCGGAGACGAAGCAGAGCTCGGCGACGTACATGTTGCCGAGCCCGGCGAGGTTGGTCTGGTCGCGCAGCGCGTCGCCCACCTCGCGGTCGGTCTGGGACAGGAGGCGCCGGAGCGCCTCGTCCTCGTCCCAGTCGGGGCCGAGCAGGTCGGGGCCGAGGTGGCCGACGACCCCGAGCTCGGCGTCGGTGGGCAGCAGCTCCACGACGCCGAGGCTGAAGCCGACCGCGACCTTGGCCTCGGTCTCGAGCACCACGCGGGCCTGGTGGGCGGGCCGCGGCCAGCGGCGACCGTGGTCGAGGACCCGCCAGGCGCCCTCCATCTTCAGGTGGGTGTGGAGCGTCCAGGCCAGGCCGTCGTGCTCGATGCGGGTCAGGATGTGCTTGCCGCGCGGCAGCGTGGTCAGCACCAGCCCGCCGGACAGGTCGGCGGTGGCGTGCTGGGGGACGCGGAGGTCGGTGCGGGTCAGGCGGCGGCCCGACAGCTCGCGGTCGAGCAGCCGGGCGGCCCGGAAGACGGTGTCGCCCTCGGGCATCAGCGTCGCCCGGGGCCGGAGTGCAGTCGCAGCCCGCGCGGGGTGGAGACGAAGCCGGCCTCGGTCAGCGCGGTGCGCAGCGGGGTGGTGCCGGAGCCGAGCAGCGGCTCGCCGTCGGCCTTCTCCACCGTCATCCGGCCCAGGGCCCCACGGCCGGCTGCGTCGGCGAGGGACCGCGCGGCCAGACCGAGCAGCTCCGGGTCGTCGCTGAAGGTGAGCAGCGTCTTGCCGCCGCGCTCGACGTAGAGGACCAGGCGCCCGTCGACGATCACGACGAGGGCGCCGGCCTTGCGACCGGGGCGGTGGCCGGCGCCTCCGACCGAGCCGTCCTCGCCGCCGGAGCGCTCGGGCCAGGGGAGGGCCGCGCCGTACGGGTTGGCGGGGTCGGTCGCGGCCAGGGCGACCGAGACCACGTCAGCCTGACTGCCGCTCGTGGGGGCGGCGTCCGGGCCGGTGGCCGGCTCGGAGAACGTGCGCAGCCGGTCGATGGCGCCGACGGTGCCGAACTGTGCGGCGCCGAGGCCGGAGACGAAGTACCCGCGGCGGCAGCGGCCGGAGTCCTCGAAGGCGGCGAGCACCTTGTAGACCCCCGCGAAACCGCCGGGGATGCGCTCGCTCGCGACGGCGCCGCGGGTCACCACGCCGTGCCGGTCGAGGAGGTGCTCGGCGGCGGCGTGGGCGCGCCGGGTGGGGTCGGTGTCGAGCTCGGGCAGCAGCGCCCACCGCCCGGCGGTCTCGGGCGGGCCGGTGCGGGCGCCGGTGGCGCGCAGCCGGCCGGCCGATCCGGTGGTCGAGGCCAGACGCGGGCGCGCGGGGGCGCGCTTGGTGCGGTGGGTGGTGCCGCCGCCGCGGGTCAGGGCCCGCAGCGGGGTGAGGGTGTCGCCGGCGACCCGTCCCGACCACACCAGCTGCCACAGGGTCCTGGTGAGGACGTCGTCAGTGGCGCTGACCCCGGCGGCCTCGACCTGCTGGGCCAGCTGCCGGAAGAACCACGCGCCACCGCCCGCCAGCGCGGCGAGCACCGCCTCGGCGGCCTCGCTGTGGTCGAATGGCACCGGCTCGGGCAGCGTGAGCGGCGCCTGGTCGGCCAGGTGCAGGCTGACCCAGCCGTCGTTGCTGCCCAGGGCGCCGTGGCCGACCCACAGCACCTCGCCGGAGGCGGTGAGCTCGTCGAGCATCGCCGGCTCGTAGTCGCGGACCCGGGAGGCGAGCACCAGCGGCTCCAGCGCGCTGGCGGGGACGGCGCAGCCGGCGAGCTGGTCGACCGCGGCGACCAGACCGTCGATGCCGCGCAGCCCGCGCCTGCCGGAGACGTGCTGCCAGGCGGTGCCGAAGCGGCCCAGCGCCTCGGGCTCGACCGGCTCGACCTCCTTGCGCAGCCGGGCCAGCGAGCGGCGACGCAGCTTGCGCAGCACCTCGGCGTCGCACCACTCGGTGCCGGCGCCGGAGGGTCGGAACTCACCGTCCAGCACCCGCCCCTGGGCGGCCAGACGCTGCAGGGTCAGCCGGACGACGGAGACGCCGAGCCCCAGCCGGGTGGCCACCTCCTCGGCGGTGAACGGGCCGTGGCTGCGCGCGTGGCGCGCGACGAGGTCGGCGAGCGGATCCTCGACGGGGTCGGCGAAGACGTCGGGGGTGCCGGGCGGCACGGGGACGCCGAGGCCGTCGCGCAACCGGCCGACGTCCTCGATCGCGGCCCAGCGCTCCTCACCGCCGACGCGGACCTCGACGGCCCGGCGGGCGGTGGCCAGGTCGAGCGCCCACTGCTTGACGTCGGCGTCGGGCACGGCGCGGGCGACCAGCTCCTCGGTCGTGAGCGGCCCGAGCAGCCGCAGCAGGTCGGCGACCCCCTCGGCGTCGCGGACCCGACGGTCCTCGGCGGTGCGCTGCAGTTCGGCCTCGACCTCCTCGAGCACCGCGGGGTCGAGCAGCTCGCGCAGCTCGGCGCGACCGAGCAGCTCGGCGAGCAGGCCCTGGTCGAGGGAGAGGGCCGCGGCCCGCCGCTCGGCGATGGGGGAGTCGCCCTCGTAGACGAACTGGGCGACGTACCCGAAGAGCAGCGAGCGCGCGAAGGGCGACGGTGCGTGGGTGGGGACGTCGACGACGGAGACTTCGCGGCGCTCCACCCGGCGCATCAGCGAGACCAGGCTGGGCAGGTCGTAGACGTCCTGCAGGCACTCGCGCACGGCCTCGAGGACGATGGGGAAGGAGGGGTACTTCGAGGCGACCTCGAGCAGCGCGGCCGAGCGCTGACGCTGCTGCCACAGCGGGGAGCGGCGGCCGGGGTCGCGGCGCGGCAGCAGCAGGGCACGGGCCGCGCACTCGCGGAAGCGGGAGGCGAAGAGCGCGGAGCCGCCGACCTCGGCGGTGACGATCTCCTCGATCTCGTCGGGCTCGAAGGCCACCACGTCGGCGCCGGGCGGCTCGGCGTCGGTGTCCGGGACCCGGATGACGATGCCGTCGTCGCTGGCCACGGCCTGCCCGTCGACGCCGAAGCGCTCGCGCAACCGGGCGTTGATGGCCAGCGCCCAGGGGGCGTGGACCTGCGTGCCGTACGGCGAGTGCAGCACCAGCCGCCAGTCACCGAGCTCGTCGCGGAACCGCTCGACCACCAGCGTCTGGTCGCTCGGCAGCACCGAGGTGGCCTCCATCTGCTCGTGGAGGTAGTCGACGAGGTTGGTGGAGGCCCACTCGTCCAGGCCCTGCTCGCGGACCCGGGCCTCGGCCTGCTTGCGCGGCACGGACCCGAGCTCGCGCACCAGCGCGCCGACGGCCTGGCCGAGCTCGGCGGGGCGGCCGAGGCCGTCGCCCTTCCAGAACGGCAGCCGCCCGGGGATGCCGGGGGCGGGGGTGACCAGGACGCGGTCGTGGGTGATGTCCTCGATGCGCCACGACGTCGCGCCGAGCGCGAAGACGTCACCGACGCGGGACTCATAGACCATCTCCTCGTCGAGCTCGCCGACCCGAGCGCTCCCCTTCCCGGTGTCGCCGCCGACGAGGAAGACGCCGAACAGGCCGCGGTCGGGGATGGTGCCGCCGCTGGTGACCGCGAGTCGTTGCGCCCCCGGACGGGCGGTGAGCTGGCCGGTGACGCGGTCCCACACCAGCCGCGGGCGCAGCTCGGCGAACTCGTCGGAGGGGTAGCGACCGGTGAGGAGGTCCAGCACGGCGTCGTACGCCGAGCGCGGCAGGCCGGTGAACGGCGCGGCGCGGCGGACCAGGTCGTAGAGGGCGTCGACGTCCCACGGCTCCATGGCGGTGGCGGCGACGAGCTGCTGGGCGAGCACGTCGAGCGGGTTGGTGGGCACCCGCATCGACTCGATCGCACCGGTGCGCATGCGCTCGACCGCGACGGCGGTCTGGGCGAGGTCGCCGCGGTGCTTGGGGAAGAGCACGCCGCGGGAGACCTCGCCGACCTGGTGGCCGGCGCGGCCGACGCGCTGCAGGGCGCTGGCGACGCTGGGCGGGGACTCGATCTGCACGACGAGGTCGACCGCGCCCATGTCGATGCCGAGCTCGAGACTGCTGGTGGCGACCACGGCGGGCAGGCGGCCGCGCTTGAGGTCGTCCTCGATGAGGGCGCGCTGCTCCTTGGAGACCGAGCCGTGGTGGGCGCGGGCGAGCACCGGGGCGGCGCCCTCGCTGCGCCCGGACTGCGCCATCACCTCGGCCGGGACCTCGCCGGGGCGACGGGCGACCACGTCACCGGGCTCGGGCTCCACGCCGGCGCGCTCGGCGGCGATCTCGTTGAGGCGGGCGGTGAGCCGCTCGGACAGACGCCGGGAGTTGGCGAAGACGATGGTGGAGCGGTGCCCCTCGATGAGGTCGGCGACCCGCTCCTCGACGTGCGGCCAGAGGCTGTTGTCGCGGCCGCCGCCCTCGGAGTCGCCGGTGCCGTCGGGGTCGTCGAGGTCCTGGACGCCGCCGGGGTTGGTCATGTCCTCGACGGGGACGACGACGGACAGCTCCCACTCCTTGCTCGAGGGCGGGGCGACGATCTCGACGGGGGCGCTGCCGCCGAGGAAGCGGGCGACCTCCTCCAGCGGGCGCACGGTGGCGGAGAGACCGATGCGTTGGGCGGGGGACTCGAGCATCGCGTCGAGCCGCTCGAGGCTGAGCGCGAGGTGGGCGCCGCGCTTGGTGCCGGCGACGGCGTGCACCTCGTCGATGATCACCGTGCGCACGCCGCGCAGCGACTCCCGCGCCTGGCTGGTCAGCATGAGGAACAGCGACTCGGGCGTGGTGATGAGGATGTCGGGCGGCTTGGTGGAGAGCCGGCGCCGGTCGGCGGCGCTGGTGTCACCGGAGCGGACACCGACCTGGACGTCGTTGACGCTCGTCTCCAGCCGCTCGGCGGTGTGGCGGATGCCGGTCAGCGGGGCACGCAGGTTGCGCTCGACGTCGACGGCCAGGGCCTTGAGCGGGCTGACGTAGAGGACGCGGCAGCGCTCCTGCGGGTCCTCGGGCGGGGTGTCGGTGAGCACCTTGTCCAGGGACCAGAGAAACGCGCTGAGCGTCTTGCCGCTGCCGGTGGGGGCCACGACCAGTGCGTGCTTGCCGGCGCCGATCGCCTCCCAGGCACCGACCTGGGCAGGGGTGGGCTCGGCGAAGGCCGCGCGGAACCACGTCCGCGTCGGCTCGCTGAACTCCTCCAGCACGTCGGCACCACTGCTCACCCGCTCATCCTGTCCGATGGCACCGACAGTCCTCTCGCCTGATCGGGTAGGGCCTCCCCGTGGTGGTGCCTGAAAAGGTGGAGGCATGTCTCGCGGGTGGGGTGGGCAGGGCCAGGCGGCGGCGTACGCCGCGACGTGCGCGCGGCTGTGCGCGGGGGCGCACCCGGCGCTGCTGTCGGCGCTCCGGCCGCTGACCGGTCGACGCGTGCTCGACGTCGGCGCGGGGGACGGCCGGCTGGCGCGAGCGCTGCGTGGCGCCGGTGCACACGTGGTCGCGGTCGACCCGGACCCGGACATGGCCGGGCTCACCGTGGGCCTACCGGAGCTGCCGTTCGAGGACGGCGCCTTCGACCTGGTGGTCGCCGCCTTCGTGGTCAACCACCTCGACGACCCGCGCGCGGGGGTGGCCGAGATGGCCCGGGTCACGGCGCCCGGCGGCCGCGTGGTCGCGACGATCTGGCCGTCGGGCGCCACCGCGCAGTCGCAGATGTGGCAGCGGGTGCTCGACTCCGTGGGTGTCGCGCCGGCGCCCGGGGTGCGGCTGCCCCAGCACCTCGACTTCGCGCGGACCGTCGAGGGTCTGCAGGAGCTGCTGGCCGGTGCCGGGCTCGACGCCGAGGCGCACCCGATCGCCTGGACCCACCGCGGCCCGGTCGACGAGCTGTGGGACGGCGCGGCCGCCGGGATCGGTGGCATCGGCGCGACGGTCGCCGCGCAGCCGGTCGAGGTGCGCGAGCGGTTGCGGGCGGCGTACGAGCAGGAGGTGCGGGCGCTGGTCGTCGACGGCGAGCTGTGCTTCTCCGCCGAGGCGGTGCTGGGCGTGGGCGTGGCGCCGGGGAGGATGGGGGAGTGAGGTTCACCGAGCACGAGATGACGACCGCGCTGCAGGGTGCCGTGCGCGCCGGGCTGGCCGAGGACCCCGACGAGGCGAAGGCCGCATGGGAGGAGCTGGACAGGTTCACGCGCTTCCAGACGCTGACCCTCATCGGCGACCAGGTGCTGCCGGTCCTGGTCGGCCTGCCGGACATCACGGTGGAACCGGGCACGCGCGCGGAGTACGACGACGAGACCGTCGCGTCGGTCGCCGGCCCGCTGCTGGCCGCCGAGTGGGACCGCTCGCAGGGTGACGGCTCCTGGGACGCCCAGCCCGCCGAGGACCGCGACGCCTACCTCGACCACCGCGTCGGGCTGGTGCAGGAGGTCCTCTCGCACCTGCCGCCGCGACAGGACCCGGACGCGCTCATCGTGCCGGACCACCTGTAGGGGCGTCGCCTGAGGTCGGGTGCCCTGCCGGGTGCGCGGCGCCCGGTCAGGGCATGTCGGTCGTGTCCCACCACGTGACGCTCGACCGACCGGTCTCGACCTCGAGGGCCCTCGCGAGCTTCCGACCCTCCGGCTTGAGTGACTCCCAGGCAGCCTCGTCGGCAGCGTTGTCGCGGGCGAGGGTGGAGCCTGACCTGCCCGTCGTCTCCGGCGCCAGGCTGCAGCCCGCCGAACCGGCGTATTGATGCGCCGGCTCGGCGGGAGGGTGGACTGGTCTGGGTCACGGTTGGGTCACGACTCCCTGGCGGTGTGGAACGGGCCGGTTCTGGGGGTCGGAATGTCGGTGGTCTGGTGTGTGCTGAGGTATGGCGGTTCTCGGGCAGCAGCACCCTCTCGACCGGGTGGTCGAGACGAT
>Ga0208330_1000391_pt1 | contig 20955 bp, 19 predicted proteins | sample DeeseametaMP1896_FD_184180 | JGI IMG/M metagenome (GOLD analysis project Ga0208330, IMG submission 184180) | Marine microbial communities from the Deep Pacific Ocean - MP1896 (SPAdes) | ecosystem: Environmental > Aquatic > Marine > Oceanic | place: East of Hawaii, North Pacific Ocean | collected...
GCATCGTCACCCACCGAGGCCCCGCCTCAGCTCACCGACACGATCAACCCGCGCGCGAATATCCGCAGCTATCAGTGCACCCTCATTCACGAAGAGCCCCATATCGCCGGCAGGTGCGCGGCGTCGATGCGCTGGTCGACCAGCCGCCACATCGTGGTCGTGGAGGCCTTCGCCTCGAAGGCGTGCTCGCGGTCACCGCACAACTGGCCGACGCCGTCGATGCAGTCCGCCCCGTCGGCGACCGCGGCCGCCAGATCGGCGAACACCTCGCCGGGTGCGTACAACCACGGCCGCGGTAGGTGTCGGCCAACGCGGCGGTGACCTGCGCCGATAGCCCGGTTCGGTCGGCGAGCTCGCGTAGCATGCCCATCCCGGCATGCGACACGACACCATGGCCGTCGGCGGACACTTTCACCCGTGGTGCGACCGCGATATTCTTCACCTGCGAAGTGCCTTCTCGTGGGAACTATTGAACCGTAGAGAAGTCCAATTATCCCTTGCAGGACATGCACTTTCGCTTCTCTGCACGCCCCCACCAGCGACAAGCCGCGAAAAATCCGGGTTAACGCGGCGAACCGGATCAGCCGATTCACTCCGAGGGCGGCCAGCCGGGAGGGGTCGGAGAACTCAGCGGCGACCAGCCGGCCGATCTTGGTGCCCAACACGTCCGGCAGCGCCAAGGTCAGTCCGGGAAACGCCCGATCCAGCTGCCCGAGCAACTGGTTCTTTGTCGCCGTGCGCGTGGTGATCCGCCGGCTTCGGTGCCCTGCCCAGGCGCTGAGTTCGCCGATCACGACATCGTGGTCGGCGATCGCGCGTCGGTGCCCGGCCAGCGCCAACTCGGTGATCGCCTCCAAATCGATCACGTCAGTCTTGACCCGGCGTCGGCCCTGTACGCGAGCGCTGCTGGGCGACATGGGCGGGATTGAGCTCCAACACCTCCCAGCCGTCGGGCCAGAGGTGGTCGAGCACCGGGCGGTGATAGTGGCCAGCAGCCTCCGCAGTTACCTTGACCTGCCCCGACACCGGAACCGCCGCAATCACGCTCGCCGCCGCACCACCCAGGCCTGAGCGGTTCATCCTGAACTCTGTCGGGCTGACCAGCAATGACCAGCAGCATCGGTCACCGAGAACAAAGCCGCGGTCTTGCCCACATCAACAGCAACGACGATCGAGGACGACGTGACTGGAGCGCATTGCACAGACACAAACACCTCCGGGCTGTGTCAGGAGGACACGTGCGAGAACACGCTGATCCCATAAAGGAATCAGTTACAGATCCCTTCCTGACACCTCCGGAGGCATTTGAGAAGGACCAACTCGATCTATATCAACGCCGGGTCGGTTCTCGTCAACTGCGGCCAGCCGCGGAGCGGCCTGACCAGGCGCCTGTCCGAGGGTATACAGGCCGAGACTGCCGAGAAAACCCGCACCGTGCTCGATAAGCATTTCTGTCGAGTGGTTCAGTTGTCCGTCGATCCAGCGACGGAGAATCTCGAACAGACCCCCGACACCGTAGGTGGCGGCGAGATCTGCGACTTGAAGCACCTCGCTGGGTATATCGAGGTGCAAGCGGGCCTCTCTGAGCACCAGCTCCGCAAAATCGGTCATCAGCTCGCTTCGCAGCTGCCGAAGGAGGGGTTCTGCGCCCGATTCGACAAACAGTATGCGGGCCATGCTGGGATCGTTCTCGATCACCTGAACCAGGGCCTTGATCGGAGCGTAAGCGAGTTCTTGAGGAGCAACCGTGTCGTCCGGAATGGCGCTGGTTATCACCGCCTGGAAGGTGGCGGAGATCTTGGCAAATACCGCACGCAAGAGCGCGTCTCGATCGCGAAACTGTTGGTAGAAGTACCGGCTCGTCACTCCTGATTTCGCACACACCGCGGTCACGGTGCACGCGGTAGCACCGTGGGTGCCCATGATCGAGACCGCGGCATCAATCAACATCACGCGGCGCTGTGCGTCGCGTTGAGTTGCGGACAGCCCGCCATAAACACGTGCTGGACTCATGTCCTACAGTCTGGCAGTCTTATCTGACAAGGTATAAAGTCAGATCCAAATTTCAAGGAAGGACCTCAAATGTCGGACGATCAAGCCCCGACCCGGACCCGGGTGCTGCCAAAGCCCAGGCGTGTTCGGTTTCCGATGCCGACCTCCACGAAGCGGCAACACTTCGTCGATGGCGACCTGGTGATGAGCCATTTCATCGCGGTGCTTTCTGCGACGTTCCCGGAAGGCGAGGATTTCTTCATCCGCTCGGTCAGGAACTTCCAGAGTTCCATCGACGATCCCCAATTGGAGACAGCGGTCAAGGGTTTCATCGGACAAGAGGCCACACATCGACACCAGCATCGTCTCCTCAACGAGCGACTCCAGGTCATGGGGTATCCGACCGCGCGAATCGACCGTCATGTCGCACGCCTGATCAAGCGATTGGAACGGCGCTTTTCGCCGGAAATGCGGCTGTCCATGACCTCCGCGTTGGAGCACTACACCGCTACGCTGGCAGAAATCATTCTTACCAGCGAAGACGCCCAGAAGCTCATCGGCCAGACAGAGGTTCGACCGATTCTGCTGTGGCATGCCTTCGAGGAGTCGGAGCACAAAGCGGTTGCCTTCGATGTCTATCAGCTGATTGGAGGAACCGAGCGCACCCGTGTACGGGGCATGCGGATCGCTTCAGTAATTCTGTTCGGCGAGCTCATTCTGCAGACTGCCTTGTCCATGGCCGCTGATAGAGCCTCATATAACCCGGTCACCTTGGTGCGCAGTCTGCACCGCTTTAGTCGCACCCCGATGTTCACCGCCGATGCGCTGCGGCGTTTCCGTTCCTACAATCGCCCGGGTTTCCATCCTGATGATTGGGACAGCGCTGCGGTCCTGGAGCATTGGAGCAAAGAACTGTTCGACCAAGACGGTTCACAGCGAGTAATCGCTTCGTCGGGATAGCAAAGGTGCGGAAGGCGGCGACGCAGGAGCACCGTTCCCGCGTCGCTCCTTCCGAATAGCGTGCGCGCCGGCAGCCTCACTGGCGCGCCACTCGGTAGACGGTGAAGGCGGCGGAAAGACCACGAACGCGGTTCGGCAGCGACCGCCACGGAGATGGCTGGCGCTGTGAGCCTGATCAGTCGCTGACTAAATAGCGTTGAGCCAGGGTTTCAGCAAGTCTGCCGGTGTGCGCGACCACTTCTTTCTCGGTCACCGCAAGCAAACCCGAGTGCCAGGCGGTGATGACTTCGACGAACCCCCCGACAGCGATCAGGGTGTCCATGCGAAGGGCCATCTCATCGGCATCGTGTCGGAGGTGTGGCCGGCTTGCCTCAACGACCAACTGCGTTGCCTCCTGGAGCGCCACCGCGCGGCGGTCTTGTAGCGGTGAGCTACCGACATGCTGAGCGAGGAGGATGTGCGCTCGGCCGGGATCGCGTGCGATCCCATCGACCACGATGGCTATCGCTGCGGTGATTGTCTCGATCGGCGGCCGATTCGCACGCTCGGTGAAGAGCGCAGCGACCTCGCCGAGCATATCATCGCGGACGCCATCCCACGCAGCAACGAGCAGCTCGTCGCGCGTCTTGAAGTCCTCGTAGAAGTACCGATCGTTCAGGCTTGTGCGGGCGCATACTCCGCGCATAGTGACCGCGGCCCAACCGCTCTCACTCCAAATCTCGGTTGCGGCCTCGATCAATTGCTGCCGTCGCTCGGCACGACGCTCGGCCCCGGTCCGACCACCCCAGCGCTTACTTCTCGACCGCACCTCTCCATCTTGACAAAGCGTTCGGTGCACGACAAAACTGGTGGCATGCGACACCAATGGTGGCTGATGCCCCCAGATGAGAGTTCCCCCACATCACACGTCAATGTCGCGACCCGGAAGGCAGACAGATGAGATTGCTGCCATTCGGCGGCGCACCCGGCAGAACGCACCGAGCCGATGCAGTCGTCACGGGCGCAGGAAGCGGTATCGGCCGCGCATTCGCCGTGGAGCTTGCACGCCGAGGCGGACGCGTGGTGTGCGCCGACAGAGATCCCGTCACCGCAAAAGAGTCGGCAGAGTTGGTGAGGCAGGCTGGCGGCGAAGGCTTCGACATCGCATGCGACGTCACCGATCTTGAGCAGATCCGCAAACTCGCTGATGTGAGCGAAGACTGGTTCGGGAAGGCTGCGAGCCTCGTCATCAATAACGCCGGAATCGGTGCAGGTGGTAACCGAATCGGCGCGACGTCAATCGAGGACTGGAACGCGGCGATTTCTGTCAACCTCTGGGGCGTTATCTACGGCTGCGAGACTTTTGTGCCGCGGCTCCGCAGCAGTGGGCGTGGCGGAGTCATCAATGTGGCGTCTGCAGCGAGCTTTGGCTCGGCCCCTCGAATGGCGGCTTACAACGTGAGCAAGGCCGGAGTCCTCGCTCTGTCGGAGACATTGGCGGCCGAACTGAGCGGTACTGACGTCAAGGTCACAGTGCTTTGCCCCACCTTCGTGAAGACGAACATCGTCAAAAATCCTCAAATCGACGAGGCGGCTGCGAGGCTCGCGGCCAACCTGATGAAATGGACTGGCATTTCGCCACAGCACGTTGCTCGAACGACGTTGAACGCGCATGATCGCGGACAAATTTATGTAGTGCCCCAACTCGATGCCAAAGTCTTGTGGCAACTCAAGAGAGCCCTACCCGGTCCTTTTACACGCACGCTGGGCCTCGTGGAGCGCATGGCCTCATGGAACGATTCAGCCGAGTAGAGGAGAAGGAAAAATGGCTTTCGCATACAGCGACATGCTCGAGACAATCAAAAACAAGCAATGGGCTCTAGCCGATATCGATTGGGACGCCCCTGGCGCGGAACTGATCACCGATGAACAGCGCCCCAAACTCAAGCAATTCATGTCCGACGTGGTGTGGATTGAGCATGTTGGAGCACGTGCCTTCGCCGCGATGGCTCCGAAGGCGCCATTCGAAGCGCTCGGAGACATTTACCGTTACTTTCACGCCGAGGAGCAGCGCCACGCGAATGCCGAACTTGCCCTGATGCGCCGGTGGGGCATGCTCGATGAAGGCGAGAAACCGGTCCCGAACAAGAATATTCGGCTGGTGATCGAATGGCTGGACCGTTATGCCGAAGCCCTGCCTCTTACCGTCATCGGGGCCGCGATTCCGGCACTGGAGACTGCGCTCGATGGAGCGCTGCTGAAGTTTCTCCTCGATGAGGTTGACGATCCTGTGTGCGGGGAGGTGTTCAACAAGGTCAACAGCGACGAATCAAGGCATCTGGCGGTTGGCTTCCAGGTGTTGAATGACCTGGGTGCTAGCCCGATGCGAATCCACGCCATTCAAACTGCGGGTGCTCTGGTCGACCCGCGCATTCTCACCGGCGCGTTGCTGTATATCCCGCTCCTGACACGCATGTTGATGAATCTCAACGCTATGGGTCTGTCCGAGGAGAAGTTATACAATGCAGTGACGCGGTATGCCAATGTCGGCGATCGCAGTGAACATACGCGTAGGGTGCCCGGCTATCACATCTTGAAGGCGCACATGTCGTCTTCCATCAAGCGGTCCCAGCCTCTGCACTTCGTGTCTCAGCGCCTTGGCAATGCGATCGATGTTTTCCCTGTTCAGATTTTCGGTCGGCCGCCATCCTGGACGGACGAACTGACCTACGAACCGGTGGCCAAATGACAGGCGCCATGACGACGTTGATCGTCGGCGCCGGGTTTGCAGGTATCGGTGCGGCGATCAGACTGCTTCAGGAGGGCACGGATGACTTCGTCATCCTGGAACGGTCAGATCGCGTCGGAGGCACCTGGCGAGATAATACTTATCCCGGCGCGGCCTGCGATATTCCCTCGCTTCTGTACTCCTACTCGTTCGAGCCGAATCCGGGCTGGACTCGTACCTACTCGGGGAGCGCTGAGATCCTCGGGTACATCGACGATATGGTCACCAAGTACGACCTTGCCAGGTTCATTCAGTTCGATACGGACGTGACTTGCCTGGAATTCGATGAGGGTGCCGGCATCTGGGTGGCCGACACGGCAGATGGAAAGCGGTATCAAGCCCGGTCAGTTGTAATGGCCAGTGGACCACTTGCCAACGCCAGCTTTCCGGATATTCGGGGTATCGACTCGTACGGTGGAAAGAAGATCCACAGCGCTCGGTGGGACCATGGCTACGATCTCGGCGGTAAGAGGGTTGCGGTCATCGGGACAGGCGCGAGCGCGGTTCAGATCATTCCTGAGCTCGTGAAGTCGGCTGCGTCGGTCAAAGTCTTCCAGAGAACACCCGGCTGGGTGTTGCCCAGGGTGAACTTTAAGCATCCGGCTTGGGCGCGTTCGACCTTCAAACGACTGCCGATGAGCGAACAAGCGCTCCGCGACGCCTGGTTCTGGACCCACGAAGTGATGGCAGTGGGTATGGTCTGGAACACCGCCGCGACATCGGCGATACAGCTGGCGGCGAAGGCTCATCTGCGTCGGCAGGTGAAAGACGCCTGGTTGAGACGTCAGTTGACGCCCCATTTCAGACCCGGCTGCAAGCGTATGCTCATGACCAGTGATTATTACCCGGCGCTGCAGGCGGATAACTGCAAACTGATCAGCTGGCCGATCGCCACGTTGTCACCGAACGGTATTCGGACCGCTGACGGTGTGGAGCACGAGGTGGACTGTATTGTGTTTGCCACTGGCTTCGATGTAGCCAAACGTGGCACCCCGTTCCCGATCAGCGGCCTCGGTGGTCGGAAGCTCGGCGATGAATGGTCTCAGGGGACATTCGCCTTCAAGAGCGTGAGCGTGGCCGGGTATCCGAATTTGTTCTTCACTTTCGGACCGAATTCCGGGCCGGGCCACAACTCGGCGCTCGTATATATGGAGGCCGCAATTGACTATATAGTCAAGGCGATCAAGCTCCTTCAGCAAGCTGACATCGGCACTTTGGATGTGAGGCAGGATTGCCAGGACCGCTATCACTCCGAAATTCAGCGCCGCCTTCAACGAACGACTTGGAATTCGGGGTGCAGCAGTTGGTATTTGACCGAGGACGGCTACAACGGCACGATGTACCCAGGTTTCGCGACCCAGTTTATGAGAGAACTATCCCATTTGGATACTCATGATTACGTGATAACCCGGCGCGACGATACAAACCTCGAGCTGACGCAATAACTCTGAATACAAATTTGCATGGCTGACCGTCAGAACGGTGAAAACAGCAATGGATCGCAAGTCCAACCGTAATTACGAGATAATCATCATAGGAGCTGGATTTTCCGGCATCGGGTCTGGCATTAGCTTAATGAAGGCGGGATTTACTGACTTCTTGATGGTTGATGACGCCGATGGCGTAGGTGGGACGTGGCACTGGAACACCTACCCGGGTATCGCTGTCGATATACCATCGTATAGTTATCAATTCTCATACGAAATGCGGCCGTCTTGGTCGCGCACGTACGCCCACGGCAATGAGCTCAAAGCCTATGCCGAACGATGTGTTGAAAAGTATGGGCTCCGGGATCAAATTCGTTTAAACACAACCATTACCGAGGCTTGTTTCGACGAGAACGCAACACGATGGCGTTTGACCAGCGCTAATGGTGAGGAGTTCACGGCACGCTTCGTGATAAATTGCTCCGGCGTTCTCAGTCGGCCAAAGTGGCCTGAAATCAAGGGGGTGCGAGATTTCGCCGGCGTTACGCTCCACACGGCTAGATGGGACGATACCAAAGATCTCAGCGGGAAGAGGGTCGCAGTAATCGGTACCGGTGCATCGGCGGTGCAACTGATACCCGAAGTCGCAAAGAAAGCGGAGAGTCTGACGGTATTTCAGCGAACTCCAATTTATTGCCTGCCGAAGCCAGACTTCCCGATACCGACGTGGGGTGGAAGGCTTCTACGTTTCCTGCCGGGGGCGCAATTGGCGACCCGGACCGCGAGCCAGGCGTTCGTGGAAATCACTTTCCCAATCGCCGCTCACTTTCATACGGTGATACCGTTCGCCGATGTCATGGAGAGCGCCGCAAAGCGGTACATGCGGCGCGAGGTCCATGACCCGACGACGAGAGAACAACTCATTCCAAGCTACTCGTTGGGCTGTAAACGACCCAGCTTCCACAATTCCTATCTTGCAACGTACAACCGGTCCAACGTTTCGCTCGAGACGAGCGGCATAACCCATGTCGACGACGCATCCGTTCATACTCAAGACGGCAAAGCTCATCCCATTGACGTCTTGATCCTGGCCACCGGCTTCAAAGTGATGGAGTCGGGCAACATGCCAACGTACGTGTTGAAGGGACGCGGCGGACTGGAGCAGGCCACATGGTGGGACGAGCATCGACTGCAGGCCTTCGAAGGGGTGAGCGTCCCGGGGTTTCCGAATCATTTCAATATCTTCGGCCCTTACGGCTACAACGGTTCCTCGTACTTCACGCTCATCGAGGCGCAGAGTCGGCACATCGTCCGGTGTCTTCGTCGCGCGCGGGCGCTGGGTGCCAACTGCGTGGAGGTCAAGAAGGAGGCGAACGACCGTTATTTCGCCGAAGTGCTAGGGCGGCGTCACCGACAGGTTTTCTGGCAGCCGAGCTGTTCCAATGCAAACAGCTACTACTTCGACAAACACGGCGACGTTCCACTCCGCCCATCAACGACTCTGGAGACCTATTGGCGGAGCCGCACCTTCCGTCTCTCGGATTACCGATTCGAGAATCGGCCCGAGGAGGTGTGTCCCCGGTGACCAGAATGGATGCCCCCGACTGGCAGCCCAGTCTTGCCAGTCATCTCGTCGCGGTGTCCTCGCGAACCACGCTGCGGCCACTGGCACAGCTGATGCCATCAAACGCCTACGGACTTGCTGTGATGGATCGCGTGCTTCGAACAGCGCTCGTAGCCTCACGGCCTCGGCGCGGCGTCACAGTGCGCAAGGTTGACACTGTATTCGCCGGAGGCCCGGTTCGTGGGGACTGGATCACCACACCTGTTACTCATCCGCAAGCGAACCCATTGCTGTACATACACGGCGGTGCATACTCTATGTGTTCGCCGGATACGCACCGCGGTCTTCTTGGCGAACTCGCCTCTGCAAGCGGACGCCCAATCTTCGCCGTCAAGTATCGACTTGCACCACGACATCCCTATCCCGCAGCCGCGGACGATGCACTGAACGCGTATCGCTGGCTTACCAGCGGCGGTTCCCCGGGTTCTAGCCAGCGCACTGTCGCGGTTGCCGGAGATTCGGCGGGCGGTCAGCTTACGATGGCCACGGCCTTGGGCGCACGTGCGGCTGGATTGCCGCTCCCTGATGCGATGCTGCTGATGTCTCCCGTCCTGGATCTCAGGTGCGAACTCGCCAGGGCGCGTGAACTTCGCCGCCGGGATCCTTTTGCCTCCGCTCAATCAGCGGCGCGCGCTCTTGACCTCTATGTAGGGGGTGCAGATCGCGACGATCCGCGCCTCAGCGTGCTTGACGCGGACCTGACCTCAATGCCGCCGACCCTCATTCAGGTGGGCGGTAGGGAAATGTTGATCGATGACTCGAGGCGTCTCGCCGAGCGACTTCAATCGGCTGGATCCCACGTCGAGATCCAGGTCTACCGGGGACAGATCCATGTATTCCAAGCCATGTTCCGAATTCTCCCCGAAGCCCGCGACGCGATACATCGAGCGGGTCGCTTCCTCGAAGCCTCGGGCCTAGGTGAAAGTGGTCGAACAGGCGATGCTCCTCCAGTCCCGCAGCTTTAAGTCAGTCGTCTCTGCCTCATGAGCAGCAACTTCGCGACGGCCTGTCGCGCATACGATCCGTTGATCGTGATCATCGGGGCCGGCTTCGCCGGGGTTGCGATGGCCCACCGTCTGAAGAAGGACGGGTTCACGAACTTCACGATCCTGGAAAAGGCTGCAGACATCGGGGGTGTTTGGCGTGACAACACCTATCCGGGAGCGGCCTGCGACGTGCCGTCAGCGTTGTACTCACTCTCGTACAAGCCCAATCCTCGTTGGTCACGGCGATATGCCGAGCAACCCGAGATACTCAAGTACCTCCAACAACTCGTGGAGAGTGGCGACTTGGCCGCGCATCTGCGTACCCAGACCGAAGTTGTCGCAATGACCTTCGATGACCAGCTAGGGCGTTGGACCCTGGTTACGAACTCGAACGAGACAATAACCTGCGATGTCGTCGTCTCGGCCGTGGGTCAGCTCTCCTTGCCCCACGTACCCGTTATTGCCGACGCAGACACCTTCCAGGGGCCGCGCTTTCATTCGGCGCGTTGGGACCGATCGGTTTCGCTTCGCGGCAAGCAAGTAGCCGTCATCGGCACAGGAGCTAGTGCCATCCAATTCGTGCCACACATTGCCCAGGAGGCGGAGCATGTCACGCTATATCAGCGCACGGCTCCGTGGATCTTGCCGAAGTGGGACAGCAGGTATGGAGTCCTTCACGACAGGGTGAGCGAGTTATTGCCGATGGCGCTGCGCCTCGAGCGTTTCGCGGTATGGCTAATTTTCGAGTTGCTCGCTGTGACGCTAGTCGACGCGAAGCCCCTCTCACGCGTCCTCGGTGCGATCGCGCGCCGCCACCTACATCGGCAGGTTGCTAGCCCATCTTTGCGCGAGCAATTGATGCCTTCGGACGCGCCAGGGTGCAAGCGAGTGCTGTTTTCGAATGATTACTATCCAGCAATCGCGAGTGATCGCGTGTCGTTGGTGCCGAAGGCTATCGCAGAGCTCTGCGACAACGGTGTCAAGACCGTGGATGGAGAGTTTCGTCCTGCAGATGTCGTGATCTACGGAACCGGGTTTCGCGCCACCGATTTTCTCGCCCCGATGTCCGTGCGCGGCTCGCACGGAGTCTCCTTGGCCGAGGTGTGGAAGACCCAGGCATACGCATATCTGGGCATCACTGTCCCCATGTTCCCGAACTTGTTCCTGCTTTATGGTCCCAACACGAATGTGGGGTCGGGGTCGATCCTCTACATGATCGAGTCACAAGTCCGTCACATCGCAACGCTCATCAAGGTCGTGGCTGCTCATCCGGGTCATGCGGTCGAGGTCAAGTCAGAGATCGCGCAACGTTACAACACGCGCTTGAGAAGGCGACTACGAAGGTCGGTGTGGGCGCTGTGTGCGAGCTGGTATCGAACCTCGAGTGGGGAAATCCCGACGAACTGGCCGGGGCCTACCTTGGTTTATCGACTCCTCACGCGGAAGCTGCGCGGCGGCGATTACGCCTTGAGAAAGGTCGGGCGTCTAAAGGTCGGTGGCCCTCCAGAACCGAGCCTGGCCGACTAAGGGCACGAGACGCGCACTTAACCGCTAGGCCAATAATGTCTAGATATTGACATCAATGGCATCTTTGTAAAGACTGGTGGACGCCGTCAAAGCGGCCCAGCGTCCAGGAGGAACCATGACGAATCACCTTCTCGCACCTGCGCACCACGTGAAGGAGCGGTTGTCCTCTGTGATCATGGTCCCCGCGCCTCACGCCGTCGACGACAGATGGCGTCGATGGAGCCGGGACTGGCCGGTTCGTGAACTGGCACCGGCACCCGCGGGCAGTGGATTGAAAGCCGTGCGCGGGGATGCCGGACTGCCCTTCGTAGGTCACACGCTCGACTACATCCGATTCGGCTCGGATTTCAGTCGAGAGCGCTACGACCGTCTGGGTTCGGTGTCGTGGATGGGCGCGTTCGGCACCAAGATGGTGGTCATCGCCGGCCCGGACGCCACTCGAGAGGCGTTCACGAGCGAAGCGAAGGCATTCTCTCAGGATGGCTGGTCCTTCCTGATCGACGCCTTCTTCCATCGCGGTTTGATGCTCATGAGCTTCGACGAGCACTTGATGCACCGGCGCATCATGCAGGAGGCGTTTACGCGTCCGCGCCTGACCGGATACGTCGAACAGGTGACCCCATGCGTTCGCTCGGCAGTGCCTGCGTGGCCGGTGGGCCCGTCGGTTCGAATCTACCCACTGTTGAAGGAACTCACCCTCGACATCGCTACCGACGTCTTCATGGGCGGCCGCGGCAAGGACGAGAGCGATGCTGTCAACAAGGCGTTCGTCGCTACGGTCCGGGCGGCGAGTTCCCTTGTGCGTGCTCCGCTTCCGGGAACCAGATTCCGCGCTGGTGTGCAAGGGCGGCGCGTCTTGGAGGACTACTTCTTCCGGCATCTGCCGGCCGCGCGAGCCGGTGAAACGGAGGATCTGTTCGCTGCTCTCTGTCAAGCCACGACCGGAGACGGGGAGCGGTTTTCCGACGAGGATGTGGTGAATCACATGATCTTCTTGATGATGGCGGCCCACGACACATCGACGATCACCACCACGGCGGTCACCTATTTCCTTGCCAAGTATCCGCAGTGGCAGGAGGCTGCGGCTGCGGAAGCCGCGGCCACCGGTGACGGGTTGCCGGACATCGAGGCCCTGGAGAAGATGACGGTCATCGACCTCGTGATCAAGGAAGCGCTCAGACTGCTTGCACCTGTTCCGCTGGTGATGCGCAAGACGGTTCGAGATGTCGCCATCGATGGATATCACATCCCCTCGAACACGTTATGCGCTATAACGCCTGCCGTGAATCACTTCGATCGAACGATCTGGAGTGATCCGGAGCGGTTCGATCCCTCACGTTTCGACGAGCCTCGGCGCGAAGACCAACACCACCGATTCGCCTGGGTTCCGTTCGGAGGTGGAGCGCACAAGTGCATCGGCATGCAATTCGGGACGCTCGAGGTCAAAGCAATTCTGCACAGGATGCTGCGTTCGTTCACTTGGACGGTTCCGGAGAACTATCACGTGCGATGGGACAACACCTCGCTGCCCATTCCGGTGGACGGACTTCCGTTGGAGATGAAGCGCCGATGACCGTCGACCACAGCCCCTACCTCGAGCCCACGGAGTTTCTTGACTGGCAACAGGATTCGGTCCGTGACTTCGTGTCATCGGCGATCCGTGGTGCCTGCGGCGACACCGAGAAGGCCATCGCCATCTTCACCGCGGTCCGTGACTCCATTTGGTACGACCCCTACACGGTGACCGACAACCCGCACGCGTATCGCGCCAGCACCGTCGCGACCGCAGAACGGGCCTACTGTGTCCCTAAGGCCGTGCTCTTGACTGCAGCGTGCCGAGCGGCGGGAATCCCGGCGCGGCTGGGGTTCGCCGACGTCCGAAACCACCTCCAGACCAAGGCATTGCGCGAGCGGATGGGTGGTAGCGACGTTTTCGTCTACCACGGCTACAGTCTCATGTTCCTCAACGGTGCGTGGGTCAAGGCCACCCCGGCGTTCAATCGCGAGCTGTGCGCACGTTTCGGTGTCTCGCCGATCGAATTCGACGGCCGTAGTGACGCGCTACTCCATGGTTTCACCGCTGACGGCACCCAGCACATGGAGTATCTGCGCGACCGGGGAGCCTACGACGATCTACCCCTAGCAGACATCCTGCAAGCACTGAGAACGCATTACGGTACATTCATCGATCAGCCGAACAGCCGTCCCGACCTCTTCGCCTGAAAGGGCACTACACGATGCAAAGCACAATGCAAAATGTTCCGCTCACGGTGACGGCGATCGTTAAGCATGCGGCAGCCATACACGGTGACAGCGAGGTCGTCACTCCGACCGGAAATGGATATCGGAGAACGCCTTACCGCATTGTGCTGGCGCGAGTGGCTCGCCTTGCCAATGCGCTGCGCAGTCTTGGCGTCACGGCAGACCAACGCGTGGCCACCTTCCAGTGGAGCAACCAGGAACATCTGGAGGCCTACTGTGCGATTCCCTCCATGGGCGCGGTCCTGCACACGCTCAACATTCGTTTGGCCCCAGAGCAACTGGCGTACATCGCCAACCACGCGAGCGATCAGATTGTGTTGGTCGACGCTTCGGTTGCCCCGTTGTTGGCGCGCGCGCTCCCGGCGATGGCGTCGGTGCACACCGTCATCGCGACCGGGGAGGGGGACCTTGCCCCGCTACAGGGATGCGGGAAGACCGTTCTGCGTTATGAGGAAGTGCTTTCCGGCCAAGAAGAATCATTTGACTGGCCTGAGCTCGACGAGCTGTCCGCCGCGGCCATGTGTTATACGAGCGGTACCACCGGAGATCCCAAAGGCGTCGTCTACAGCCACCGTTCGACGTACCTTCACTCCCTGACCGCCTGCACAGCTAACGCTTTGTCAGTCAGCGAGGCCGACCGTGTGCTGGCCATCGTCCCAATGTTTCACGCCAATGCGTGGGGGCTTATTTACGCAGCGTTGATGTCCGGTGCGGATCTGGTACTGCCTGACCGGTATCTCCAAGCCGAACCGTTGGTGTCGATCATCGAAGACACCAGACCGACCTTGGCCGGTGCAGTGCCGACGATCTGGAACGATGTCGACCGATATCTGGATTCGCACCCTGAGCGGGACATTTCTTCGTTACGGCTGGTCGCGTGCGGGGGGTCTGCTGTTCCGCTTTCGTTGATGCGGGCATTCGAAGAGAAGTACGACGTGCCCATTGTGCAGGCCTGGGGTATGACCGAAACCTCTCCGTTGGCGACCGTTGCACGTCCGGCTCACAGAGCCGACGCGACGCGACGATGGGAGCTGCGCGCATCCCAGGGTCGGCCGATCTGCGGTGTCGAAATCCGGTTGCGGGACGATGACGGCAAAGACGTGCCGTGGGACGGGCAATCAGTTGGGGAGATCCAGGCGCGCGGTCCTTGGATCACCGGGTCCTATTTCGGAGACAACGATACGGAGAAGTTCGACGAAGGATGGCTGCGTACCGGTGATGTGGGCAAGATCGACGCCGAGGGCTATCTGACACTGACCGACCGCTCGAAAGACGTCATCAAGTCAGGTGGCGAATGGATCTCCTCGGTGGAGCTGGAAAACACGCTGATCGGGCACCCTGCCGTGTACGAAGCGGCGGTAGTCGGCGTCGCGGACGATAAATGGCAGGAAAGGCCGTTGGCGCTTGTCGTCGTCCACCCCGGAACCGATGTTGACATTGACCAACTCCGATCGTTCCTTGCGGACAAAGTCGCCAAATGGTGGATTCCTGAGCGATGGAGCTTCGTGTCCGATATTCCGAGAACGAGCGTCGGAAAGTACGACAAAAAGACCATCCGTGCGCGCCACTCTGCCGGCGAATACCTCGTCGAAATCGAAACGCAATAACGTCAAGTCCCCGGAATTCCAACTGTCGGAAGGTAATCATGTCCTCCCCAATCTCTCCCTGGATGAATGCTGAATTACTCGAGCTTCGTGACCTCGCTGCGAAGTTCTTCTCGGCCGAACTGGCGCCGCATGCGCAGCGCTTTGCAGAACAGCACCACGTCGACCGAGAACTGTGGAACCGAGCAGGCGAGCTGGGCCTACTCTGCATGTCAATACCTGAGGAATATGGCGGAGGCGGGGGTACTTTCGCGCACGAGGCGGTCGTGCTTGAAGAGCAGGCCCGCATCGGCGACAGCTCGTGGGGCGCGGGATTGCACAGCGGAATCGTCGCCCACTACATCCTGCAGTACGCGACTGAAGAGCTGCGCGCGCAGTGGCTTCCCAAGATGGCGTCCGGTGAAATGATCGGGGCGATCGCCATGACAGAACCGGGGACCGGGTCCGATCTGCAGAGCGTCAAGACAAAAGCCCTCCTGGACGGTGACGAGTACGTGATCACCGGTTCCAAGACGTTCATCACCAACGGCCAACAGGCCGACCTCATCATCGTTGTCGCCAAGACAGATCCGAGCCAGGGCGCTGCGGGCATCTCTTTGATCGTTGTCGAGGCTGACCGGGCGGGATTCCGGCGCGGCAAGGTTCTCGACAAAATCGGCCAGCGCGGCCAGGACACCTCCGAGTTGTTCTTCGATGAAGTGAGAGTTCCGCGCTCGCATCTACTGGGCCAGTCTGAGGGCCAGGGCTTCATTCAGCTGATGACGCAGCTGCCACAAGAGCGACTCATCGTCGCGGTGGGGGCTGTCGCAGCGATGGAACTTGCCCTGGAGCAGACGCTCAAGTACACGCGTGAGCGGGAGGCGTTCGGTCGGCCTGTCTTTGGCTTTCAGAACACCAAGTTCACGCTGGCTGAAGCCGCGACAGAAACGCGCATCGCACGAGTGTTCCTCGACTACTGCATCGACCTGCACCTTGCGGGTCAACTCGACGTGCAGACCGTCGCCATGGCGAAGTGGTGGACCACTGAGCGAGCGATGAAGGTACTCGATGACTGTATGCAGCTTCACGGCGGATATGGCTACATGACCGAGTACCCCATCTCGAGGTTGTGGGTGGATCAGCGCGTGCAAAAAATCTATGCCGGCACGAACGAGGTGATGAAGGAAATCATCTCGCGTTCCCTATGACTCAGAGGAGTTGCCGCCCGCACGTTAGTCATCTAGAGGAGGAGGACTGATGGCATCGATGGTGGTGCCGTATCGCCACGACATGGGCGGCCACTGCGGATCGGGGGCTCTTCGGGATTTGACCGAATGGGCCGGGATCCGTTGGGGTGATGACACCCCGGACGAAGGCATCGTGTTTGCTCTCGGCGGGGCCCTCGACTTCTCGTATGTTCGCTCGGCCCACCTACGTCCACCGATCTACCTCGTTGGACGCAGCGCGGACCTCGAAGACGAATACTTGACCCGGTTGGGTGCGCGCTTCGAGTGTCGTTCGACAGACGACCCCGATCTCGGGTGGAAATGGGTGACCGAACAGATCGATGCCGGTACGCCGGTCATGGTGTGGACTGACATCGCCGAATTGCCCTATCTGAGAACGCGTCTGAGTATGAGCCGGCACGATGTCGTGATCGTAGGGTACGACGACGACGAGGAACTCGCCTTCGTGGTCGATAACGATCGCGATACACCTCAAGCCGTGCCTTACGAGAATCTACGGAAGGCGCGGGCATCGACGGGATTTCCCGTCCCCACGCGGCACACCACCTACGTAGTCGAGTGGCCCGGCGCGGCACCAGATCTCGGCAATGCTGCCCGGTCGGCCTTCCGTAGGTCCGCGGACGCGATGCAGGGTTCGTGTGTGAGCGCGCCGATCACCGAGGACTCCGATTGTGAAATTCAGGTGCGTGGGCTACCAGGGGTATCGACTTTTGTGGAGGATCTCAAGCGGTGGCCGAAGATCTTTGACGACGACACCCTCGACGGAGCCTTGTTTGCGCTGAGCGCCTTCATCGAAAAAGCCGGAACCGGAGGCGGTCTGTTCCGAGATCTGCAAGCACGTGGATGTCGGCGCGTCGCTGAAGAGTTGAGTTTCGAACCTGCGCTCCGAGCAGCGGAGGCTGCAAAGACCGCATCTGAGTTGTGGACCGCGGTTGCGCACGCCGCTTATGACCGCGGTGCAGATCCGCACCGAAGAGCGAGCGGCGCCGCGTCCGTGGCTGCGCAATTGCCGACAGCCGAACGTCGACTCGCGGAGGCGCTGAGGGAGGCAGGAGATCTACTCCTATGAGTTCTGATTGCTTCGGAGCAAGCCGAACTGGTTGCGACCCAGCAGATTTATTTGAGCGCTTTGAATTGTGTCATAAGAAGGGAGAATCACGATGGCTGTCTTCGCTGATGCGGAAGAGGTTTACCGCTACCTCGCCGGCATCTTTCGACGAGGTTTGGAGAACGAAGACCTTGCGAACAGACTTGCCGGGTCCGGGGTGGTGTTACGGATCCACTACACCGATCCGGATGCGGTAGTAACCGTGGATATGCCGGAGAAGGTCGTAGAGACCGGCGCGGACAGTGGCGTTACACCGAATGTCGAATTGTTCATGTCCGCGGATACCGGCAACAGGTTCTGGTTGGGGAAGGTGAACTTGACCATGGCGATGGCGAAAGGAACTGTACGAGCGAAAGGTCCTGTCACCAAACTGATCAAGCTCATACCGCAGGCCAAAAACCTTTTTCCAGAATATCGGGCAATCCTCGAAGCCGACAAGCGTCACGACCTGCTCAATGTGTGATGTCAGTCCGGTATAAGACCGGGCGCGGGCGAGTGGCCGCCGCGGCCCCTGGGCGACGTGCCCGTAGATCATCCACGACAGTTCGCGGTATCGCCGTGCGCGGTCGGGATAACTACTTCAGAAGCGTCATTAGATAGAAAAGAAGGGACTTAAGCATGAAGACACGTGCCGCTGTTTTGTGGGGCTTGGAGCAGAAGTGGGAGGTCGAAGAAGTCGAGTTGGATCCGCCAGGTCCCGGGGAGGTCCTCGTGCGGCTGGCGGCCACCGGCTTGTGCCATTCCGACGAACATCTGGTGACCGGCGACCTCCCGATCCCATTGCCGGTAGTGGGGGGTCATGAGGGTGCTGGCACAGTCGTGGAGTGCGGTGAAGGGGTTGAGGAACTGTCCGAAGGTGATTCGGTCATCTTGACCTTCCTTCCCTCGTGTGGGCGCTGCTCGTACTGCGCGCGCGGCATGGGCAATCTCTGTGAGTTGGGAGCGGCGCTCATGATGGGACCGCAGATAGACGGCACCTACCGCTTTCACGCACGAGGCGAGGACGTCGGGCAGATGTGTTTGCTCGGGACGTTCTCCGAGTACACAGTGGTGCCGCAGGCGTCCGTGGTCAAGATTGATGGCGGAATCCCCCTGGATCGGGCAGCCTTGATCGGTTGCGGCGTCACGACCGGTTACGGATCTGCGGTGCGGACTGGGGAGGTGCGCGCCGGGGACACCGTCGTGGTGGTGGGAGCGGGCGGAATCGGAATGAATGCGATTCAGGGCGCGCGAATCTCGGGAGCGCTAGCGATTGTGGCGGTCGATCCGGTGAAGTTCAAGCGAGAGCAAGCGAGCGGGTTCGGTGCGACGCACACCGCGGCGTCGATGGATGAAGCTTGGTCGCTGGTCAGCGATATGACGCTGGGCAAGCTGGCTGATGTCTGCATCCTCACCACCGATGTGGCTGAGGCCTCCTACACCGCGGAAGCGCTGGCCTTGGTCGGAAAGCGCGGGCGCGTCGTGGTCACGGCCATCGGGCACCCCGACGACTCATCGATCTCAGGATCACTGCTTGAAATGACGCTGTACGAGAAGCAGATTCGTGGCGCTTTGTATGGCTCATCCAATGCACCGCACGATATTCCACGACTGGTCGAGCTGTACTCCGCCGGGTTGTTGAAGCTCGATGAGTTGGTCACCCGCGAATACTCCCTCAACCAAATCAATGAGGGCTACGAGGATATGCGTTCAGGAAAAAATATCCGAGGGCTGGTCCGGTTCTGAATAGCATGTCCCCGGTAGTGAGTCCACCGCCGCAATGGCGAAATGGTGAGCACGTCATTTACGGAGGCGTCAGAACGAGTGCATTTCGCCAAGTTTGCCATCCAGCACACGGCTGAACCGGCATGGGCTACAGTCTGGTTGTCAGCTGTCCATTAGGGCACAGTCATCACGGTATCGGGGACGGCGAGGAGGGTGCGTGCGACAAGAATTGATGTTGCGCCGCGACGGAGTCGGTACCGTCAGGGAAGTGCGCCGGTGAGCCCTGCATCCGGCGGTCTCACCGGTTACGTAACTGATCAGGTGAGGCCGGGGCTGGAAGCCGTCGGCGCATTCGTTCGGATGTGCGTTCTGACCGGCAGGGCTCTGTTCCGTCCGTTCCAGTGGCGAGAGTTCATCTTGCAGAGCTGGTTTCTGATGCGTGTGGCGTTCTTGCCCACCATCGCGGTCGCGATCCCGCTGACCGTGCTCATTATCTTCACGCTCAACATCTTGCTCGCCGAGTTCGGTGCCGCGGACGTCTCCGGGGCCGGCGCGGCGCTCGGCGCCGTTACCCAGCTCGGCCCGTTGGTGACAGTGCTGGTGGTCGCGGGCGCGGGGTCAACGGCCATCTGCGCCGACATCGGTGCCCGGACGATTCGCGAGGAGATCGACGCCCTCGAGGTGCTGGGTATCGACCCGATCCACCGGCTGGTGGCGCCGCGAGTCGTCGCGTCCACGTTCGTGGCCTTTCTACTCAATGGCGCGGTCATCACCATCGGCTTGGTCGGCGGGTTTATCTTTGGCGTGTACATCCAGAACATTTCCGCCGGCGCATACCTGTCGACGCTGACGCTGGTGACCGGGTTGCCCGAGGTGCTCATCTCGGTTGTCAAGGCGATCGCGTTCGGTTTGATAGCCGGGCTGGTCGGCTGCTATCGAGGTCTCACGGTGTCCGGCGGCGCCAAGGGCGTCGGCACCGGCGTGAACGAGACGCTGGTGCTCTGCGTGATCGCACTGTTCGCCGTCAACGTTGTGATGACCACGATCGGCGTCCGCTTCGGAACGGGGCGCTGATATGGCGACAAAACCGGGTACCGGCACGGTTCTCCGGCAACGCTTTCCGCGGGGCTATGCCCGCGGTGAGCGCCTCGTCGGCGCCCCCGCGCGCGGTTTGGACAGCGTGGGCCACGTCGCGTGGTTCGTGGTCACGGCGATCGGGTCGATCGGTCACGCGCTGCGCTTCTACCGCAAGGAGGTGCTGCGCCTGATCGCCGAGATCGGTATGGGCACCGGGGCGATGGCGGTCATCGGTGGCACCGTCGCGATCGTCGGCTTTGTCACCCTCTCGGGTGGTTCACTGATCGCGATCCAGGGCTTTTCCTCCCTGGGCAACATCGGTGTGGAGGCGTTCACAGGCTTCTTCGCCGCCCTGGTCAACGTGCGCATCGCGGCACCCGTGGTGGCCGGTGTGGCGCTGGCCGCCACCGTCGGCGCGGGCGCCACCGCCGAGCTGGGCGCCATGCGCATCAGCGAGGAGATCGACGCGCTGGAGGTGATGGGCATCAAGTCGATCTCCTACCTGGTGTCCACCCGCCTCATGGCCGGCTTCGTCGTGATCATCCCGCTCTACGCGATGGCGATCATCATGAGCTTCCTGTCCGCGCAGGTCACCACCACCGTGTTCTACGGCCAGTCGATCGGCACCTACGAGCACTACTTCCGCACGTTCCTGCGGCCCGACGACGTGTTCTGGTCCTTCGTGCAGGCG
>Ga0208330_1000396_pt1 | contig 20680 bp, 10 predicted proteins | sample DeeseametaMP1896_FD_184180 | JGI IMG/M metagenome (GOLD analysis project Ga0208330, IMG submission 184180) | Marine microbial communities from the Deep Pacific Ocean - MP1896 (SPAdes) | ecosystem: Environmental > Aquatic > Marine > Oceanic | place: East of Hawaii, North Pacific Ocean | collected...
TCGCACAGCACCGCGGTGTCCACCGTGACCTGCTTGGAGATCCCGGTCGCGCACTCGTCGAGGGTCAGCCGCATCCGCAGCAGCGAATCCGAGCCCGGCCGGACGCGTCCCACCGGGCCACGCCCGGCGGTGCCGCCGCCGAAGAACGCCTCGAACACATCACCCAGGCCGCCGAACCCGGAGAAACCACCGGCGCCGCCGGCACCTGCGGCCGAGGCCAGTGGATCACCACCCATGTCGACGATGCGCCGCTTCTCCGGATCGCTGAGCACCTCGTAGGCGGCGCTGATCTCCTGGAAGCGGGCCTGGGCACCCTCGTCGGGGTTGACGTCGGGGTGCAGTTCACGCGCCAGTTTGCGGTAGGCGCGCTTGATCTCGGAGTCGCTCGCACCCTGGCTCACTCCGAGCAGCCCGTAATAGTCGCGTGCCACGCTTGTACCTTCCCACCCGTTGACTCGACGCTACGCCGGTCAGCGGTTACCTAAGACTTCGCCAATATAGAGAGCAACAGCGGCGACGTTGGCGATGGTTCCCGGATAGTCCATCCGTGTGGGACCCAACACACCCATGCCGCCGAACACCTTGCCCGAACTACCGTAGGCCGTGCTGATCACCGAGGTGCCGGCCATCTGCTCGGCCTCGGTTTCGTGCCCGATGCGGACGGTGACCTTCCCGGCCTCCTGCTGCTTGGCCAGTAGCCGCAGCACCACCACCTGTTCCTCGAGCGCTTCGAGCACCGAGCGTAGCGAGCCGCCGAAATCGGCCGTGTTGCGCGTCAGGTTCGCGGTGCCGCCGAGCATCAGACGCTCCTCGCTGTGCTCCACCAACGTCTCCACCAGCACCGTCGCCGACCTGCCCACCGCGTCGGCCAGACCACCGCTGCCGTTGAGGTGCGACGCCAGATCGGACACGGCGATCGACGCAGCGGCAAGCGGCTTGCCCTCCAGCGCCTGGCCGAGCAGATCACGCAGTTGGGTCATCTGCGTGTCGTCGATCGTGTCGCCGAGTTCGACGATGCGCTGATCGACCCGGCCCGAGTCGGTGATCACCACGAGCAGCAGCCGCGCCGGGCTGAGCTGCACCACCTCGAGGCGCCGCACCGTCGACGTGGACAGCGTCGGGTACTGCACGATGGCCACCTGGCGGGTCAGCTGTGCGAGCAACCGCACCGCGCGGCGCAGCACGTCGTCGAGGTCGACACCCGATTCGAGGAAGTTCAGGATCGCGCGACGCTCGGCACCGGACATGGGCTTGACGTCATCGAGTCGGTCGACGAACTCTCGATACCCCTTCTCGGTGGGGACCCGGCCCGAGCTGGTATGCGGCTGGGCGATGTACCCCTCGGCCTCCAGGACGGCCATGTCGTTGCGGACCGTCGCGCTGGACACCCCGAGGTTGTGCCGCTCCACGAGTGACTTGGAACCGATGGGCTCCTTCGTGGCGACGAAGTCGGCGACGATCGCACGGAGCACTTCGAAACGACGGTCATCGGCGCTGCCCACTGTTCACCCACCTCTCAGGATGTGTCCTGGTCGCGTTCATTTTACGGTGACGGTAGGCCTGGGCACCGACCGAGCGGTCCGCGCCGCCGCCGCGGCCGGGCTACTGTGCAGGCCGGGGTTGACCACGCAGGGGCACGGGGCGAGCGAAGGCACGGCGATGATCTTCAAGGGAGTCCGCGACGGCCGACCCTACCCCGACCACGGTCTCACGCATCGGCAGTGGGCGCAGATCCCGCCCCGCCAGATCCGCCTCGACGAGTTGGTGATGACGACGACGGTGCTGGCCCTGGACCGGCTGTTGTCGGAGGATTCCACGTTCTACGGCGACCTGTTTCCCCACGCCGTGCGGTGGCGCGGGGACATCTACCTCGAGGACGGCCTGCACCGAGCAGTGCGCGCGGCGCTGCGCAACCGCACCGTGCTGCACGCCCGGGTGTTCGACATGGACCCCCGCTGATCGCGCTCCCCGCCCGTGGCGCGAGGGCGCGTGTCTGTGCAGCGGCACGCCGCAAAAAGTGGCATCTCGCGCGCGCTCGTCCCGCTTGTTTACCCGCGCCGCGCCCGCGCCGGGACAATTATGGTCGTGACGGGACTGTCTTGTGAGCGGGCGATCTGAGTGACCGAGCGCGACGTTGTTGCCACCGCGGAAGCCGTGATGGCGTTGATGGCAGCCGATGGGTTCGCCGATGTCGTCGATATGGTCCCGTCCTCGCTGCGCGAGTTGGTGTCGGCTGAATCGCTACGTGACTCGTGGCAAGAGCTGACCGCGACGCACGGATCGGTCGTCCAGATCGGTACACCGTCGACCGAACCGGCGGGCGCGGATCACACGCTCGTGAGGATCGGGGTGACGTGTGAGCGCGGCGCCTGTGCCGTGCTCATGGTCGTCGACGCGGCACGCCGGCTGCACGGGCTCCAGTTCGCCCCGCTGGAGGCGGCCGAGCCGTCGCAGCCATGGGAAGCGCCGCCGTACGTGGACTCGGCCGCGTTCACCGAGCACGAGGTCACTGTCGGCGAAACGCCCTGGGCGACGCCGGGAACGCTCAGCCTGCCGCAGTCATCGAGTCCGGGGCCGGCCGTTGTCCTCCTCCCCGGGTCCGGGCCGTCCGACCGGGACGTCACGATGGGCCGCAACAAGATCTTCCGGGATCTCGCATGGGGGTTGGCGAGCCACGGAATTGCTGTGCTGCGCTTCGACAAAGTCACCTACGTCCATCGCGACACGCTGGATAGACGCACCTTCACCGCGTTCGACGAATACGTCCGACCCGCGGTCGCCGCCGTGCACCTCCTTCGCGAACACCCTCTTGTCGACGGTGACCGGATCTTGGTGCTCGGGCACAGTCAGGGCGGCATGATGGCGCCCCGCGTCGCGGCGGCCGAGCCGTCGGTGGCTGGGTTGGTCGTGCTCGCCGGCGCGACCGAGCCGATGCACCGTTCCTTACTTCGCCAGGTTCGCTACCTCGCCACCGTGCACAAACCGGCCGCGGACCCCGAGGCCGACCCAACCGTTCAGACCATCACCCGACAGGTGGCGCTGATCGACGACCCCGACCTCTCCCCGTCCACTCCCGATCACCTTCTGCCGCTGGGCGTTCCGGCGCAGTACTGGCTCGACCTCCGCGGTTACGACCCGGTGGCGGCGGCCGCTCAGCTGGACCTACCGATGCTCATCATGCAGGGCGGACGTGACTACCAGGTCACCGTCACCGAGGACCTGCTCGGCTGGCAGAGCGGCTTGGCCGACCGTGACGACGTCACGATCCGCGTCTACCCCGCAGACGACCATCTGTTCTTCTCCGGATCAGGTCCCTCGACCCCCGCCGGATACGAACCGGCACAGCATGTCGACGAGGCAGTTGTCAGCGACATCGCGCGATGGATCAGCGGCACGACGCGCTAACCCGCCCGCGCCCGGCGTTCTTCACATCCGTTGCGGCGCGCGGCCGGGCGAGCTTTGCACAGACCGTGCTGACGACCGGAGGTTTTCCACCGTCAAGCGGGAGGTTATCCCCCGTGACACCTCCGTTTTCGATGATCATGCTTTCCTCATGGACCTCGCACAGTCGATGAGCGAAAATCTCTCGGGGACAACTGCGATGGGACGCCGCAATTTTCTGGGCGCTGCTGCTGCACTTGGTGCTGGCGTCGGGTTGTCGGCGTGTACCACCAGATCCGATGATCCCGCGACGAAGATGTCGGATATCTCGTTGCGAGACCGGGATTTGCCATTCATCGCCACGGAAGAGACCTACACCACCCGCGAACTCATTGCCCTGAACGCTATCAACGCTGATCACGCGGAGTACCTCGAGGAAACTGGTCTTGCCGATCTCGGGGCCGGCCGCATCGGTGCAATGGATGAGGCGGGTGTCGATGTTCAGATTCTCTCGGCACATACCCCGGGCGTGCAGGATCTCGCCGGACAGCAGGGCAACGATTTCGCGTATCGCCTCAACAAGATGATCGCCGATGGTCCGATGACCGCCTATCCGGGGCGCTACCAGGCCTACGCGACCCTGCCCCTGCAGGACCCCGAGGCATCTGCGGACGAATTGGAACGCGCTGTCCGCGAGGACGGTTTCGTCGGCGCCATGACCAATGGGTTCGTCGGCAGCAAGTTCCTCGACCATGAGGATTTCGAGCCCGTTCTGGCACGTGCCGAGGCACTTGATGTTCCGATATATCTGCACCCGGGATTTCCACCCAGAGAAGTTTTCGACATTTACTATCGCATCGAGCGCGCAGGATACAACGATGAGTACCAGGACTACATTTTCAGTGGTTCAGGGTATGGCTGGCACCAAGAGGTGCTCACTCAATGCCTTCGATTGATCATGACCGGGGTGTTCGACAGATTTCCCGGACTCCAGATGATCGTCGGGCACATGGGAGAGGGGCTCCCGTTTTATTACGAGCGAATCGTGGAAGATCTGGGTGAGTCGACCTCGGGTTCGTTGAACAGGCCTGTCGGGCAATACTTCAGTGACAATTTCTGGTATACGACCAGCGCATTCTTCCAAGACGACCTGCTTCAGCTGTTGCTGAGATACATCAGTGCGGATCGAGTGATGTTTGCCACCGACTACCCATTTGCAAACATGAAGGAAGGGACCGACTGGTTCAGGGCGGTGGATCTGCCACGCGAGACGAAAGAGAAGATCGCTTACCGCAATGCCGAGAAACTGTTCGGCATAAAGGTATAACGCATCCGCGCGCAGGTTCGCTGCTAGCTCGACATCGACTCCCGCAGGCCGCGCGGACGCATGTCGATCCAGTTCTCCTCCACCCAGGCCAGGCAGTCTGCGCGATTGCTTTCGCCGTAGACGACGCGCCAGCCTGCGGGAACGGCGACGAACGTCGGCCACAAGCTGTACTGCTCTTCGTCGTTGACCAGCACGTAAAACGTGCCGTTGTCGTCATCGAACGGGTTGGTGCTCATCAATTCTCCTGGTGATCTCGTTGGTGTCGGCCCGTCGCGGATAGCGGGCGCCCAGCACTCGGTCGGACAACAGGCCCAGGCAGCTGAGGTTGGGAAAGCCCGGGCCCTGCATGAGCCCGGCCAGGCCGGGCAGGAACAGTTTGGGGGTCACGCCGGAGACGGCCAGGTCGACACCGATGGACTCCTCGAGCACATCCCCAGCCAGCGGCGCACCCAACCCGAGCTCGAGCAGATCACGCGCCTCCTGACTGAACAACGGCGTGAACCACATCGCGTCGGCTCCGGATCCGTCGATGACCAGGTCGAAACCGTGTACGGTCTCCAGCGCCTCACCGCTGCGATTCGCGCTCAGCGTCAACCGGATCCGTTCGTCACGCGCGACGGCGTGCGCGACCCGGCCGCGGAGATGACGGATTCGGTCGTCGGCCAGCAGCGCGTCCTGCACACGCGCGGAGAACACCCCGCGGTCGGTGCGCGCGAACGCATCCCGCCGCTCGGCGAGCGTCAGACTCGTCCAGTCCGTGGGGTCCGAGAACAACGTGTTCTCGAAGAATCCCTCGCCGCGGGTGAACAGCGTGACCTGCGGTGAGATGACGGTGATGGTCGAAACGCGATGCCGGAACAGCTCGTTGAGCATTGACGCCGCCGTCTCGCCACCGCCGATCACCGCTACCCGGTCGGCGGCGATCAGCTCACGACCCGCCGCGCGGGACCAGAACTGGGCGATCGAGAGCACCCGCGGGTCATGGGGCAGGATGCAGCGGTGCGCCTGACCCGGGCCGGTGATCATCAGACCGTCGGCCTGCACTGTCTGCCGCGTCGTACGAAGCGCCCACCGGTCGTCGCGCACATCGATGCCGACGACCTCGTCGGCCAGCACCGTCATGCCGACGTTGTCGGCGACCCAACGCAGATAGCGACTCCATCCCGAGTGGGTCGGCGCCGGCCGGCCGCGGTCCACCCACTCGGCGAACTGTGCGCTGGCGATCAGATAGGCCTGCCAGCTGTGCCGGGTCATGCGCTCGTCGAGTTCGGCATTGCGACGCGGTACCAGCGTCGAGCGGTACGGAAACCCGACGTCCTTTTCCGGGCTGGTGCCCAGGCGATGCTGGCCGTCGGTCCATCCGCCGACCGGCTGCCAGTTCGCGCCGACGCCGCTGCGCTCGACGACCACCACGTCGGGCACGTCGACACCCATGTCGCGCAACTCGGCGGCCTTGGCGGCAACCGCGACCGCCTTGGGACCGGCGCCGATCACCGCCAGTGTGGCGGTACCCGCGCCGCTCACAGTGCCTCGCCCAACACCGTGACGGCCTGGCTCCACAGCTCACTGAGCCGATCGACTTCGGCCTCGCTGCTCAGCCGGTCACTCCAGCGCCAGCTGGTGCGCAGCTGTGGACCGTCGGGGCCGGCGGCGACGACGCAGATGACGTCGAACGTGTAGCGCAACGGCAGGTCCGGTTCGGCGGAGACGGGCAACTGGGTGTTCAGCGCGGCGTCGGTGAGCAACGACCAATCAGCCCCGGACCTCTCGCCGCTGAGGTCGTGTCGGCCGATGTAGTTGAACTCCACCTGCGGTTCGGGCTGATCCGCGAAATCCCCGCGCAGATACCGCAACACCCCGTAGTCCAGTCCCCGGTTCGGCACCAGCGCGAGCTGGTCGGTGATCGAGCGCACGAGCGTACGGGCGACAGCAGCATCCTTCGCGGCGCCGATGTCCACTGGCGCCTCCGCGGCGCCCAGTCGTACCGGATACACCGAGGTGAACCATCCGACGGTGGCCGAGGTGTCACAGGAATGACTGACCACGGCGTCTTCTCGGCCGTGCCCCTCCAGCGCGATCAGCGCCCCGTGGTGCGCGGGCTGCCCGCGCTCGACCCGCCACGAGGTCAGGGTCAACGTCAGCGCTGCCAGCAGGAAATCGCGCACTTCGACACCCGCCCGGTCGAGACGGTGCAAAAGGGCCGCGGTGGAGTCGGCGTCGGTGACCACGTCGGTGAGACGGTGCGAGGCCCAGGTGTCGCGGCTCGGATCGGGGCGTCGCACGCCCAGCGGCGGGTCCGGCGCTTCGAGCTGACGCGCCCAGTACCCGAGTTGCTCGGCGAGTTCACGGGAATGGCTGCGCTCGGCGAGCATTCGCGTCCAGTGGCGGTAGGTGGTGAACTCGGCGGCGAGCGCGGGTGTCCTGCCGGCGGTGACGTCGGCGGCGAGTTCGGCGAGCGCACCGAGGATGACGTACCAGGACACCACGTCGGTGGCCAGATGGTGCACGCACAGCAGCAACACCGATGGCTTCTCGCGGAACCACACCGCCTGCAGCATCGACCCGCCGGTCGGGTCGATACGCTCCAGCGCCGAGGCGGCCTCTGCCCGGACATGGTCGTGCGCTGAGCCGCCGACGACCGTGAGCACCTGGGCCGCCGGGACCGCTCCCGGGGCCCGGGTGACCAGTCGCTGCCCGTCCTGCAGCGTCGAGCGCAGCATGTCGTGACGATCCAGCAGGGCCTGCAGGATTTTCAGCAGTTGCTGTTCGGTGAGCTCGTCGGGCACGCTGACGAGCACGTTCTGGGTGAACCGGCGAAAACTGCCGTACTCGAACATCCACCGCATGATCGGGGCGGGGTCGACCTCGCCGTAGCGGTCGTCGTCCAGCGGTGCCGGCGCCGACTCACCGCCAGCGCTGCCGGAATTGTCGGGGTTGTTGATGGCGGCCGCCAGTTCCCGGATGGTGCTGCACTCCAGCATGAGTCGAGCACGCATGTCGATCCCGCGGCGGCGGGCCTCCTGGACCAAGGTCAGCGCGACGATGCTGTCCAGCCCCATCTCCAGGAAGTCGTCCGTGACTCCCACCCCGTCGGCGCCGAGAACAGCGGCCAGCACATCGGCGAGTGCGGACTCCGTCTCGGTGGCCGGCGGCACGCCGGCCCCTTCGGGATCCGCACCGGAACCGGCGATCTCGGCCAGGGCGGCATCGTCGATCTTGCCGTGTGAGGTCAGCGGCAGCGCGTCGATGGCGACGAGTTGGTGGGGCACCATGTACCGCGGCAGCTTCGCCGACACCAGTGCCCGCAACTCGTCGAGCGGCACGTCCTGCGCACCGCGGACGACGTAGCCGATCAGTCGCGCCTGCGGACCCCGGCGCGTCGCTGTCACATATGCGTCGCGGACACCCGGATGGGTGCCCAGTACGGCGGCGATCTCGTCGGGCTCCACCCGGAAGCCGCGGATCTTGACCTGGCTGTCGGCGCGGCCGAGGAACTGCAGCCCGCCGTCGGGGCCACGCCGCACGACGTCGCCGGTGCGGTACATCCGCCGGCCCGCCCCGAAGGGGTCGGCGACGAACCGGGCCGAGGTTTCGGCGCCGCGCCCGAGGTAGCCGCGGGTCACCTGTTCGCCGGTCAGGTACAGCTCGCCGGCCACCCCGTCCGGGACCGGCCGCAGCCAGGCGTCCAGAACCCGCACACCGACGGTCGCGGTCGGGAAGCCGATCGACGGCTCGTCGTGGGCGTCGATGGCGGCGACCACTGATTCCACGGTCGTCTCGGTGGGTCCGTAACAGTTGAACGCGGTCATGCCGGTGCGGGCGCACTCCTCGCCGATCATCCGCCACGTCGTCGCGCCGACCGCTTCCCCGCCGAGGGCGAGCACGGCCAGCGGCACGGTGCTCAGCAGACCGACGTCGCGCAACTGGGCGAACATCGACGGTGTGGTGTCGAGCATGTCGATGCCGAACCGCCCGATCGTGAACACCAACGCCTCTGCGTCACGCTGACATTCGTCGCCGACGATGTGCACCGTGTGGCCGTCGAGCAGCGCGGCCAACGGTTGCCAGGCGGCGTCGAAGGTGAACGACCACGCGTGGGCCACCCGCAGCGGCCGTCCGAGCCGTGCCCGCGCCGGACGCAGGACATGCTCGGCGTGGTCGTCGGCGTAGGCGAGCAGCGCGCCGTGCGTCCCGATGACCCCTTTGGGCCGGCCGGTGGTGCCCGAGGTGAACACCACGTAGGCGGCCTGCGCTCCCGTCACCTCGGCGGGCCGGTAGTCCGCCGACGGGTCGGCGGGCAGCGCGGCGATGAACGCCTCGTCGACGACGACGCGCACTGCGGCCTGGTCCAGAATGTCGGCGACCCGGTCGGCGGGCATCGCGGGGTCCAGCGGCACGATGACCGCGCCCGCCTTCAGCACGCCAAGCATGGCCACGACGTAGTCGGGGCCTCGAGGCAGTGTGATCGCCACGGCATCTTCGTCACCGACCCCGCGGGCGAGCAACGCCGAGGCCACCCGGTCAGCGGCCTCGTCGAGCTGGCGATAGGTCAGCCGTCCGGCGTCCCAGGTCAGCGCTACCGACCCGAGGCGCGCGGCGGCGACCTGGGTGAACCGAGTGTGCACCCCGCCGCCGCCGACTGCGTCACCGGCGGCTGACGGCCCCAGTTCCTCGCCGGGGAGCAGGATGCCGACGTCGCGCAACGGCCGGTCCCAGCAGCTGATCAGGCGCTGCGCGATGTGCAGCACTCGCCTGCCCAGCGTTTCGGGCCGCAGCTGACCCAGCGCCCCGTCGAGCACCTCGACGAACACCGTGAGCTGCTCGCCGGCCAGATGCGCGGCGAGCGTAACCGGAAAGTGCGACAGACTCTCCAGCGCCGACGGCACGAATGTGGCGCCGTTGGCCGCGAATTCGCTGGCGCCGACCAGGCCTCCGGGCGGGAAGTTCTCGTAGACGAGCAGGGTGTCGAACAGCTCCCCGATGCCGGCCATCGCCCGCAGGTCGGCGTGGCTGAGGTAGCTGTGGTCGCGCAGCCCGGCGCCTTCGCGCTGCAGCGCCAGACATTGGCTGCCCGTGCGGTCGGCGGGATCCAGGCGTACCCGCAGCGGAACGGTGTTGACGAACAGTCCGACCATCCGCTCGACGCCGGCCAACTCGCCCGGACGCCCCGATACCGTCACCCCGAAGGTGACGTCGGTGCGGTCGGTGAGCACGGAAAGCACGCTGGCCCAGGCGAGCTGGATCAGGGTGTTGACGGTGAGGCCGCGGCTGCGCGCCCCTTCGGTCAGCCGGCGGGTGGAGTCGGCGTCGAGTGTCACCTCGGTGAGCCGGGGCCGCCCGGGTGCCGGGGCGGACGACGTCAGCGCCGGGGTGAGCAGCGTCGGCGCGTCGATCCTGTCGAGGTGGCGGCGCCACAGTCGCCGGCTGGCCTCGTGGTCGCGGCCGGCCAACCAGCCGATGTAGTCGCGGTAGGGCCGGGGCGGGTCGGGCAACGCGGCGGGGTCACCGCCGGCCCGGTACAGCGTCAGCAGCTCCCCCATGAACAACGGCAGCGACCAGCCGTCGATGAGGATGTGGTGTGCAGTGACGACCAACCGCCACCGCTGAGGTGTCTCGATCAGCAGGAACCGGATCACCGGTCCGCGGGCCAGCTCGAACGGCGCACTGCGCTCGGCTGTTTCGACGGCCACCGCCTCGTCGTCGGAGTCGACGCGGACCTGCCGCCACGGCAGCTCGGCACGGGTCGGGATGATCTGCACGGCTCGGCTGAGGTCACCCTGGACGAAGCTGGCGCGCAGGTTCGCATGCCGCGCCAACAGCTGGTCGGCACAGCGGCGCAGCAGATCCACCTGCAGGTCACCGGTCGCATCGACCGCCATCGCGATGACATAGGGATCGGTGCGCGCCGCCCCGCCCTCGGTCAGCGTGGCCATCGAGAACAGCCCCTGCTGCAGCGGGCTCAGCGCCAGCACATCCTCGATGGCCGGCGCGCTGGGGCGTGCGTCGGTCTGGGTCATCGCGGCGCCTCCCCACCGCTCCACGACGCCGTCAGCGCGGCCAGTTCCTGCTCCGACAGGCCCGAGGCCGACATCGGTTCGTGGTGCACGTCGTCGGGTTGGGGATCGGCGACCGAGCCCGCGTCCAGCGCGGCGGCCAGCTCGGCCAGCGCGGGATGCTCGAAGACCATGCGTGCGGTCAGATCCAGACCCGCGTCGCGCGCTCGGGCGGCCAGCTGCACGGCCAGCACACTGTCTCCGCCGAGACCGAAGAAGTCGTCGTGACGGCCGACGTCCTCGGCGCCGAGCAGTTCGGTCAACAGCGCGGCCAGGGCACGCTCGCTCGCGGTGCGCGGCTCCTCCCATTCGGTCGCCGGCGCCCTCGTCACCACCTCGGCGTCGCCGGGCACGGTCGCCGCGGCGAGGTGAAGGCGGCCGTCGTCGTCCCACCGGCCGCGGTCCCCGGTGCGGTACAACCGCGCTCCGGGGCGCGAGCTGAACGGGTCTCCGACCAGCTTGTCGCCCGTGAACACGGTGCCGCCGAGATAGACGTCACCGAGGACGCCGACCGGGACGGGTGCCAGTGCGTCATCGAGCACGTACACCCGGTTCGCGCCGGCGGCCCAGTCGGTCACGATCCGCTGCTTCTCTTCGGCGGTGATGATCTCGACGTCGCCGAGTCGGCGATCGGGATGCTCGGCGAACGCAGTGACGATGCGGTCCAGCCAGCCGGTGAGCCGTTGGATCGTGGCCCGGTCATACAGTTCCGGTCGATAGATGACGTGGCCGCGGTAGCCGGCTGCCGGACCGTCCTGCGCATCCGCGAAGAAGTTCAGCGACAGGTCGGCCTGGGCCATGTCGAAGCTCGGTTCCAGCGCCGTGAACGACGTCCGGTCGTCGATCATCTGCTGCCGGGGAAGCTGTTCGCGCACATGCACGACCACTTGGAACAGCGGGTTGCGTGACAGCGAGCGCGGCGGGTTGACGACATCGACGACCTGCTCGAACGGCACGTCGGCGTTCGAGTAGGCCGACAGCGCCGTCTCGCGGGCCCGCACCAGGATCTCGCGCAACGTGGGATTGCCACGCAGATCGTTACGCAGCACCACGAAGTTGACGAAGAAGCCGACCAGGTCTGCCAGCTCGGCCTCCGACCGGCCCGCCACCGGTGTTCCCATCGGGATGTCCGGTCCGCCGCCGGCTTTGGCCAGCGTCACGGCGACCGCCGCCTGCAGGGCCATGAACTCGGTGATGCCGAGGTCGCGGCACAGCTGCGCCAGTGCGGTCCTGGTCGATGCCATGATGGTGAACTCGACGGCGTCACCGGCGCCGCTGGGCAGCCGAGGCCGTGGATGGTCCAGCGGCAGGCCCGATTCGGTGGGGACGCCGGCCAACTGGCCGGCCCAGTATTCGCGTTGCGGGGCGACGACGCCCGCCTCGTCGCTGAGCAGACGCGCCTGCCAGGCACCGTAGTCGGTGTACTGGATCGGCAGCGGCGCCCAATCCGGCTGGCGTCCAGCGTTTCTGGCACGGTACGCGGTCACCATGTCGGTGAACAGCACTCCGCCGGACCAGTGGTCGCCGGCGATGTGGTGGATCACCAGAGACACCACCAGTTCCGGCCCGCGCTCACCCTCGACGCCGAGCACCGCTGCGCGGATCGGCCAATCCTGTTCCAGATCGAAGGCGTAGCGCTGTTCGCGGGCCAGTTCGCCGCGCAGCCAGTCTTCGCCGTCGCCGCGGGCCCGCCGCACCAGGAAGTGCGGTGTCATGTCGTTGACGACCTGATAGGGCGTGCCGTCGATCTCACGGTAGGTCGTGCGCAGGATCGCGTGCCGCTCGACGACATCGTGGAGAGCCGCCACCAGTGCGTCGACGTCGCACGGGCCCGACAGCCGGGCGGCGAACGGGATGTTGTTCACGGGGTTGGCGCCTTCGATGCGGTAGCCGAACCACGATCGCAACTGCGAGGACGACAGCGGCGCCGGACCGTCGTGCGGCTGCGCCACCAGCCGCGGTCGGGCGCCGCGGCCGTCCGCGGCGAGGGAGTCGATGTATTCGGCGAGCCGCGCCACGGTGTCGAGCTCGAAGATGTCACGCACACCGACGTCGGCCCCGCACCGGGCGCGGACCTCGGCGACCAGTTTGGTGGCCAGCAGTGAGTGCCCACCCAGGTCGAAGAACGAGTCGTCGGCGCCCACCCGCTCATGGCCGAGCAGGTCGGCGAACAGCTGCGCGACCTGCGTCTCGGTGCCGGCGGCGGGCTCGCGGAATTCGCTGGCGGCCAGGATCTCCGGTTCCGGCAGCCCGGCACGGTCGATCTTGCCGTGCGCAGTGATCGGGATCTGGTCGACCACCACGTAGGCGGCGGGAGTCATGTACTCCGGCAGCGCTGCGGCCACCCGGGCGCGGATCCGGTCGACGTCGACAGCTGAGCCGTCGGCCGGGGTCAGGTAGCCGACCAGGCTCTTGCCCAAGCCGGGCAGGTCGCTGACCACGACGACGGCCTGGCCGACGCTCGGGTCCACGGTGATCGCCGCCGCGACATCGCCCAATTCGATCCGGAAACCTCGGATCTTGACCTGTTCGTCGGCGCGGCCGACGAATTCGACATCACCATCGGCGTTGCGCCGCGCGAGGTCACCGGTTCGGTACAGCCGGGCCCCGGGCGTGAACGGGTCGGCGACGAAGCGTTCAGCGGTCAGCCCCGGGCGGCGATGGTAACCGTGCGCGAGGTGTGTGCCACCGATGTAGATTTCGCCGATCGATCCGGGGGGAACCGGGCGCAGCGCGTCGTCGAGAAGGTGGATGGCCGTGTTGATCTTGGGCTTGCCGATCGGCACGATACGAGTGCCCTGCCGGCCCTCGACCTTGTACCGGGTGGCGTTGATGACGGTTTCGGTGGGCCCGTAGAAGTTGTGCAACAACGCGTCGAACGTGGTGTGGAATTTGTCGGCGACCTCCCCGGGCAGGGCCTCACCGCCGATCGGCACCCGCTGCAGCGTGCGCCACTGGTTCACGCCGGGCAGCGACAGGAAGAGCCCGAGCAGCGACGGCACGAAATGCATGGCCGTGATTCCTTCGTCGCGCAGCAGGTCGGTCAGGTAGCCGATGTCGCGCAACCCGTCGGGGCGGTGGATCACCAGCCGGGCGCCGCACGCCAGGGTGCCGAACACCTCGGCGATCGACACGTCGAAACTCGGTGAGGCGACCTGCAGCAACCGGTCCGCGGCGTCGACCTGATAGTCCTGTTTGAACCAGACGAAGTACTCCGCGACGGGTCGGTGCGGGACCGGCACCCCCTTGGGCAGTCCGGTGGAGCCGGACGTGTAGATCAGGTAGGCGGTGTTGGCCGGGCGCAGCGGGCGCACCCGGTCAGCGTCGGTCGGGTTGTGGGTGGGCAGATTCTCGATCCCTGTGACCGGTTCGCGCACCGCCAGTTTCGCGTCGCAGTCGCCCAGGATGAACTCCAGCCGATCCTGCGGGTAGGTCGGGTCGATCGGCAGGTACACCGCACCGGCCTTGAGCACACCCAGTGCGGTGACGACCAGCTCCGGCGACTTGTCCAGCAGGACCGCGACGCGGTCTTCGGTGCCGATCTCGTGCGAGATGAGCCAGTGCGCGACCTGATTGGCGTGCTCGTTGAGTTCGCGGTAGCTGTAATGGCGGCCCTCGTAGACGACGGCGGTGGCCTCTGGGGTGCGCGCCGCCTGGGCTTCGACGAGGTCGACGATCGTGGCCGGTGCGGTGTCGAAGGCCGGACCATGGGTCATCTCGCGCAACCATTCCCGGTCGGCGCCGCTCATCAGATCCAGCTCGCGCAGCGAGCTGTCCGGTCGCGCGAGCGCGCTGTCGAGCAGCACCAGGTAGTGGTCGAGGAGCTGCTCGGCGAGCTGCGGCTCGATGATTTCGACAAGGTACTCGAGTTCGACGACGATCTCGTCGGCGCTGAATTCGACCATGATGCCCAGTGGCAGGTGGGTCAGATGGGCCCGCAGATCGGCGCGTTCGCAACTCACCCCGGGTGGGGTGAACCCGAACCGGTCGGGGCCGCGGAATCCGAAGCTGACCCGCGTCATCCGCTCGGCGCCGTGCCGCCGGTCGGGGTTGAGCTCGCGGACCATGCGATCCAGCCCGACCCGCTGGTGCGCGAACGCCCCGATCGCGGTGTCCCTGCTCTGGGCCAGCAGTTCGGTGAAGGTCATCGCCGATTGCGGCCGCAGACGCAGCGCTACGGTGTTGCCGAAATACCCGATGACGTCCTCGGTGTCGGCGGTCCGGTTGAGTACGGGGGTCGCGACCAGGAAGTCGTCGACGTGGCTGTAGCGGTGCACCAGGGTGCCGAACACGGCGAGCAGCACCGTATAGGGCGTGGCGCCGGCATCGGCGGCCATCGCGCTCACCCGCGCCGCGACATCGGCGCCGAGGTGCCGTGTGGTGCGTCGGGAGCGCCAACTGGTGGGCACCGCCGAACCGGTCGGCCCCGGCAGCTCGAGGGGCTCGGGCGGGTCGGCCATCACCGCGCGCCAGTACGCCACGTCGGCGTCGTCGTTCACCTGGGGCGACACCCAGGCCCGGCTCGGTGCGAGCGGTTCGCCCTGGTAGGCACGCGTGAGGTCGGCGAAGAACACCTCCCAGGAACCGTCGTCCCAGGCGATGTGGTGGGCGACCAGCAGCAGGACGAGCTCTGTGGCGCTGATCCGGATCACGGTGATCCGAAGCGGTGATTCCGCGTTCAGGTCGAACGGTGCGCTGAATTCGCGCTGGGCCAGCACTTCGAGCCGCAGCCGGCGGGCCCGCTCGGACAGTTCGGACAGGTCGTGTTCCGCCCAGCCGGGCCGCAGGTCCGGGTGCACGGTCGGCACCGGCATGCCGGTCGAACCGTTGTCGGCGCTCGCGGTGCGGTACGTGGTGCGTAACACCGGGTGCCGGACCGCGACCGCGTCGACGGCCTCGTGCAGCCGGTCGGTGTCGACGGCACCGGTGATGCGATACGACAGGCACACGTTCAGCAGGGCGCGACTGGGATCGGCGGCGTGCACGAACCACATCCGCAGCTGGCCTTCGGACATGGCCGACACGTCGTCGACGGGCGCCGTTGTGGCGGTGAGGCCGCGCTCGTCGAGCCTGCGGCGCAACAGCTCCAACCGCCGCTCGGTGAGCTGGGCTCGGGTGTCGATGTCAGTCACGCGAGGGGTTCACTTTCTTCGATCGCAGCGATCAGGTCGGTGCCGGTGATGCCACCGAGCAGGGTGGCCAGCGGAACGGTCTGTCCGGTCAGCTTTTTCAGGCGCTTGCGCAGGTCCAGCGCCAGCAATGAGTCCACGCCCAGGTCGAACAGCGTGGCGTCGAGGTCCAGCGATGTCGCGTCGACGTCGAGGACGACGGCCAGTTGGCTGCGCACTGCCGCGGGGGCGGCCATCCTCGAGCCGTCGGAGGTCGACGGAGCGGCGAGCTCGCCTCGGGTCCCGGTGTCGGCGCCGAACAGGATTCGGAGCCGCTCGCGGTCGGCCCGCAGGATCAGCGGATCGCGCGGATATTCCGCGAGGCTGGCCTCGACCGCGCGCTCGGGGTCCATCGGCTTCAGCCCGGCGCGTTCGACCCGGGCGGTCTCGGCGGCGTCGATGATGCCGGCACCCTCCCACAGCCCCCACCGCACCGACACACAGTGGTGTCCGTCGGCTCTCAACCGCGCCGCCGTCACGTCCAGCAGGCGGTTGGCTGCCGCGTAGCCAGCGGTTCCTTTACCGCCCCAGACGCCGATCACCGAGGAACACAACAGCATCGGCGCACCGCGGCGTATCGGCCAGGTGTGGACGAATCGATCCAGACCGGTCACCTTCGCCGCGGTCATGTCGGCCAGCGCGGCGCCGGTGACCTCGGCCCGCGGCGCGAAGGATGCGCTGCCCGCGGCGTGGATCACCAGCGTCGCCCCGGTACCGGCGCACGCGTCGGCGGCGGCAGTCAATTGCGCCGTGTCGGTGATGTCGCAGGGCGGTGCGTCGATGTGGGATCCGTGTGCGGACAGTTCCGCGACGGCGGCCGCCTCGAGTCCGTGGCGGCTCAGCAACGTGATGCGAGCGGCGCCGTGCGCGGCCAGGTACCTGGCGTAACTCAACCCGATCGCGCCGGAGCCGCCGGTGATGACCACGTGATCGATCAGCGCGTCGGTCAGCTCCCATGGTCGGGCAGCCGAGATGTCCTCACCCAGTGCCCGTCGATACCACCTCGCCGGTTCGTCGCGCAGCGCGATCTCCCCGGATCCGCTCAAGATCGCTTCGGCCACAGCTGGATTCGCGGCCGAATCGGCATCGGGGAGGTCGAGATGATGGAAGGCCTGATCGGCATGCTCGAACCCGATGCTGCGATGCATCGCGGCCAGCGCCGCCTGGGCAGGTTCGGCCGGCGGGTCGTGCGCCGTCACCGTCTCCGCCGCCGTGGTGAGCAGCCAGACGGTCCGGCATCGGGGTCCGATCTGGTCGGCGTAGCTGAGCAGGCCGGAGTCGATGCGGTCGGCCAGCGCCGCGACCGGGTCTAGACCCGGCCAGGTGGGCGCCACCACGACCAGGATGTCGGCGTCCGACGGTTCGGTGAGAATCGCGCCGGGGTGCTCGGTGAGGGTCGCCCGCAGGGTCCGCGCCTGCGGGGACGAGACGTCGAGGTCCAGGACGGCGACCGTCGCGGTGGCGTCACCCGGGCGGGTATCCGGCCGGGGCTGCCAGGATTCGGTGGTGACGGTGAGCTGCGCGACGGGCTCGAGCGGCGCGGCGGTGGCCCACAGATGGTCGGCGCGCATCGGCGCCCCGGGAAAGCCGCGCAACGGCTGCGGTGCACCGGTGAGCAGGTCGGCCCACCGGTAGGCAGGGTCGGCGACGGCGGCCGCGACGATGCCGGTGGACAGCTGCTCGGTGACCGGCTCGTCGCGACGGCCCGAGCCCACCAGCACCGCATCGGCACCCGGGGCCTGCTCGAGCGCGTCCTCGATGGCGAACAACAGCGCCGGGTGCGCGGACATCTCCAGGAATGCCCCTGCGCCGTGCGCGATGACAGCCTGGGCCGCCCGATCGAAGCGAATGGTGTTGCGCAGGTTGGCATACCAGTAGGCGGCGAAGTCGGTTCCGGTGGTGACGACGCTTCCGGTGGCCGAGCCGACGAACTGCACCGGCGACTCGGTGAACGCCGCGCCGGCCAGCGAGCACATCAGCGCGTCGCGTTGACCGTCCATCGCGCTGGTGTGGGCCGGGAAGCTCATCGCGAGCTCGCGGGCGAACTGCCCGCGACCCGCGACAGCGGCGGCGATGGCCGCGATCGCGCTGCTCTCCCCCGCCACCGCGACCGAGCGGGACGCGTTGACGGCCGAAAGTTCCAGCCAGCCAGGGGTGGCCGCGATCAACCCGTCGACGTCGGCGGGGTCGACACCCAGCACCGCGACGCCGTGTCGCCCGGCTGTCGCCGCGATGGCGCGGGCCCGCGCGGCCAGCACCGCCACCGCGTCGCGAAGGGTGATCACGCCGGCCACGTAGGCGGCGGCGACTTCGCCGAGGCTGTGCCCGACGGTGAGGTCGGGCACCAGACCGACGGAGCGCCACACCGCGGCCAGCGCGACGGCGTGCACGAACTGGGCGCTGTGCAGTTCCTGCTGAGACACCGTCGCGGTGTCGGCCGGTGTGGTCAGAAACGGCAGGGCCGAGGGCATTCCGCCCCGCTGCAGGACGTCGTCGAGCCGATCGGCTTCGGCGCGGTAGGCCGGCAGGTGGTTGTAGGCGTCGGCGCCCATGGCCGGCCATTGGCCGCCCTGCCCGGGGAACACGAACGCCGATCGGGCGCGTTCCCGCCGCGACGAGCGCGCGATCAGCGGGTGTTCGCGTCCGTCGACGAGTGCGCGCAGTCCGTCGGTCAGCTCGGCCCGGTCGGCAGCACGCAGCACCGCGCGGTGCCGCCGGACTCGGCGGGTGGCGGTCAGTTGTGCGGCGACCTGCGCGACCTCGCACGGTGTCCGGTCGAGGTAGCCGAGAACGGCGTGCGCGTCGGTTGCGATCAGGTTCTCGTCGTGGGCGCTGAGGACGACGGGCACTCGGCCGTCGGGCAGCCGGCTGACCGCCATCAAGCCGCCCTGCCTTGCCCTCGGCCGCCCTCTCCCCCGGTGTCGGGCACCTCGACGACGACGTGGGTGTTGGTGCCGCTCATCCCGAATGCCGATACGGCACCGATCCGAGCTCCATCTCGCGCCGGCCACGAAGTGGACTTCGCGGCGAGCCGCAGAGCGGTGTTCTCCCAGTCGATTTCACTGCTGCGGTCGTCGACGTGCAGGGTGGCCGGCACGACACCGTGCTGGGCGGCCAGCAGCACCTTGGCCAGGCCGAGCGCGCCTGCCGCAGCCTGGGTGTGTCCGACGTTGGACTTGACCGAACCCAGCAGCGGCCCACTACCCGGGGCGCCTGCGCCGTAGGTGGCGGCCAGCGAGGTCAACTCGGTGCGGTCACCGAGCCGGGTGCCGGTGCCGTGGCCCTCGACCATGCCGATGTCGTCGGGGACGGCGCCGGCGGTGTGCAGGGCGCGCCGGAACAGCCGGATCTGCGCGTCGCGGCTCGGTGCGGTCAGACCCACCGACCGCCCGTCGGAATTCGCGACGCTCGCCCGCACCTCGGCCAGGACCGGGCGGCGGTCGCGCAGTGCGGCCGACTTGCGTTGCAGCACGAACATTCCGGCGCCCTCGGCCCACACGGTGCCGCTGGCGTGCGCGCTGTACGGGCGGCAGTGGCCGTCGTCGGACAACGCGTGCTGCTTGGAGAACTCGACGAAGTATCCGGGTGCACCCATCACGCACACCCCGCCGGCCAGGGCGACGTCACAGTCGCCGGCACGCAGTCCCTGCACCGCCAGGTGCACCGCCGACAGCGCCGACGAGCAGGACGTGTCGACGGTCATCGCGGGACCGGCGAGTGCCAGCGTGTAGGCGATCCGACCGGAGATGACAGCCAGCGATGTCCCGGTGATCAGATGCCCACTGTGCTCGGAGAACTCGGCCATGTCCGGGCCGTACCGCATGTCCGAAGCGCCGATGTAACAGCCGACCTCATGCCCGGCCAGATCGTCGGGGTTGATGCCGGCGTCCTCGAGCGCACGCCAGGTCACCCGCAGCGCGACCCGCTGCTGGGGATCCATGGCGATCGCCTCGCGCCGCGAGATGCCGAAGAACTCGGGATCGAAGGTGGCGGCGCCGCTGAGGAATCCGCCGAGGTTGTGGATGGGCTTGAATCCGTCTCGGCGTGATCCGTCCAGCAGCGCCCGGATCGACCAGCCGCGATCGTCGGGGAACGGGCCCAGTGCTTCCCGCTCGTCGCTCAGCAGCCGCCAGAAGTCGTGGGTGTTCTCCACTCCGCCCGGGGCCTCGACCGCCATCCCGACGATCACCACCGGATCATCGGTCATGTGCAACTCACCAGTTCGGCGACCTCGTCGAGGTGGTCGTCGACGTAGAAGTGGCCGCCGTCGAACATGGTCAGCGTGAAGACACCGTCGGTGTGGCATTCCCACGCGCGCAGCAGGTCCGGCTCGACGCGATGGTCGCTGCGACCGCCGACGGCGTGGATGTCGGCGGCGACCCGCACCTCGCGGCCGCACGTGTAGCGGTTGAATGCCCGATAGTCGGACCGCACCGCGGGCAGCAGCAACTCCAGGAAGTCCTCGTCGTCGAGGAGGCTGGCGTCGGTGCCGCCGAGGTCGACGATGTCGGCGAGCAGTCCGCTGTCGGTGGTGGGCACCGGACGAGAGCCGGCGACCGTGGCGGGCGCCTGGCTGGCCGAGGCCCACAGCTCACGGACACCGACGCCGCGCTGTTCGGCTAGCCGGGCGAACTCGAAACCGACCAGAGCGCCCATGCAGTGGCCGAACAGCCGCACCGGACCCAGGCCTGCCCAGTCCACCGCGTCGAGCATGTCGCGGGCCAGGTCGGTCACCGACTCGGCGGGCGGGT
>Ga0208330_1000397_pt1 | contig 20634 bp, 21 predicted proteins | sample DeeseametaMP1896_FD_184180 | JGI IMG/M metagenome (GOLD analysis project Ga0208330, IMG submission 184180) | Marine microbial communities from the Deep Pacific Ocean - MP1896 (SPAdes) | ecosystem: Environmental > Aquatic > Marine > Oceanic | place: East of Hawaii, North Pacific Ocean | collected...
TTCGCCCCGCCGATCTCCATCATGCCGGCACCGCCGTTCTTGAGTGCGCGGACTTCCTCGACGGCGTTCTCCTGCACGAGCGTGCTGTTCCAGTGGACCTCGTTCAGGGTGCGTGAGAACACGACCTTGGGCTTCTCGGTCCACAGGGCGGCGAACTCGCGCTCGATGGACCCCGCTGAATCGGGGACAAAGGGCCAGTGCTCGGCCATCAGCTCGTAGAGTCGGCGGCCGTGCAGCGAGATCTCGAACTCGCGGTACCTGTCATTGTGGAACTGGTGCAACTCGTCATCGGGCTCGCTCCAGTCGATGCCCCCGCCAGGGTCGTTGACGAAGCCGTCCAGGGACACACCGAACGAGTAGATCAATCTCCGCATGATCGAGTAGACCTCAGGTCGTCTCGATAGTCATCGCGGCACGCGGCCGCGGCGAGAGAGGTGCTTACTTCGGTGGCATCCTGATGCCGCCGTCGACGCGGACCACTTCGGCGTTCATGTAGGAGTTGGTGATCAGTTCCACCACCATCGACGCCAGCTCTTCGGGCTTGCCGAGCCGCTTGGGGTACAGGACGGATTCGCCGAGCTTGGCCTTGAACGCCTCCGAGTCCGGACCCTCGCCGTAGATCGGGGTGTCGATCAGCCCGGGGGCGACGGTGTTCACCCGGATACCGACGGCCGACAGGTCGCGGGCCACCGGCAGCGTCAACCCGACCACGCCGCCCTTGGAGGACGAGTACGCGGCCTGACCGATCTGACCGTCGAACGCGGCAACACTGGTCATGTTGACGATCGCGCCCCGCTCACCGGAGTCTGCAGGATCGAGCCGACTCATCGCCGTTGCGGCGAGTCGGATGCAGTCGAAGGTGCCGACCAGGTTGATGGCGAGCACCTTCTTGTAGGCGTCGAGGTTGTGTGCCGAGGCGAACTCGCCGTCCTTGCCGATGGTTCGTTGGGCCCACCCGATCCCCGCCGAATTGACCAGCGAGCGAAGAGGTCCGAGATCGACAGCGGTGTTGACGGCATCCTCGATCTGCGCGGTGTCGGTGACGTCGACGCTGACGAAAGCGCCACCGATCTCGTGAGCGAGTTCCTGGCCGCGCTCGGCCTGCATGTCGGCGATCACGACGCGGGCACCCTGAGATGCCAGGAGCCGGGCGGTGGCGGCTCCGATGCCGGATGCTCCGCCGGTGACAATTGCGCTGGTTCCGTTGACGTCCACAGCGCGAGTGTAGAGGAGATGTCAGCGCCAGATGGCTTGGTGTCGATCAGGTCGGCGCGGGGTCGACGTTGGATGCCAAGACTCCCGGGCCCAGTTTTGCGGAGATGAGAGTCCATGGATCGGCGTATGGCCCTCTGTGCTCTGCTCGTCGCTGCAGGGTCAAGGCCGTCCGAACCACCGGTCGCGCCAGCGGGCCAAGGGCGCCGGCGATGACGCGGACGGCGCGGGGTTGCGAACTGGCCACCCAGTCGACGGTGCGGGCCCAGCTGTGGTGTTGATAGTCGAGTAGCGCCTGGGACTCGGTGGTGTCCAGCCAGCCGGTGAAACTCCAGCCGCGATCGTCGTCGGGGTCGCCCGGCAGGCTGGCTTGTGGACCCAGTCGGCCGAGGCCGATGGCCTGGAGCATGTCATCTTCGACGTCACGATGCAGGTTCAGGTGGCTGTCGTCCCCGCCGATCAGCAATATCTTGCCGTCGACCGAGTCCGGCCGCTCGGCTGCGTTGGCGAAGGCCAACGCAGCGTCGCGCGCGTCGACGGTGTGCAGTCGATTGTCGCCCGGCGTGGCTCTCATCAGCAACAGGTAGTCACGGTTGAGTGCACCGGCGCCGTCCGGCGAGATCACGCCGCCGAGACGCAGGATCACATGGGGCAGAACACTATTGACGATGATTCGTTCGGCGAGCATCTTGTCCTCGCCGTACTGGTCGACAGGGTCGACCGCCGTCTGCGCGGAGAGGCGTTCGGGGTGGCGATAGGGATTGCGCGACCCATAGACGCCGGCACTCGAGGCGTAGGCGAACAGCGGTGGCGCAGCCAGACCCTGCGCTGCACGGACCAGAGTTCTTGTACCGCCGACATTGATGCGCCGGGCCAGTTCCGGGTTGCGGTACGACACCGGTGAGAGCATGGCGGCAAGGTGGACGATTGCCCGCGGCTGATGTCGGGCGACGAGTGAGCCGATCGCGGCCGGGTCGAGAAGATCGGCATAGGCGGGCAGCAACGTGCCAGGAGTGTGTTGGTCGGCCAAGGTGCGTACGACGGACAGCGCGGCTTCGGTCCGCAGATCGGAGGCAACTACTTTGTGGCCGCGCGCCAACAAATTCGCGACGCAGCGCCTACCGACCTGGCCGAAGGCGCCGGTGACCAGGATGGGGACTGTCACGATTTTCGGTTGTTGACGAGTTTCGCACCCACCCGACGTACCCGGTCCGTGATACGGACAGAGAACAACGGATTGAAGATGTCTTCGCGTAACCGAGTGAGCTTGGAACTCTTGATGTACCAGCGTCCTTCAGTTTTCACGTAGGTCTCACGGTAGTGCCCGTATCCCCTGAGATTGACGCCGGGAGCCAGCGCCACGACGTCCTCGAGAGCCCACACTCCACGGGCGGAAGTGGCTGACAGCAACTCGATTTCGGGCGCGTGAACCTGGTGGACTGTGGGCTGACTCGGTTTCCCGATGTTGCCTCGGGTGAAGGCCACGAACTCGTCGGCGCCCGAGACGATCTGCCCTCCGGCTTCCGAGGTGTCGCTGACGAAATCATCGGCGAAGACGCTGCGCCACGAGGCCCAGTCCTTGGTGTCGAGAAGCCGACAGTACCGCGCTTTCAGTTGCTTGATCTCTTCGATGTCGCGCCACCCGGCGTCATCCATGGCGTGCTCCTCGGGAGCTCCCACGAGAAGGAGGCTCGACTGTAATCAATTATTCAAAATTATCCTTCGGATAACCGAAGATTAGGGAGCGATGGTGGTGACGTCAAGTGGCGTCGCCGGCGTCCCGCTTCCTGAGTGCGCCACATCGTCGTTCAGCTCGGTGCAGGTGGCGCGACACTGATTGCCTGGGCGTGGCGCGCGACTTGGCCGCCGATGTGCAGGATCTGTTGGGCCGTGAGTTCTCGGAACGGGTGGACGCCGACGTTCAGCGCGGCACGACCGTGCCGGTCGAAGACAGGTGCGGTGAGAGCCCCGACTGGTAGTGCGGCCGTCTGCCCATCCGGGCTCAGCGCCGCGGCGGTGGTGATCTCGCTGAGCACCCCGTTGATGTGCGCGCGCATCGAATCGGAGACGTCCTCGGCATGCAGCTGCAGCATTGCCTGTACTGTCCGCGCCATCGGCGCCGACATGCGTTCCACGCTGAAGCCACGGTCACGGGTGGCGTTGAGGTAGTCCTCGAGTTGGGCTGCCAGAGTGGCATTCTCGACGCCGCTGCGCGCCACCCAGTGATCGCGTTGCTCGGCCACATCCCACGCGGCGAAGCACGGCCCGAAGGGTGCGGCGAACGGCAGCTGTTCACCGGGGGACATGCGAAACGGCGCATCGGGGGCGCTGACGAAGTCGACGACGACCAGCACGTCATCGAGCCGCTCCGAGACGGACGCGGCGAAGCCGGTCTCGCCGGCAAGTGCCTGCGCAGCTGCACTGCACGATCGCGTGAGCGGCCGGGTCTGCTCGAGTTGGCGGGCCATCGCCACAAATGCCGGCCCGATGGTGAAGGTCTTGCTCGACGGGTCGCGGGTGGTCCAGCCTCCCGCGCACAGTTCTTGCAGGATCGCGTACGCGGTGGCTTGGTTCAAGTCGAGTTCGCGGGCGACATCGCTGAGGCGACAACGCTGCTCGCCGCGTTGCACCAGGAACTCGACGACGTCCACCACCCGCCGCGTCGGCGGCGACCAGCTGCTCATGGCCCTCCTAGCGGCCTCGCCGAACGGTTTAGTGCCGACGTGCCATGTCGATCATCGTCGACACGGACATCGCTGCGGTCGAGCCGCCATCGCAGATGATATCGCTGCCGGTCAGGAAGCCGGGCTTGGCGCCGGCGCAGAAGGCCAGCAGTTCCGCGATCTCCTCTGGGCGGCCGAAGCGTTTCAGCGCGCCGAGTTCGGCCATCGCTGCGGCGCCGCGGGACTCTTCCAGCCGTCCCATCGTCGTGTCGAAGGAACCTGGAGACACCGACATTACGCGTGCACCTTTGGCGCCGAACCGGGCGGCCATGGCTGCGCTGAACCAGATCACGAAGTTCTTGCTCAATACGTAGGCGATCTGTGGGCGGCGCTGACGTGGAAAGCGGTTGCAGATCGACAGTAGCTCTGCGTTGAGGCTCTCGGGATCCTCGAACGCCCGCCGGTATCGCGATGTCGGCCGGAGGAGCTTCGGAAGCTGGTGCCCGGCAGTAGAAGCAACATTGACCAGGGCCATTCGGTCGTGGGCAATCTCCAGGAAGGCCTGGTTGAGCAGTACCGTGCCCATTGCATTGATGCGCAGGATCAGCTCGGCTGAGCCCATACTCGGGCTGACTCCAGCGGTGTGCACCACCGACGTGACATCACCGATGCTGCACGCGTGCTCGGTGAGGCGACGTACGGACTGTGGATCGCTGACATCGCACACTTTGGTGCTGCAGTTCACTCCGGCGTCCTCGAGTTCGGCGCGCGCGGTATCGAGTTGTTTCTGGTCGAGGTCGCAAATGAGGACCGGGCCGTCGCGACCAAGGGCGCGGGCAACCGCCAACCCCATCCCCCCGGTGCCGCCGGTCACCACCGCCAGGTTGGACATCGTGTTCTATTCCTTTCTGGCCGTGCGCGACCGTGGCCCCGTGGTGTGGACCGACAAGTGCGGTAACCGGCGCTTCGAGAGGCCCGGCGTCGCATAGCTCGTCATCTCCGACTCAGCCGCGTGCCGAGACCGGCCAGCCGGTTGGCGAACGCCGGGGGTATCAGCGCAAGGGGACCGGGGAGTCTGATTCCGTGTAGCTGTGTTCGGCGGAATGTGATTTTCCAGCCGGCCGGTGTGCGCCGTAGTTCGTCGTCGTACCAGCCGAAGGCGTTGGTGACACCGAAACCTCTTGGGCCCATGACGACGGCGTCGACGTAGGTTCGCGCGGTGGCGTGGTCGTTGTCGACTACCGTGGCGAAGTTCGATAGCCGGTGCATCGATGGACCGCTGTGGGATCTGCGCATGTATTCGGTGAGCTTGGCGGGGTTCTCGAACGTGCCCAGATAGCCGTAGTCGAAGTGAGCGTCGTCGGTGAAACAGGTTCGGAACAGTTGCCAGTCGCGGCTGTCGATGCCGGTCGCGTATCGCACTAGCACTTCCGTGATCTCGTGATGGTCGTCCATGATGCTCTTCACCGTCGGCTCTTCGTCATCGGCGAGGTTCCGGGCTTCACGTGTCATGACCGCCTCCCATCTCGCGGCGGCTCATGAACGCCATCAGGCGAACTTGGAGGCGTCGCGGTATCGGGCTGAGAATTCGCGAACCCCATCGAATCTGCCGTCCGGCCATACAGGTAGGCGTCTTGCCCAGGTCCTCGAGGGCGGCAGTCACCACCTCCTGCGGGCTGGTTGCTCCGCGCACGGGCTCATCGGGCCCCGCCAGGCCCCGAGACTGGCGTACTCGTCGCAACGCCGGCGTGTCGGTGGTGCCGAGAACCACGCCCAGTGCGTCGACGCCGTGGTCTCTGAGTTCGGACCACAGGCCCTCCATGAAGATCATGTCGAAGGCTTTTGTCGCGCCGTAGACGGCCATGCTCGGGGCCCCGACAAATGCCGCACCAGAGCTCAGCAGCATGATCCCGCCGCGGCCGCGCTCCACCATCGACCGCCCGAAATGGTGGGTCAGTTGCATCGGGGCCAAGCAGTTTCGCTGCAGCATCCCTTCAGCAGAACTGAGCTCGTTGTCCAGGAAGGGCACTATTTCGGTGTCTGACCCCGCGCAGTACACGAGCAGGCCGATATCGAGATCAGCTGTCGCGGCGGCAATCTTCTCAGCTGCGCTGCCCTCGGACAGGTCGACGACCAATGTCCGCGTCTGGGCGTTCGACCGGGATTCGACCGCGTCGGCGACCTCGTCGAGGGCGTGCTGTCGTCGGGCGAGCAAGACAACGTTGAGTCCGCGGGCAGCCAGCTCAGCGGCGAAGGCGGCACCGACCCCCTCGGAGGCGCCGGCGACCAGAGCCCAGGGGCCGTACTTGTCGGCAAATGTCATGATCACTTTCCCGAGGACACCACCCCGATGTCGCGACTGCTCGGCTGGCCGCGCCGTCCCGGATACACAGGTGTGTGAGCAACTCTGCAGCGGAAGTTTAGCCCCGGTCGAGGCGCCTAGCCTGGGTAAGTCGAATATTCGACAAGTCGTATCAAATAGTTGTAAACCTTGGTCAAGGTGGTAGCAGGGTCGGCGGCGGCTGAGTTGTTCATCGCCCCGTAGGTGACGTGGGCGTGGGTGAACGACTACGCCAGGTTCCGTGATTGCGGTGCCGCGCTGTGTCCACCCCCCGTCACCGTGACGAATCCGGTGCGGCGGGCTCCGGGGCGATCAGGGGAGAGGTGGTGGGGGCGGCAGAGCGGCCGGAATGCGGCTGACGGCGAATGCGGCGGCGCTGCCGACCATTCCGTTGACCGCGTACTGGCCATGTGCGGCCGAATCAACAGGGACGGCTGGGTCGCCGGCGCACACCGAATCGCCGGGGGCGCACAGCTCGAGGAGCTTGGCGGCGTATGTGGGACTGGCGCCGAGTGCCGGGACGCCATACTTGACCAGGGCGGGCCCGTTGGGCCTGCCGAACAGGACGACGGCGGCGACATGGTCGGCAATCTCCGGCGGCAACGGGGTCGGCGCGGCCCCAGGCGGGAGACCGGCAGGAAACACGTCGGAGGTCGCGAACGCGCTGACCATGGCGCCCTGTGAGTATCCGCCGACGATCATCTGGGTCTGCGGGCACACGGAGACCACGCCGCGGACGTGGTCGAGAACATCGCGGGCGCCGGTGGCCACGTTCTGGGTGAACCCCGGGCTGAAGAAGTCGCTGCTGGCGGGATAGTTCACGCCGTGCACCCCGACGGTGCGCGGAAACGCCTGGGCCCGCACGGAGTCGACGAATGCCTGACCGACGGCGCCGACGCCCGCAGGCTCCGAGGTCCCGCGCGCAAACGCCACACCGATGTCCGGGCACGGCTGCGCGGATGCGCTCGGAGCCCCCTGGGCGACGGCCATCAGCGCCATGACGATGGCCGCCAGGAAAATCTGGGCCACCCGAGTTCCTCTGGTCAGAATCTTCCCCTCACCGACCGGACAGCTACCGCGTGCTCGGTCGACAGCGTATCCACTGCCTGCCGGGTGCAGGAACAAAGTGGCCGTGATCGTCCACCGAAAGGCCGCGACGACGTCGCAGTGACGATCTGCCGTCACGATCGATCGTGTTCGACGCCGGCAGGGCACCAGGATGACAGGGGAACCTTGACACGCGAAACATACTTCGGCATTCTGCTGTCAAGGGGAGTACCTCTTCGAAGTCCGCCATCGTCAGCACGATCCGGGCAGATCCCGGTCCGGTGGAGGAGCCCGCAGCACTGCGGGTGAGGAAGACCGCATCACGTGAAACGCCGCCCCGAACTGGTCGCGGCGATCAGATAGGACGTGTTGTGAGTCTGACCGATGACACTGTCAATGCCGCCAACCTGGCTGATCCGACGGCAGCATTTCGTACCTACCGAGGCGGTGTGACCACTCCGCTGAACGCCGACACGGTGACCGTCCTGCAGTCGATGCGGGCCTACCCCAGTATCTCGCTGCTCGCGAACACTGCCCCCGGGCGATTGCTGGACAAAGCCGATGCGACAAGGCTTCTCAAACTGGCCGCCGAGGCGGATGCACGGCTTCGCGACGAGGCGATCGATGATCGCGGACCACTGTTGGACATGCTCTCGGACATGATCTCCCGCGCCGTCCACGAGCCGACCGACCGCGCGGTGGCCTTCTTCCTCAGCCGATCGCACCAATGCCGGGTCACCCTCCCGGTCCCCGTTGTCGATCGGTGCGTGATCGATCCGACTTTCGCGACCCGTGACCTGGTCCGCAGCCTTCAGCATTCCCCACGACACACCGTGTTGCTGCTGTCGTTGGACGAGGCGCGGCTTCTGCACGGCCACGGGACGGTGCTGTCACCCGCGCCGGGGAACGCTTTTCCTGCCCACCGTCACACCTACGGCAGAAACGGCGGCCGGGATGCGGAGCGCTACCACGACTTCCTGCGTCGGGTCGATCGAGCCCTCGGCGCTGCGCTTCGGCTCAACCCCATGCCCCTGATCGTCGTAGCCGCTGAGCCCACCGGGTCGGAGTTCCGCCGGCTGTCTCGCAACATGTCCCGCCTGGCGGGCCTGGTCCCCGGCAACCATCTCAAGACGCCGACCGATGCGCTCAGCGATTTGGTGCGGCCAGTGCTCGACGAGTATCTGCGCTCACGGGCCGCCGAGGCCCTTGAGCTGATCGACCGGCGCGCCGGCGAGGACCGCGTGTTGCGTGACGTCGACACCGCGTGGATGGCGGCGCGCTGGGAGAGACCCGAGATGCTCGCGGTCGAGGAGGATTTCTTCTACCCGGCGCGGCTGGCGCCCGACGGTGACAACCTGATACCGGCCGATGACGTCGACCATCCCGATGTCATCGACGACGTCGTCGACGAACTGATCGAGATCGTCCTCAGCCGCGGCGGCTGGATCGCGCTGCTCCCGCCCGGGCATCTGCCCGAGGGCACACACCTGGCGCTGACCCTGCGTCGACGGTGAGGAGCCGCGCCGGTCAGCCCGGTGGTCAGCAGACCGGGCGAAGTGGCCCGGGGCCGTCGTCGGTAAACGACAGTCAAGATGCGTATGGACCGGACGAACACCCGGCGCACACGATCGAGCCGTGACTGAATCACTGTCTGCACAGGCTGAAACCCGCTTTCTCGACGGGCCGAGCGCCCGGTATGCCTATCGCCGATTCGGGCCCGAGGCCGGTGTTCCGCTGGTGCTCGCGTTGCGCTTCCGCGGCACCATGGACCACTGGGATCCCGACTTCCTCGACGCGTTGGCGGTCGAGCGTGACGTGATCATCTTCGACAACATCGGTCACGCGAAGACCACCGGCGTCGCCCCGACCGCCATGGAGGCGCTGGCGGGTGGTCTGGCCGAGTTCGTCGACACACTGGGTTTGACGGAGATAGACCTGCTGGGTTGGTCGTTGGGCGGCATCGTGGTGCAGGCGGTCGCCCTGCAACGTCCTGACCTGGTGCGGCGGATGATCGTGGCAGGCAGTTCGCCGGGCGGGGGTGTCCCCGGGATGCCGCAGCCGGATCCCAAGATCTGGCAGGTGGCCACCAAGCCGGTCAACGATGACGACGACTTCCTCTACCTCTTCTTCCCCGACGACGACCCCGGCCACAAGCTGGGGCTCGAGTCTTTGCGTCGGCTCGAGGATCGCGCCCTGTCAGAGGATCACATCCCGGTGTCGTTGGAGACGATGAAGGCTCAACTGGCGGTCATCGCATCCACCGGCTCGAGTGTCTGGGACGCTCTCGCCGATGTAACCATCCCGGTGCTGGTCGCCAACGGCGCTCACGATCGGATGATCGATGCCTACGGCACATTCGCGATGGTCGGCCGGCTGCCCAACGCCAAGGCGATTCTGTACAGCGACGCCGGCCACGGCTTCCTCTTCCAGCACATCGAGGATTTCGCCGGCGAAGTCCTGGCCTTTCTCGAATGACCGGAGCGGCGATCACCACCGATCTGCTGGTCGTGGGATTCGGCAAAGGCGGGAAGACCCTGGCTGCGGACATGGGTCGACAAGGACGAACGGTGGTGCTTGTCGAGGAGTCTGCGCTCATGTACGGCGGTACCTGCATCAACACCGGCTGCGTGCCGACGAAGTCAATGGTGTACCACGGCGAACACCTGCCCAAAGGGGTGCCGGGAGCCACGGCCTACGCTGAGGCGGTCGCTGCGACCGAGAAGCTGACAGCGGGTCTGCGGGCAGCCAACCTTTCTGCGCTGGCGCTGATCCCGTCGGTGACGGTGTTGATCGGACGAGCGCGCTTTCTCGACCCCAACTCCGTCGCAGTGGAAACCGGTGACAACAAGGTGGTCACCGTGACGGCCGGGGACATCGTGATCGGGACCGGCTCGGTGCCGGTGATTCCCGACATTCCCGGCCTGTCCGACTGTCCGGTCGCGGTGACCAGCGCTGAGTTGTTGCACCGCGCGTCGCGCCCGGACCGTCTCGCCATCCTCGGCGGTGGCTACATCGGCTTGGAGTTCGCGTCGATGTACGCCGCCTACGGCACGTCGGTCACCGTGCTCGAGCAACGACCTGCGGTGCTCGCGCACGAGGACCCCGATGTGGTCGCCGCGGCCTGGGGAGTGCTGACCGATCGGGGCGTCACCCTCGTGACCGGCGCCGAGACCACCGGCATCCAGACGGTTCCGCGTCCCGGGCATCCCCCGATAGCCCGGGTGGACTACCTCGTCGAGGGACGTACCACCACAGTCGATGCAGACGTTGTGCTCGTTGCGCTGGGGCGCACACCCAACACCGCGCATCTCGGACTGGACCGTGCGGGCGTCGAGGTCACCGACACCGGCGCCGTCGTCGTCGACGAGCACCGGCGGACCAGCCAACCCCACATCTACGCCGTCGGGGATGTCAACGGAGGTCCGCAGTTCACCTACATCTCCCTCGACGACTACCGCATCGTGCTTGATCAGCTCGCAGGCGCCATTTCCCCCCGGGCGGCCTCACAGCGTCAGGCGGTACCCAACTGCCTGTTCCTCAGCCCACCGCTGGCACGGGTCGGTCTCACCGAATCCCAAGCCCGCACCGCCGGTTACGACATTCGGGTGGCCGCCAGTCCCGTCGTCAACCTGGCGACGGTGGCGCGGGCCCGCATCGTCGGTGACACGGCCGGCATGATGAAGGTCGTGGTCGACGCCGCCACCGACAACATTCTCGGTGCCGCGCTGCTGTGCCACGACGCCCACGAGGTGATCAACATCGTGGCGCTCGCGATGCGCCACGGCATCAGCGCCAGTGAGTTGCGCGACGAGATGTACACCCACCCGTCCATGTCGGAATGCTTCAACCAGCTGTTAGGACTCCTGGAGTGAGAATTGATGCCGGCACCACCGCCGTGGTCGTCATCGACCCACAGATCGACGTCCTGAGCCCGGCAGGCCGCAACTGGGGCGCCGTGGGCGCTAGTGTGACCGAGAACAACACGGTCGCCAACCTGGCGGCGCTGATGGAAACTGCAGTGGGGGAGGGCTATCCGATCGTCATCTCACCGCACTATTTCTACCCGTCGGATTCGCAGTGGCAGTTCAACGGGCCCCTCGAATCCGACGAGTTCGCCACCGGTACGTTTGCCCGCGTCGGCGCGCTGGATCTCACGGGGTTCGCGGGTTCAGGAGCCGACTGGCTGCCGGAGCTGGCACCCTTCATAGAGGGTGCCGGCACCACAGTCGCCAGTCCGCACAAGGTGTTCGGTCCCCAGACCAACGATCTGGTTCTGCAGCTTCGCAAGCGCCGGTGTGAGCGCGTCGTCCTCGCGGGGATGCTGGCCAACATGTGCGTCGAATCCCATCTACGCCATCTGCTCGAGGAGGGATTCGAAGTCGCCGTCGCCGTCGATGCGGTGGCGGGACCTCGTCACCCTGTGTGGGGTGATGGATACCAAGCAGCACTGGTGAATTACCGCTTTCTCGCTCACGCTGTCCTGGCCACAGCGCAGGTCATCGGAGCCATGACTTCGCGGTCGTGAATCACCGGGGGAGCGCGAAATCGAGGACGACACGAAAGCGGGCGCGACCCGACATCATCCGCTCATATGCCTGTGGGGCCTTCTCGAACGGCAGCGGTTCGAGCATCGGTGCGATCTGATGGGCGAGCCCGAACGCCAGATTGTCCTCGTTGTCGATGGCCGATCCGGTCAGGCTGCCGATGATGCTCCGTCCGCCGAAGATCAGGTCGGGCGTATGAACCGGGATCGGCTCCGGTGAGGCCCCGACGACGACCATGCGTCCCCGGGGCTGCAACCCGGCCACCAGACCCGCCATCGAAGCACCGTTGGCTGCCGTGGCGATGATCGCCGTCGCCCCGCCGAGCGCCATCAGGGCCGCTGTGGTGTCGTCGGCGGCGCTGTCGATGTAGTGGTCTGCGCCCAGATTGGCAGCCAGCTTGGCTTTTTCGGTTCCGCGGGCGATTGCGGCGACCCGGTAGCCCATTTTCTTGGCGTACTGCACACCCAGATGTCCCAGGCCGCCGATGCCCTGTACGGCGACCAGCGAGTTCAGCGGTGCGTCTGCGGCTCGGATGGCGTTGAACACGGTCACGCCGGCGCACAGTAGGGGAGCGGCACTCAGTGCGTCGTAACCGTCGGGCACCCGGACCAGCCCTGTCGGTCTGGCGTACACCATCTCGGCGTATCCGCCGTCGACAGTCGTCCCGGGTTGAGGTTGGTCGGTGCAGTTGACGAAGTCACCACGGCGACAGTAATCGCACTGCCCGCACTGTCCGCCGAGGAAACCGATCCCGACACGGTCACCGATCTGCCAACGGGGGTCGACGCCGGCGCCGACGGCGTCGATGATGCCGACCACTTCGTGACCCGGCACCACCGGTTGGTCTGGCTGTGCGCGCTGGCCTTCCACGGCAAGCGTGTCGCTGTGGCACACCCCGCACGCAGCTGTCCGGATGCGCACCTGTCCGGCGTCGGGATCACGCAGTTCGCGTTCGACGAGGGCGAACTGACGCTGCCCGGTGACCTGATAAGCCCGATAAGACATCATCGGTCCACCTCATCACCTCGGTCACGGAGGCGGTATCAGCACGATGACTGTAGGCCGATACTGTCCCGCAGTTGATTGCGGCTGGTGATGCCGAGCTTCGGGAAGATCTTGTACAGGTGGGTCGCGACCGTCCTATGTGAGACGTAGATCCGGTCGGCGATCTGGCGATTCGTCAGACCGGCGGCGGCGAGCTGGGCGATCTGCAACTCCTGCGGCGACAGCGCCATCGTCAGTGGGCCGGACGCGGTCACCGACCCGGGTACCTGTACGCCCGCCGCCCGCAGTTCGCCGCGTGTGCGCTGCGACCACGGTTGGGCTCCACGGACTTCGAAGACACGCAGCGCCGAAGACAGTTGAGCGCGCGCATCCACGATGCGGCGCTGCCGGCGCAGCCATTCGCCGTAGGCCACCTGGGTGCGCGCGTATTCCAACGGGGCGTGCCCTGCCGCCTCATCGGTCTGCAGAGCGGCACGAAAATGGTGCTCGGCGTCGCCGTCGACGCCCGCGATCAACGCGCGGCTTCGGTGCACCAGCATGACGACGTGCGGCGATTCCAGTGCGTTGGCTTCGGCATCGATCTCGTCGATCAGCTGGCTGATCACCTGGGTGTGGCCGCTGGCTACCGCCGCTTCGGTGAGATCGGCGATCGCCCATCTGCGCGAACCTCGGTCGCGGGCCATCTGCGAAATTTCGGTGAAGGCGCGTTCATGGTCGTGGGTGGTCAGCGCCAAAATGCCGTCGGCCCAGGCCAGGTCGTCGAGCCACAGCAGGGGAGTGTCGCTGGGCAGGTTCTGTCGCGCGGTCACCAGTGCCTGCTGCGCTGATCTGAATTCGCCTCGCCATGCATGAATCCGCGCGAGCAGGGCTGCCGCGGCTCCGACGCTGATCCCGAGATCCGCGTCGGTCGCGATGCGCAGCGCGCTTTGCGCATTCACCGCCGCCTCGGCTAGCCGGCCGGCGATGATCTGGGATCGGGCGGCGCCGCGCAGCGCTTCGCATTCGATCGCCGGCGCACCCGTTCTGCGCGCCACCGTGATGGCACGTTCCCAGCATGCCCGTGCGGTGATCAGGTCCGATGCCGACTCCCCGGCGAGTCCCATCGACATCAGCGCCGTCAGATCGTCGCTGACCTGCCTGTGCACAGATGCGGCACGGCAGCGGAACTCGCGTGCGTACTTCGTGTCTTCGATGGTCGTCAAGGCGATCAAGACCAAAGGGTCACCCAGGCGTTCGAGTGAATGCAGTCGGTCGGCCACCAGAGAGCGATCGTTGTCGTTCAGGCCGTGCATCCGGCATTGGGCTGCCGCGGCCGCCAGGAGGCGGATCTGTGCGGTGGCGAGGCTCGGCACATCGGCAGCGCCCAGGCGGTCGGCCAACCTCACCAGGTCGCTTATCGGCGGCGCAGTCACTCCCGTGGTGACAGCAAGGCTGAAGCGGGCGAACGCCAGGTCGAACAGGACGCCGAGGTCGGTGGCCAACGGCTCGGCCTCGTCGAGGATTTCGATCGCCTCTACCGTCAACCCGGCCTGGTAGGCAGGTTCGATCGCATTGGCAAGTCGGCGGATGCGACGGTCCGTCGACGGTGACAGCGCCGCGGCGCGCCGCCATGCAGCCGCCGCCTCGGCATTGGCTCCGCGACGTTGGGCGCTCTGAGCCACCGCCTCCAGGTCCGCCGCGATGGCTTCGTCGGCGCCGTAGGCCGCCGCCGAGCGGTGCCACGCAGCGCGTACCGGATCGTCGGTCGCTGCGGCGAGGGCGGCATGAAACGTCGATCGTTGTGTCAGGGTGGCCGCACGGTATGCGACCGACCGGATGAGTGGATGCCGCACGAGCAGCGCACCGCCGGTGATGGTGACGAGACCGGCGCGCTCCAGCGGGTCCAGGTCCGCGTCCGACAGTCCCACTTGCGATGCGGCAGTCACCACGTCGGCCAGCGCCGTGTCGCCGCCGGCCGCGATGAGTGCCAGCATGTGGCGACTCGGTGGGGGTAGGGCATCGAACTGCTCGCGGAAGGCTTGTTCGATCCGTCGCGTGGTGGGCAACGGCGTTTTCGCGGAGACCATGCTCTGGTCACCAGCCGTAATCAATGCCTTCGTCAGTTCGGCTATGGCCAGGGGATTTCCGGCGGCTTCGGCCAGGACCCGGCGCTGCGCCGACTCGCTGAGGCCATGCCCGCCGACACCCGAGATCACGCGGCTCATGAGGTCGTGGGATTCCGCAGCGTCGAGCGTGCCCAGGGGCAGTCGCGGCAACGACAGGAGTCGTGTGGCCTTCCCGTCTAGGCGGGAACGCAAGGCGCACAGCATCATCACGGGTGAACTGGCCAGCCGGCGCCCGACGAATGTCACGACGTGAAGCGAGGAGTCGTCGAGCCACTGTGCGTCGTCGACGATCAACATCAACGGCCGGTGGGCAGCGGCTTCTTCGATCAGGCCCAGCATCGCGACGCCGATGTGCAGCGGGTTGGGTGGCTGTTCCTCGGCCAGACCGAACGCGGCAAGTAACGCGCGCCGCTGATAGACCGGGAGCGCGTCCACATGGCCCAGAATCGGGTGAACGAGTTCGTGCACACCGGCATAGCCGACGGTGGTTTGCGATTGCACACCCGCGGTGTTCAAGACGGTGAACCCGTTTCCATCGGCCCACTGCGCGGAAGCTGTCAGTAGCGTGGTCTTCCCGACTCCGGGCTCACCTTCGACTACGAGCGCACACCCTCGGGCTGTCACTTTGGTAGCAGCTGCGGTGATCGTCTCGAACTCGTGATTGCGGCCAATCACCGGATGACGGTATCACGGCTGGGTTGGTGTCGCCAACTCAGATGGGCGTGGGCAAGCAGGGCTTATCGGCAGCGTCGTCGACGGTGACAGCGCTGTGTGAATCCGGGGGCCATGCCGCCGCCGATCGACTGTTGGGTCGGGTGAGCGGCCGAGTGTCCGGGTGGGTGAGACGGTCAGCGGAACACCGATGCGCGCGCCTCGCGTGTGAAATCATCGGCGAGGACTTCGGCTGCTCCCGACTCGATTCCGTCGACGATCTGACGCGCGACGTCGGCCGGATCATCTTGGGGACGTCGAGGTCGGACACCATCGAGGTATCGGTGTAGCCGAGGTAGACGCCGATGACGTTGATGTGACGAGGTTCCAGTTCGAGTCGTAGCGAGTTGGTGGCCGACCACAGTGCTGCCTTGGAGCACCCATACGCGCCGGACGGTAACCAGGACAACACCGAGGCGATGTTGACGATCGTCGACGCGCCACCGTTGGTCTCGAGCACCGGTGCGAAGTGCCGTGTCATCCGCAGTGCGCCATAGAGGTTGGTGTCGACCACGGACTCGATCTCGGCCATCGGACTGTTCAGCAGCGATTGTCCTCCGAGCAGGCCGGCATTGTTGACCACAATCGTGGCGTCGGCCGCCGTGCGCGCGAGAGAGGCGACGGATAACTCGTCGGAGACGTTGAGTTCGATGCTGATGACCCGGGAATCGTCGACGGGGGAGGGTTGGCGGCTCGTCGCGTACACCCGGGTTGCACCGCGAGTGAGGAGTTCGTCGACGATTGCTTTGCCGAGGCCGCGCTGGCCGCCGGTGACGACGGCTGACGAGCCACGGATGGGATTCTCCGTCACATTGCCGAAGCTAACAGGTCTGAATTGGAAGTTCCAACGCAGGATAGGATGGGTGAATGCGTACCGATCCGTGGTCTGACGATCCCTGCCCCATCGCCCGCGGTATGGCGGTGATCGGCCAGCGGTGGTCGGTGCTGATCATTCGCGAGGCCCTGTTAGGCCGCTCCCGGTTCTCGGACTTCCGCGAGGAGCTTGGGGTGGCTTCCGATGTGCTAAGCGCCCGGCTGGCCGAACTGGTCGCAGCGGGCATCTTGGAGACCGTGGATTATCGCGAGCCGGGCGATCGGACCCGTAGCGCTTACCAGCTGACCGAAGCCGGCCGTGACCTGGTGGTGGTCCTGGGAGCGATCGGACAGTGGGGATACAAGCATGCAGACCGACGTCGTGGCACCCCTTATCGGTTCGTTGACGGCGACGGCGAACCGGTCACCGCTGGTTTCCACCGTCACGATGGCGCGGTAGTCGCCGATGCCGAGGTCCGCTTGGTTCCCAAGTCGGTGCGGCGTTAGCCGCTTGCCTGTTGAAGCGATCAGATGAGACTGCTCGGAATACCTGCGATCAGCGAGAACCCGCGTCTCGGAACAACAGCGGTCTGAAAGCTGCTTAGTGGGGTGAAGTCTGTGAAACACGCCCCGTTACGAAGGGAACCCATGAAACTCGACGATGACGCCCGCGCCCTCATCGGCGACGGCGCCGATGCCACACTGGTCACGCTCAACCCCGACGGCAGTCCCCAGGTGTCGGTCGTGTGGATGGCGCTGCAGTCCACGCCTGACGGGGACGAACTGGTCAGCGCGCACCTGGCCGAATACCAGAAGACGCGCAATATCCGACGCGACCCGCGCGTGGCGGTGACGATCCTGTTCAAGCAAGCACACCCCGGCATTCCGACCCCATATCTGAGCGTGACCGGAGAGGCGCGCATCGTCGACGGCGGCGCTCCGGAACTCTTGACCGATCTCGCCGAAGTCATGCTCGGATCCAGTGAACACTTCCCACCACCGGATTCACCGCCAGGACTGTTGACCAGAATCCGTATTGTCAAGGCCCGCATCCTCTGAGCCCGAAGCGCAGGCCGTCACCGCGACCAACCGAAGCGACCAAGAGTTCGTCCCGCCGTCACTTCGCCGCCGGATGGCATCCATGACCCACGGATGCCGCTCACTCAGCGCAACTCGTACGCGCCGTCCGTGAGCGCGTCGCGGGTGCGTTCGATGGCGGTCGCGGCGTCAACGACAGCCTGAACTGCCGCGTCGCGCATCGCAGGCGGTAACGTCGCCGACACCGATGCCACTGCGCGTCCGCAGGGCGCATAGATACGGGCGAATGATGCGTACACCGCGTCCTCTAGCCGCACCCGGACCACTCGCCGGTCATTGCCGTCCTTTGCGCGCCGCACCATTCCGCCTGTTTCCAAGCGGTTGATCAGCGCGGTCACGGAACCGGAGGTCAGGTCGAGTCGGTCGCCGATCTCACCTGCGGTCAGCGGACCATGTTCGAGGAGGTTGAGCGCTCGCAGATCCGAGCGGCCGATGCCGAGCGCGCGACTCGCCGCCTCGTCGTAGCGATCGAGAGCGGCGCCGAGGTGGCGCACTGCGACCATGAACGGATCGACGACTGGGCCGCCATCGGCAGAACTCTTGACCATCAAGATATTTTCGTCCTATTCGTCGCACACGGTTCCAGCGTTCACAGAGGAGACGCACATGGTAAGTCCGGCTCGCGGCAAGGTGACGTGGTTCGAATTGGCGAGCAGCGATGTTGCCCGCGCGGCCGAGTTCTACGGCGAATTGTTCGGCTGGGAGTTCAACGGTGACGCCGACATCTACCTCGCGGCATCACCGGTTGAGGGTGGAATCGCCGGCGGCATCATTCCCGCCATGCCCGACGTGGGCACCTACGGGACGTTCGGGGTCGAGGTCGACGATGTCGACGACACCTACGCGCGGGCGCTGGACAAGGGCGCCACCTCGGTCGTCGCGCCAACGGACAACCCGGGTGGCGTGCGCAGCGCCTACCTCCGCGACGCCGACGGATCGCTGTTCGCCATCTACCGGTTCGGTGCGTCGTCGAGTTGACGGACGAGCCCCCGATCGGCGGTGTCACACAGCTGAAGTGGCCAATACGGCTGAGGAACGAGGGGGTGTGGCGGTCAGGTGCGCGCGGTGACGCGCACGGGAAGGGAGTCGATTCCGATGCCGACATTGTGCACCGGGCCGGGTCCGGTCCACACCGGCGGTCCAGCGAGCTCGATATCGTAGCCGGTCACGATGGACTCCAGCACCACCCGTATTTCTTTGTGGGCGAGATTGGCGCCCAGGCAGTAGTGCACGCCACCGCCGCCGAAGGCGATGTGCGGATTGGGGGAGCGATGGATGTCGAACCGGAACGGATCGTCGAAGACAGTTTCATCCCGGTTGCCTGACGGATGCCAGAACACTACGCGGTCACCGGCTTTGAGGTCCTGTCCGCCGATGGTGACATCTCTGGTGGCCGTGCGCCCGAATATCAGCACGGGGCTCGACCAACGCAGGATTTCGTCTGCTGCAGTCTGCGAGAGCTCTCGGTTGGCACGCAGTTCGGCTAGCTGGTCTGGGTGGTCGAGCAGCGCAATGAGCCCCATCGTCAACGCGTTCCGTGTGGTCTCACTGCCGGCGATGGACAAGAGGAGGAAGAACATCTCGAGCTCGAAACCATCGAGTTGCTCCGCGAGCGTTGTCCACACGTCATCGGCTGGATTCGCTCGCTTGTCGGCGGTGATGGGTTGGGCGTATTCGAACACTTCGACCTGCAGCGCGAGACGGTCGTCTTCGGAGTACTCGCCGTACGGGTTACCGGCTTTGAGAAGGTGATCAGTGCGTTCGAACACCCATGCCCGGTCGTCCTCGGGGATGCCGATGATGTCGGCGATCAGATGCATCGGCACTTGGTAGGCGATATCTCTCACGAAATCGCAGGTGCGTCCGGCTGCGGCTCTGAGGATGCGCGCAGTGCGATCGGTGAGGCGCTGCTCGAGTGCGCCGATCATGCGCGGGGTGAACTCTGAGGAGATGATCCGACGCATCTCGACGTGATCGGGAGGATCCAGCGTGATCAGTGAGCGCCCGGCCGAGATCAGTGGATTCGGCGCCAGCATCGGACCGTCGGTCGAAGCAAACGTCTTCCAATCACGGTTGGCCTGTTGGATTTCGCCGTGCGCCACGATCGACCAGAACGGGATCGGGGTGATGCCCAAGCGCCCCTCAACGGGCGGATGGAAGTGCACAGAACCCCGTGCGCGCAGTTCGGTGAAGACGTCGTGCGGGAAGCCACTTATGTAGAGCTGCGGGTCGGTGAGGTCGACATCGAGAATTCGAGTCATGAATCCTCCTCGGTGGATGTCGGCGTGGCGCAGGACTGAACTGCTTGGCGAACCAAGGCACGCACTGCGGCCGCGTCAGTCGCTTCACCGAGCAGCAACCGGCGGTAAACCAGAGCCCCGGCAAGCATGTCCACAAGGGTTTCGGCGTCTGTCGATGCCACGATGTCGCCGCGTATGCGTGCGCGTTCGACCGCTTCGATGGCCTGCTGCCGTGATTGCGCAACGAAGGTGCGCAGAGTCTGCCGAATCGAAGGGTCATTGGCGGCCTCGGCCAGAAGCGACGGCAGCAACGCCGCCAGTTCGGGTCGAGTCAGCATGTCGGCGATCGGCAGCACAGCCGCGAACAGATCCTCGACGAACGAGCCGGAGTCCGACGCCTCGACGGGACGCATGACCGCGGTAGCGGCGTACTGAAACAGATCAGTCTTACTCGGCCAGCGCCGATAGATCGTGCCCCGACCGACGCCCGCGCGGGCAGCGATCCCGTCGATGGTCGCGCCACCCCATCCTTTGGCACCCACCTCGGCGACCGCCGCACTCACAATCACCGCGTCCAGTCGGTCGTCACGGGGCCGGCCCCGCCGAAGAGTTGGCCGCTCGACCACCACCGGCGTCCCCATGCTTCCCGACATGAACAGATACTGAACTACTTAGTTCCGGAAATCAAGCATTCCGTATTTACGGCCGCCGGGTTGCCACTGGCTGCCACACAGTCGCCACCGACTGCCGTCTCGGCTGTCAGTTCTCATCCGATCTGAAGCATTCTCATTTGATGTGACACATCGGCGCGCCTTTCTCATTTGATCTGATACAGCCGGTACCGTTCTGGGCATG